>Ga0247841_10002742_pt1 | contig 34260 bp, 36 predicted proteins | sample LaCruzMarch2015__2_FD_192410 | JGI IMG/M metagenome (GOLD analysis project Ga0247841, IMG submission 192410) | Freshwater microbial communities from meromictic Lake La Cruz, Castile-La Mancha, Spain - LaCruzMarch2015_18m | ecosystem: Environmental > Aquatic > Freshwater > Lake | place: Spain...
AGAAGACCGAAGACTCGATCAACTCAATGTGTTTGAATAGGCGCCACCTTCAGGTGGGCCCCATATTTAGACCGCTTTGAGCGGTTCACGATTTCAAGCCTCCGGCTTTGCCGGAGGTCACTGACTCATCGGAGATTATCCCGTTGGTTCACAGGTTATATTCCCAGGTTGCGGATGAATTTGTGAGTGAGAATAGCGATCTTTTGGATGCGATGAGGACACTTTACGATGCCGCAAAAGGGCCAGGAATTTTTGTCCTTGATCGGGGAGGTGACCGGAGATCCCTTTATGGGGAGTTACTCAAAGAGGACTCAGAGTTTCGTTTCATTATTCGTCAGCGTGGAGATCGTCATCTCCTGTCTGGTGGGAAGCTGCGAGAGACTCTCCAATTGGCTCAGAGTTGCAAGACTCCTTATGGAGAAACGGTCAGTAGTGTCCCAACGTTGGTACAGGTTATGTTTTTAACCTATTGACTAGATTTGAGAAAATCAATCATATGCTATTTGCCGACTTGAAATCTATCCGACCAAACTGCCATGCTTGGAGAAAACTTTCCTGGGAGGTTATCTGTGTATTCCGGAAAAGTCATTTTCTCTCAAGTAATGGAGTTTTTTCCTCTCCACATCTTTCACCAGTGCGTAGATCGTTACGACGGCAACTACAAGGTCAAAGAGTTCACCCGCCTCGATCAATTCGTGCCATTCATGAAAAAGCGGCTGAATATTCGGGCCAGCCTCTACACAATTTTACAGGTCCTAAGCGTCTCCGCTTTCGAGAGAACGTTGCTTTTCCAGCTACTTGCAAAACCTGACTACAAAAGCGAGCCGGATGAAAACGATAACCTGTTGACTCTATGTAGTTAAACGTTGGGACACCACTGATTATTAACCCGAAAAATGCCAGGGACTATGTGGAAACAGTTGAGCATATGACGAGCGTTCCCATTACGCTCATTCCCATAGGCCCATCAAGAGAACAGAGTATTTTGGCGAGTCGCCGTTGTAATCCTCGGGAAAACTTTTCCTGGGAAGCAATTATCAAATAGGTTTTGCCAGGATCTGCTTGATCTTGATGTCGAAGAACCGATCCGAGGGGTGGGCTTCAACAATTGCCACTGTATCAGCGCCTTTACCGGTTCCGGCTACAGCCACCACATCAGCTCCTTCAGGGATTAAACCTGCATCGCAGGCTTCCGCAACTATCTCCGCCGAAACCTTGACTCCCTGGCCAAGGAGCCGCAGTGCCTGTGCCACAATGTAGGCCGGATAAACGCCTTGGTGGTTCTTCATGAGCGCCGCTTCTATGCCCCGGGTCAATATCGTACCTGTAAATATCTTGGCCCCAAGTGCCTGCAATTCCCGCCTGTTCTGCTCTGTGCACTCGTCCACATTGGCCCCCTGGTAGCCAACATTATGCGTGACGGCCACCACATTTACGTTTTGTCCTTGCAGTTTTCGGGCGACAACAAGGCCCGTATCGCCGCTGGTGGTGGCCACCACCACATGTGAAAATCCTTCATGCACGATCCGCTCCACAATTTCAACACACCTCGAAGTATTTGTTGCTCCGGGTTTTTCAAAGTACTCCACCTGTCTGATCATGTTTCCTCCAATAGTCTTCGGGCGAAAAAGTCCTCCGTAACGCGAGAATGACATCTCGACCTAGTTCCTTCTGCTGCTGCACCCATGTTTCGCCGGAATTATGCGGTCTTGCCATTTCGGTGGTGTTTGGGCCGGTACCCGGTCGCGGGATGGTTCCTCTGACCCCGAAAAGGCCCCCGCATGTCTCCCACATGCGCAGACGGAGGCGAAACCGTCGTCACGTTGCTGAAAAAGCCTGTATTTTCCGGTTTGTGAGCGTACCTCACTGACCCCCCCCCCGGTCAAGTACAATGTTCTCCCCAAATCCGCGACCTATTTTTCGCGGTGGTGTTTTCTGTCTCGGCGGTTACTGCCGAGCCGAACCCGTGCGTGAGCATCTTTGACCTGATTAGAAGGGATTGCGACGATTCCGAGGGTTTCCTTAGACCGACAGATTTCCATGAAATTGAGAGAATCTTTGACCTGATTAGAACACTCCTTTCTCCGTGCCCGTCCTCTAAAAACAGCGTATTTACACAATGCTTCAATATACCAGCCAAAATATTTCTTATTGTTGAGATTCTTTTGATCAGAATGGAATTGGAGCGCCTCTTTAGGTAATTCTTATCTAGGTGCCACTGTGTGGGTTGGAACACTCTTTTTCCATTCCTCAAGTTCTTCCTCGGCCAACCCGTATCTTGTAATCAGGGATTGATCATCTAATCCATCTCGCAGGTCTTTTCGGAACAGCTTCTCAACAATAATGCCGCACCTGGGGCATTCGTCGTACCTTACAGGTAGGGATTCTCGGCATTTGGGACACTGCCATGCGTTGGACGGATTGTTACTCTGACGGTTCACGCGAACCCCAGTTATGCAGTTATGCAGTCATGCTGCTCTTACCAGAGCAATTCTTACGCTGAACTGTCCGGTAATTCCAAGGGAATTTCCAAGGGAAAAAAGAGAGGGACATGCAGATGGTTACGTTGTCGACAAGCAGGACATCATGGGCGTAGAATAAAGCGTTATCACCATCTGGGGAACAGAAACGGTGTTTTGGACCTGTATTCTTCGTATTCGGTTCCGAACCTTCTCTGTAATTCCTTTTCTTCAATAAACTTGTTGTAGCAAGTTCCAACAATGAGACTCAGAAAAAACATAAGCAGTCCAGTGGCAATGGAGTCAAAAATTGTGCCGACTCCAAAATAGTAAAGCATCGCCCCTAGAAGAATAGGATTTCTGGAGATTCTATAAGGACCGTCCACTATGAACTTCTGAGGAGGCGCTAGAGGAACGGGGGTACCTTTTCCGGTTCTAACCAGTAATATGACGGACCAGAGAACCAGGAAGAATCCGAACGCAAGGACGAATATCCCAGCGATTATCTGCAAAATTCTGAATCTGTGGGACAAGAAGTATTCTTCGATACCGTAACTGGCCAACAGCAGAAGGAGAGGAACTATTATGGCAAACAGAGAAGCGCCTATCAACATTGCTGCTGCTTTGTACAAAACAGACCTAGGTTTTGTTGACGCCGCCACTATTTTTTCTACAAGTTTTTCAAGCATCATGATTTCAGGACCTCATAGGTAGCTCTTTCTCCCCCCAATTGTAATACAGGTCACGTTTAAGAGGACTGGGTAGCAGTGTATGATATTTATCACCTTTATTACTTTCACTATAGTTTCGCCCTTTTTGCGAATCGGGGTTCGCGTGTAGAGCGAGGCAGGGTGATTTTTGTTGTGTTCTCGCGTTTCCCGTGATCGCGCGAAATTCTTTGGTCAAAATGGCTGCGTCGTGCTGCAGCCGGCATGTCCGAGAAGGTAATGTTTTTCTTTCTGAAATACCAAGGAGTTCTCTGGAGGAACAGATCCTTTCCCATCCTGAACTGCGTTACGAACCACACAACCACAAGCGAATAGCTCCAATAGGCAATCATCGGTGCATGGGTTACGGATGTTTCAAGACGACATTGAGGATCAGCACTACCCAAGAGACTTTTTGTTTCACGATTGGTGATTTCCGTGCTCCATCGATGAGAATACCTCTTGATAGTTTCTTCGTCCGAAGCTTCTATGTCTGTGTCGAAGAAAGCCGCATCAGGGTATGTACCGCAAGGATCGTGGACAAGGACAATTGATAAAGGCTCGTTACCGGCGGTATTGTACCAGATAGCGTCGAACCGATGCACCGACACCATCGTGCTGTACGCCGGCACCACAGATCCTTTTCCCCACGTGACCGTTAAGAGTGTCATCCACCACGGTTTCATATTCCACTGCACCGGGCAACAAAGTCTCCGCCATGGTCCAAAACACTCCAAAGGCTACTCTGTCCAGTTCCCACTTGGTCTTGCCAAGGAACTTATATATCGTTGCGAAATGCTCGGACTCGTGTAATCCAGTCGCCAGAATCACCTGAGTGATCGTGTGCGTTCCAACGGTGAGCGCCCAACCGGTGATCAATACAGCGAAATGCCTCAAGCTTGGAGCGCTGAAACAATCCCTGAACCGGATCTTGTCTATCTCGAAAGCCTGTGGTAAATTCCTCTTGGCCATCGGCGTTCCCCTTCCCATGTTTTTTTTCCAAAAACGGGTATGGCAGGAACGCCGATTGTTTTCAAGTGATTCATCCACAATTTCAAACTATTGATCCAAAAAAGGCGAAACTATAGTTACTATTTAAATATGCGAAAATCGGAGGTGGTGAAACTTACCTGGGGAGAGGTAGACCTTCAGGACGGCTTCATTCGTCTCGATGGAGGGCGCACCAAGAATAAGTCCGGCCGCGCGATTCCATTCACCCGAAGGTGGCTAAAATGTTGAGAAGCCTGCCAAGGGGCCTGCATACGGATAGGGTCTTCTTGCACAAGGGGAAGCCGGTCGAGGAATTCAAGAATGCCTACCGGACCGCATGTCAGAGGGCAGGACTGGAGGATTTCACTTATCACGATCTGCGGCATTGCGCTGTGAACAACCTCCGACTGGCTGGAAATGATTACTTTCGGATAATGGCTATTAGCGGACACAAGACTATGAGTACCTTCAAGCGGTACAACCTTGTCACTGAGAAGGAATTACGTGATGTTGAATGGGAAGTGAAGGAGAGAAGTGTGGACACCTATATGGACACCAAGGCTGAAATCAAGTGAAAAGATTCGAATGCTACGGCAACAAAACTTAGTGATTCTATGGTGCTCGGAGCGAGAGTCGAACTCGCACACCCTTACGGGCGGTGGATTTTGAGTCCACTGCGTCTACCAATTCCGCCATCCGAGCAATGTTCAGAAGGCCTGAGAACCTTTCCAAGACCAGACGACAATAATATACCTCCAACCCCCAAGATAATCAACGATGAAAATTTTCAAAATTTTGAACAGCTTGTAAATTTATTCTTGGTCGGTCCCTCTGACAATAAGGTTGTGAGCTTTCTGTTGACAATTCTGCGTGGCACGCTAAAATTCCTTCCGATAAATCTGTAAAAGTTGTTTCTCCTAACACGGTGTAACTCACTACGATAAAAGGAAAAACTGATGAACGAAAGACAGTATCTCATCGACGATTTCAGCGTTCAAGAGAGCTGGCGTATATTCCGTATAATATCGGAGTTTGTGGATGGGTTTGAGACCCTTGCGGATATTTACCCTGCCGTTTCGGTGTTCGGTTCGTCTATGATTACAGAGGGCGATCCTGTTTACCAAATGGCTCGAGATGTCGGGCGCCTTTTGGCTGAGGCGGGTTTTTCCGTAGTCACTGGGGGAGGGCCTGGGGTCATGGAAGCAGCGAATCGCGGGGCTTTCGAAGCTCATGGAAAATCCGTGGGGCTTTGCATAGAGCTTCCGAGAGAACAGGCATCCAACCCGTACACCAATTTGAAAGTTTCGTTCAGATATTTTTTCATAAGAAAAGTCATGTTCGTGAAATATGCCGTAGCCTATGTCATACTTCCTGGAGGCTTCGGTACACTGGACGAGATGTTTGAAGCCCTGACTCTCATTCAGACCAACCGCATAAAGCCGTTTCCCGTAATCATGCTGGGCAAAGATTACTGGAAAGAGTTGATTTCGTGGCTGAGAAAGACGGCCTTGAAGACCGGTATGATATGTCCGGAAGACATGGAAATGTTTTGCGCAGTTGACGATCCTGCAGCCGTAGTTGCAGCCATCAAAAAAATTGTAATCATTTAGAGACTTCGAGGAGTTGCTCAAAGTAATTTGTAATGAAAATACCGGAAATAGACATAATAGTAGTGGGCGCCGGACACGCAGGCTGCGAGGCAGCCTTGGCGTGCTCAAGGATCGGCCTTTCCGTATGGATGTACACGTTGAGCGCGGACTCGATCGGACTCATGCCTTGCAATCCCTCTATCGGAGGGCTCGGTAAGGGGCATCTGGTCCGGGAAATAGATGCTTTGGGTGGAGAGATGGGGAAGGCCGCAGACGCATCTTGCATACAGTATAAGATTCTAGGAACGAGCAAAGGACCTGCTGTGCAGGGGTCGAGAATGCAGTGCGACCGCCTCGAATATTCACTCGCCATGAGATCCGCTGTGGAAAACGAGGCGAATCTGCTCGTAAGGCAAGAGATGGTAGAAAGCCTGATTGTGGACTCAGGTATCTGTAAAGGCGTCAGAGAGAGATCCGGACTGGAGGTTGCCTCAGAGGCCGTGATTCTGGCTACCGGAACTTTCCTGGACGGGGTGATTCACGTTGGTAATGTTTCTTACGGCGCGGGTCGTGCAGGTGAATTTCCATCGCGTGAGCTAGCCCGTCAACTCAAGAAGCTTGGCTTACCCTGGGGCCGTTTCAAGACTGGAACTCCTCCACGAATAAAAGGAACAACCGCCAACCTGGCGGTCATGGCAGAAGATCCGGGAGATGATTTCGTCCGGCCGTTTTCGCTGCGAACCAATCAAATCTCCCGACCGGTGCGTTCTTGTTTCAGGACTCATACCTCCGACCTCACTCATAAAATCGTGCGTCAAAACCTTATGAAATCGCCCTTGTATTCTGGGATCATAAAGGGAACGCCGGCGCGTTACTGCCCTTCATTGGAAGACAAGATCGCAAGGTTTCCGGACAGGAAAAGACATCCCGTAGTCGTGGAACCAGAAGGTCTGCTGACCAATGAACTCTACCTGAAAGGGCTGGGTAATTCTCTCCCTCCTGAAATACAGGTAGATCTTGTAAGATCGGTTCCTGGTCTTGAGAACGCGAAAATAGTGCGCCCCGCTTATGCCATCGAGTACGATTATGTACAACCAACTAACCTGAAACTCACCCTGGAAAGCAAGTCACTATCAAGATTGTATCTTGCTGGCCAGATTAACGGCACTTCAGGTTACGAAGAGGCGGCTGCTCAAGGGCTTTTGGCAGGGATTAACGCGGCCTTGGCAATAAGGAGTATGCAGCCTTTGATTTTGGATAGGTCTGAGGCTTACATTGGCGTCATGGTCGATGACCTTGTGACGCGAGGAGTGACCGAGCCTTATCGGATGTTCACCTCAAGGGCTGAATATAGATTGCTCCTCCGGGAGGACAATGCAGCGGAAAGGCTCTTGAAAAAGGGGCGGACCCTTGGCCTCATACCTAGTCATATGCTGGATGAACTGGAAGCAAAAATGGCTGATCTCCAAAGACATATTCGATATCTCGAAACAGTACGTATCAAACCGTCTCCCGCTGTGAATGAACTGATTCGCTCCAAAGGGGGATCCAAAATCACTGAGGCGATGAGTGGGGCAAAGCTTCTCAGAAGGCCTGAGATTTCGGCGGAAGATCTAATATGTCTAGGGATTCTCGGACCTGAGACTGATACTGATCTGCGATCGCAGATCGAGATTCGGATGAAATACTATGGATACATAGACCGGCAGATCAGAGAAGCCGACCAGTTCAAGAGAATGGAGAAAGCTGTCATTCCCCACGACATGGATTACGACAGGGTGCCGGGTCTTTCCAGGGAACTCAGGGAGAGATTGAAGTTAGTACGTCCCCATTCAATGGGGCAAGTATCACGAATTGCCGGTATCACGCCGGCAGCTCTGAGCGCTCTCATGGTAAACCTGAGAGGCGGCCGAAGTATGGCCCAAAGAGCGGCTGAGTCGGATGTCCTGTGATCACAGTGAGTCTAAGTGACAAATATTACGATCGATGCTATCGCTCTTACCATAGGAGGATTTATGAGAATACTACCACTGTTGTTCTTACTGTTTCTCACCACTTGTATGCAAACGACACCGAACGTTCTTGGAACACTCCTTGAGTCGGCAAAAGATTGTGATGCGGCCAGGGCCAAGCTGATCGAGTTGGTGAAGACCCCTGATACCGACGAAGTTTCCAAGCTCATGGATTCTTTGGGCGTTGATGTTCTCAACTCATGCGATATTCCCAAAGGCAACTTGATATGCTTTCAGTGCATAGACAGAAACAATGAACTCCGATCACTCCAACTTTTTCACGATTCCGATACTAAGAAGTTCGAGTTTCTCGGCTTCGGCTGCCGCTGCAAAGACGAGGAGTAGATAATGCCTCTAAAGGACGTTGCGGGCGATCTCCCGGCGATGTTTTGTGCACCTGACATTTCCCAGCACTCGGGTTAAGATATTTCAACCTGAAATGTCAGATGCACTTGATCAGGATTGTTTTTCGAATGTTTGCATTAGTCTTAGATTAATCATGGTAATCTCAGTGCCTTTGCACCAGCGATTTTGGCGCCCTCAAGGTTAGCATTCTTAAGGTTTGCGCCGGCTAAATCGGCCTCATTCAGATCTGCTCCGGTAAGGTTTGCCTCGCTCAGGTCAGCGGTACGCACATTCGCCAAGCACAGATTGACTCCGCTGAGATCTGCCCCGCTGAGATTCGACATGTAGAGGTTGGCCCTGCTGAGATCTGCTCCTCTCAAATTAGCTGATCTTAGGTTGGCAGCACTTAGGTCACTCTTGGATATATCTGAGTCGCTCAGGTCTGCCTGGCTCAAATCAGCCCTACTTAAGTCTACGCTATAGAGGTTGGCCCCTCTTATACTTGCTCCACAGAGTTTCGCACCGCACATGTTCGCTCCAGTGAGATCAGAACCGTTAAGAGAAACGCCGTTCATGTTGGACCTATAAAGGAATGTCCCACGGAGTTTTGCGTCACTAATGTCAGCCCCACTAAGGTCGGCCTTCAGGAGATTTGCTCCGCTGAGATCGACCTCAATCAGTTTGGCACCGTTTAACTTGGAGCCTCGAAGGTCGGCAGCTCTGAGTTTTGCCTCGCTCAAGTCGGCGCCACTTAGATCCGCCCCGCTAAGGTCGGCTCCGCTGAGTTTTGCTTGTCTAAGGTCTGCTCCGGTCAGGATTGCACCGCTTAGGTCAGACCGTCTCATGTTGGCTCCAATGAGCTTGCACTCGCCGAAGTTGACGTCGACAAGTTTTGCCCCGGTGACGTCAGCCTCCTGGAGGTCCGCCCCGGTAAGATCCGCTTCACTCAAATCTGCGCCCGTGAGGTCCGCATTGATAAGTCTTGCACCATGAAGATTCACTCGCAACAATTTGGCTCCGCTCAAATCTGCTCGACTGAGGTCGGCCCCACTAAAGTTCGCCCCTCTAAGTCTGGCTCGGCTCATATCTGCATCCAAGAGCCTTGCGCCGCTGAGGTTTGCTCGTCTGAGTTTGGCAGCCCTAAGTTTAGCTCTAGTAAGATCTGCATCTTTGAAATTGGCTCCTCTGAGGTCTGCTCCTCTGAGGTCTGCCTCGCTAAGGTCGGCGGCTGTGAAGTCGGCATCTCGTAAGTCTACTCTTCTCAAATCCGCCTTGGCAAAATTGCCTCCACTGAAGCTTGCTCGTTGGCCACTTTCACCGTTTTCCAACCATTTTTTGTGTAGTTCTATAGTCTTTATAATTTCATCACGCGTCATCGCGCACCTCATGAAATGTGAACTGAATTTCTTGGCGGTTCCTTCAGAAAGAGAGTCGGTTCTGAAGGATGGCGTCGAAGCACTCCCACAACTGCGTGTCAAAGAGTTGCCTACTCCGAAAGCATGGTTTTCAGTTCCCTGTTGAATTCAGGAATAACCTTGAACAGGTCACCTACGATCCCATAATCTGCCTTTGAGAAAATAGGCGCCTCCGAGTCCTTATTTATGGCTACGATAACCTTTGACGACCCCATGCCGGCAAGATGTTGTATGGAGCCGGATATCCCGCAAGCGATATAGAGATTCGGAGTCACTGTCTTGCCTGTCTGGCCTACCTGGTCGGAATGTTTCCTCCATCCTGCATCTACAGCGGCTCTCGAAGCGCCCACAGTTGCTGCAGACCCCAGTATGGAAGCCATTTCCTCCAACAGCGAATAGTCTGGTCCTCCCATGCCTCGGCCCCCTGAGACTATTATTTCCGCCTCAGTAAGATCAATCTTCCCGCTGGTATCCAGACTCAGTTCTCTCGTGGTGTATGTTGGTCGGCTCGTGTCCAGAGCAAAAGATACGTTCTCCACTTTGACATCTCTAGGATTCTCTGCTGTTTCAATCACATTGGGTCTGGCCGAGGCCATTTGCGGAGAGCCTAGACCTACCCAATGGGTAAAACATTTTCCCGCATAAGTGGGCCGTTTTACCACGAGAGTGCTTCCTTCGAGGTCGAACGATATGCCGTCCGAAATCGTTGCAACACCCAGTTTAGCTGCTGTTCTGGGGGCAAGATCCTTCCCCTGCATTGAATGGCTTATGAGTACTATCTCGGGCTTCTTTTCCGTCACCAAGTGGCACAGCACTTGTGCATAAAATTCCGAGTTGTAAGTCTCCAGCTCCGGATTTTCCACAAGATAAACGATGTCAACACCGTATCGGGCGAGGTCGGGGGCAAATTGACCCGAGTTCGGGCCAATCAAAACTGCTCCCAGATCACCGCCGAGACTATCAGCCAATTTACGTCCTTGGGTGGCTAACTCAAAAGCGGTTTTCTTGATCCTCCCGCCCTTTATTTCTCCGTATATCATGACTTTAGACATTGGTAACTTCCCTCCGTAACTTGAACCATCGTTTTTGAATCCCGTCACTCAGATGACTTTAGCCTCTGATCTGAGGGCTTGGACAACAACCTTGGCAGCTTCCGCCGGTTCCATGTCTTCATATTTTTTCCCCGCCTGTCTCTCCTTAGGCATGGTGAACTGACGAGACTGGAGCTTTGCTTCGGCGCTGATGCCGAGATCGGCTGTAGTTTTTTTGTCGATGGGTTTTTTCTTAGCTTTCATGATTCCTGGGAGTGATGCATACCTAGGCTCATTGAGCCCCTTTTGTGAGGTGAGCACGCAGGGCAGGGGAACTTCGACAATTTCTTTGCCCCCCTCCACATCTCTTTCCACCACGGCGCTTTTCTTGTCGGCCGCGACCTCCACCTTCGTAGCCAGAGTGATTTGGGGAATCTTGAGAAATTCGGCAAGCATCGCCCCTGTCTCGGCGAAATCGTCATCAATGGCGCGATGACCGCAGAAAATTACGTCGTACTCGTTTTGACCCGCAGCGGCCGAAAGTGCCTGGGCAATCACATATGGATCTGCCTGGTTGAGGGAGTCGTCGTTAATATGAATTCCACGATCGGCCCCCATTGCAAGAGCGGTTCTAATGGCTTCAGTTACGCGGTCTGGTCCGATGCTGATAATCACTACCTCGCCTTCTTTGAATTTTTCTTTCAGGCGGAGCGCCTCCTCCACACTGAATTCATCATACGGGTTGATAACGTACTTGATGCCATCCGTTACGATTCCTGTCCCTTCAGGATTCACTCTGATTTGTGTTTCCGTGTCAGGAGTTTGCTTTAGACATACCAGTGATTTCACGGGTCATCCTCCTTGCTAAAACATCCTTGATTTGACTTGTCTGCGTCTGCGATCCAAACCTATACGCGACCGGCGGCCGAATAAAACAACTCCTCCCTCAGTGCAGAGGTCGGCACAGACGAATGTTCGCCGTCCGACAACCGGCATAGAAGGAAAGCTATCCGGACCACTAGTCCAATATCATAACTTCTGAAAAAAACGGTCAAAGTTTAGTTTGCGATGAAAGTGGAGTCAAGGAAAATAAAGGCCCGGTGCCCGACTTGGATCGCTCGTAACTCACGAATCAAAAGGATGAGGCGGGAAAGTAGCGTCTGATTAAGGCGCCTTTACCTGCAACAGTCCAGGCCATGAATAGCTTCCATAAGCTTAGGGAGTTTTTCAGCTACTGAAGTTACCGACAAACCTTAGGGATAGCTTCGCCATGAGCCCCGTCTTTGCATGATCACTTGAAGTATAATTTTCTTTGAAACCAAGCTTCTAAGTATACTAACACAGAATTTTTTGATGGTCTGGTTGTGTTTTTAGCGAAGACGGATCACGGTTGGTCAGCCCTGTGCCGGTCTATTTGTTCGCGGCCTTACGCTTTATGTCGGACATTTCTTCGTTCAAGCGCTTTCGCCGGGCGTCATTTTCCTCGAGATCAAGGGCCATCTGATACCATCTTAACGCGTTCAGGTGGTCTCCCTTCTGCTTGTGGATGTATCCCAGATGCTTCATTGCCATAAGGTGATTGGGGTACTGAGCGACAATGGCGCTGAGGTCTTTGAGTGCCGCATCATAGCGTCCTAGCTGTTCGAAAATATATGCCCTATTCTCCAATGCTCTCATGCTGTTAGGGTTTATTTCAATAATCTTGGCAAGGTCGTCCAGGGCTCGATCATGCTCACCCGTGTCAAAAAACAAGGCAGCACGATGGGTCAAGGCCGTGACCTCACCGGAATCCAGGCTGATGGCCTTGTTGAAATCCTTCATGGCCCGCGAAAAATCTCCCCTCACTCGATATACCATGCCTCTTGCAATGTAGCCTCCTGCCAGTTCGGGTTCTAGTTTTATTGCTTTGTCCAAATCCTGAATCGCCTTGTCCAATTGCCCCTGAATTAGAAATACTTTACCACGGTTGAAAAAGGCCTCATGATTGCGACTTGAGACTTTCAAGCTGGCGTCGAACAGGGCAAGAGCCTGGCTCAGATCCCCGGAATTGGCCTTCATGACCCCCATTCCGGCCATCGCAGCAGATTCGCTATCCAGCCCCGTGGGGACATCTTTGGCGAATGTGGACATTGCGGTAGTGAAAGTCACACAAGTGATTCCAATCGTGAGCAGGAGAATTACACTATGTTTTTTCATGGTTCTTCAAGGGTGAGGTCTGAGAAGCGCATCGCCTCGGGTAAGAGCATTTCCATTGGAGATGGTGTTTTCTCTCAAGAAAAATGCAAAAAAGTCCTTCGAGTACTTGTCTTCATACCTTTTCAGCGTGTACTTGGATTGTTCCGGCGACAGCTTGAGTTTTGTGACAAGGTTTCCGAATGAATCTCTAATGTATAGGTTTCCCACAATGTTGTCTGGGTTTGCGTCCGCATGGATTCCTCGTTCACTACCCGCCAACACCAAAGCCTTGGCCAAATCCTTGCTTCCTATGTGGTGGCCGATTGCGAACACTAGATTACCGTCCTTGCGTATTCCAAAAGCGCTCCGATGAGCAACATACCAAAAATGTTTTCCATCCTGGTCTCTGCCTCCTCCTCCGAGCAAGAATCCCAATCCTATCTCTGAATCCTCAACACGACCTTTGCGGACAATGGATTGGACTACCATGCCGTTCTTGACGATAAGATGTCGAAGCTGGCGGGCGTCTCGAATAAGATGAGTAGGTATGTCTGAGGACCATTCTCTAATATCGACGGACCCATCTTGGTAGACGATCAGGGTGGCCATGTCCGCAACCATGGGGTAGAGCACTCGTCCCCGGAACATGGCCCCCGCTCCCAGCGAATGCCGTTGCATCCACATCGCGTTGGTCACGGCCATGATCCGCGACCGCATATCAGGCTCGACTTCGGAGTTGCCCAATTGAGAGCCCGGTTCTTGCGATCCAACGTAGTACTGCATAAAAGTCTTACCCATATCCACGACCATCATGTACACGACGGCATTTGGGAAATCTACACTCGGCCTGTAAAATGTCTTGAAGACTACAGGTCTTCCCATCGAGTCTCTTGGAGAACCTGAAGATTCCCAAACTCCTTCACCAGGAAGGGCTGGTGAAGTGTAAAGAGGTTGTATGTTGTCCAGTTGGATCAAGTCGAGAGGATCGCGTGACAAAAGTTGAAATTCACCCCTGTCAGGAATCTGTACTGTTTCTGTATTTACAGATCCAATCTCTGAAGTCTTCGTGGACTGGGTCGCCTTCTCAGAAGGAGAGGACACGGGTCTGGAACGAACGGCCTGGGCCAGCAAGGTCGGAGGAGAGCCTTTGATATGGCGGCCTTCCTGGTAATCAGGTGTTTGAGTAGCCGGCGAGTAGGTACCAAGAGTAGACCTATTGTCATCCGATCCACAATGGAGAAGGGGCGACAACCACCAGAAAAGTGCCGTTATTATTGCTGCCAACAGTATCTTGCACAAATCCGCCACCCTCGACAAAACGTTTTTGAGAAAGAGATCCTTACAGGATTCGTCTAATTATTAGACTCTTATACCTCAAAATGACCAGGATTTCAAGTAGAAACCGTTATTTGCTGCAAGTGGTGGGGCGAGACACTTTTGATATCAAACTATTATGAGCCATTCCTAACTCGTCTTCTAAAGAGGCGTTACAAGTTCTGTTGGTTGAAAAGTTAGATACACGCAGTACCAGGTGATGCTACTTTTCCATCATAAAGAAAATGCCGTCTTTCTGGACCCGGGGGGCGGATCACTCCGCATCCAGGACCTCACGAACCGTTTCAAGGAGTTTTCGCATATTGTACGGTTTCTCGACAAAGCCTCCGGCTCCAAGTCCAGCCATGCCGTTGGTCGGTGCATTCTCAGAATAGCCGCTGGCTATAAGAACCTTGGCTTTGGGATTAACCCGGAGAATCTCGATTAGGCATTGCTTGCCATCCATTTCGGACATGATCAGGTCGAGATCTTTTTATCCAGGTCTCTTCGGGCATCTCCCAGGATGGAGTGGTGGCAAGAATTCGGCTACTTGAAACGACAGAACAGATTGTTATGATTCGCATCCTACAGCAGAGGACGCTCGAAATCAGTGAATGTAGGGTTGTGATGGCCAAGTGAGGCCGGTATGCGTGTCTCGAGGATAACAGGGTGCTTCGTGCCTCAGCCTTTACACGCTTATGACAATCCACTCGGAGGAACAAGCCCTCATCGGTTGATAAACTTCATCAGAACGGCCTCGATAACTGTACCGGCTATGGCTCTGGCTTTTTCCGAAATGGTGAAGCAGAAGGAGGGATCACTTCTGGGATCCACATCCCCTATCTTGAGACCAGCCGTGACTCTGATCCCAGGCCTAATAAGCCCTCGTAAGACTCCTGTCAGGGATGCTACCGCGGCTTTATCAGAAACCGAACCTACGACTGATCCTTCGTTAACAAAAGATCCAATGGCCAGATCGGAGTTGAAAATCCCGTCTGCCGGCGATCTAACTACCCTTTGACTGGTCTTGCCTCCGATTTCGCCTGGTATTCCGGTATCTGGGGACGCCGATCCCTGGTCTAGGAGACGCCCCATATTGTGGCCTCTGTTCGTTTCGATCACGTAATGAACATCCTTGCCCGCTTGGAATCCTGGCCCTAAACCAATTACGAGAGAAGCGTCGGTAATTCTTGTCCCGATATTTCTCTTAGCCATAATTGCGTCAACCACTATATCGGGTTTCAACGCTCTTCTACTCGCATTCTCAGGATCTACAATCACAGGGATAACTCTGTCTTTCCAGAGTTCATCCGCTTCACCAGGACCATTAATCTTAAAGGACTGAACTCCTTCGACCATCCAGACTCCTTCGTAAACCGCCTCACAAAAACTCACCTTTCTCCTCACGGCGAGAGGCCGTTCAACTTCTGTCATAAGAATGCGGAAGAATCCTGATCGGTGCAGGCGACACGCAGTCCCTGTTGCCAGATCGCCCGCTCCTCTGATGATTATTGAAATATCGGAAAGTCTATTTGACACTGATATCGGCAGCCTATTAGGATCCATATTCGCGGAGGGCTTTGACTATTGTTTCCTTGGGGACAACTCCGTAGAACGAGTTTTTGATTTCACCATCTCTTATTATGAACACTGCGGGTATCCTGCTGATGCCGAATCTTCTGGCAATCAGATTCTTGTCAGTGTTGAGTCTGCCTATCACGGCCCGGCCCCTCATGTCCTTCGCCACTTCCTCCAGAATTGGTTCGAGCAGACGGCATGGAAAGCACCAATCCGCGTAGAAGTCTACAAGGACAGGATGTTTTTTTGAAGCCTGAACAACTTCTGCCTCAAAGTTCTCATCCGTAAAACTCATGATGTGGGCAACCGCCTTTTCAACATCTGCCCTTTGATAAACCGACCATGCTATTATCAGTCCCCCAAGGAAAAACACAAATATAGTAGTAAGAACAATTATGGACGTCCTTTTCATGGTTCCTCCGAATTATCGACACCGCATACCGTATACACTATATCTTAATATTTCAGGGATGTAATGCAAATAGGAGTGGCTCGTCCGTCCACAATGAATTTTGTCGCCGATCATCTTCATGATCTCACATGAGATCAACAGGATCCACGTCAACAATGATTTTGATGCCGTGAGCTTTCAATTGTCCCTGGTCCAGCAAACTTCCGACCAGATCACGTAGCGGTTCGCGGCGCTCAGCCTTGAATAGCACCTGCCAGCGAAATTTCCCTTCTGCCTTTCGCCTGGGTGAAGGAGCCGGCCCCAGAATCATAACTTCCCTCGAGTTGCCCTTTAGTAATCGGGCTGCTCTACCAATTCTTACCGCTATCGCCTCGACTTTTTTTTCGACATTTCCTTCAATTTTAACCAGTATCAGATATCCAAATGGCGGATATCGCAGTTCTCTCCGAAAGGCGGATTCATATTCAAAAAAATCTTCATACGCGTGGGACGCAGCAAATTTGATGGCTTCGTGCCCGGGATCAAACGTTTGAATCAAGACGCGGCCGGAATTCGTCCCTCGACCTGTCCGACCGGCGACCTGAGTCAGCATCTGAAACGTTCTCTCGGATGCCCTAAAATCAGGAAAATGAAGAGACATGTCCCCACAGAGCACACCCACAAGTGAAATTCCTGGGAAATCGTGGCCTTTCGTGATCATTTGAGTACCTGTGAGAATGTCGATTTCTTTTCTTCTGAAGCGATCAAGAATACCCTCAAGATCTTCTCGCCTACGGGTCGAGTCCCGGTCCAGTCGTTCCACTCGAGCTTCGGGAAAGATTCTAACAAGTTCTTCCTCCACCTTCTGTGTTCCAACGCCTCCAAAAAAAATGTTGGTATTGGAACATTGCGGGCATATAGGCGGTGCAGACCTTGAGAAGCCGCAAATGTGACAGCGAAGTGCTCTGCTCGCTTTGTGGTGCGTCAGGCTGATGTCACAGTTTGGACAGGAGAAGACGTGGCCACAGGACCGGCATTGAGCAAACGTGTCAAAACCCCTTCTGTTCAGGAACAGCGCGACTTGCTCCTGTCTGGCGAGGGCCTGGCCAATTGCCTCTACTAAAACAGTAGTCAGAAAAGCCCTCTTTTTCTCCTTTTCTTTGGAAAGCTTCAGATCCACTAGTTCGACACCCGGCAAAGGTCCGGCGTGATAACGACCCGGCAAATCAATTCGAGCAATCCTTCCGGTCTTGACATTCGAAAAGGTTTCAAAAGATGGCGTAGCACTCCCCAGTATGACGCAGGCGCCGTTCAGCTTCCCTCGGGCAAGAGCCATATCTCTCGCGTTGTACGGGCAACTGTCCTCCTGCTTGTAAGACGGATCGTGTTCTTCGTCCACCACTATTAGACCGAGGTTGTCCATGGGAAGAAAGATGCCTGAGCGGGTTGCTATAACCACGTTGACCCTGGCGGCCCGAATTCTCCGCCATTCATCGACTCTCTGAGCCGGTGTTAGACCGCTGTGGAACAGGGTTACCCCCCCCCCAAAACGTCTCAGGAAACGACGTGCTGATTGCGGTGTCAGAGCTATCTCGGGAACGAGAACCAAGACTCGTTTCCCCATGGCCAATGATGTCTCTATGGCTCTCAGATAGACCTCCGTCTTGCCGGAACCGGTCACCCCGAACAGGAGAAAAGGCTTGAATCCTCCTTCACGGATGGCTTCATGAAGATGTTCCACCGCTGCCTGTTGGTGATTCGTCAACCTGAGAGGTTCTTCTGTTGAAAATGCAACTATCCCAACAGGATTTAGAAGCTCACGAAGGTTTTTTTTGTGCAGAGTTGTTCTGGGTCGTGCTATTCGCTCTTCAATTGTTATCCAATCACTTTGTATCCATTCACGCACCTTTTCTTGGCCAATGACTGCCGACAATTCATTTAGCAGCATCGCTCCAGACTTCAAGAGTTTGGCGGGCGCTTCTTGTTCAGACTCACATGCCGGCCTCTTGATCCACTGCCTTCCCTCCTCTGTAATAATTGCCCAAGGCTTGGATCGCCTGTCCAAGCCTGGAGGCAGAGCTGTCTTGAGTACCAGGCCCGTAGGAAGAAGGTAATAATTGGCCAGCCACTGGATGAACTCCCACAGTTCCAGAGTGAAATAAGGCTCCTCGTCAGGGACATCAAGAACATCCTTCATGTCTTGAGGTTGGTTTTCAGGGCCGGGGAACCCGACGATGAACCCGGCTCGGAGCTTGTTTCTGAAGGGCACAAAAACTCGGCTACCGATTTGCAGTTTTTCAGTAAACTCGTCCGGCACTCGGTAGCTGAAAGGACCATTCACCGGCAGAGGAATTGCCACGCTGATAATGTGTGAGGGTACACTCAATTAGCCGCAACCTTGACCAGTCGGACTCAAGCGGGAGCGGATACTATCAATTAGTTTTCTCAGTCTCACCCACGAAGATTTGAGATCTTCTTTTTCCAGCTCTAATGTGATAGTTCCGTTGTAACCCCTTGTTATGAGGGTCTCCAAGATTCCTGCGAAGTCGATGATTCCATCTCCTATTGGGAGATGACGGTCGTCAGCCACGCCCGTGCCCCCGTAATTGTCATGTAAATGGACGTGCCCTATCGAAGTCATCAGTCGGTCAATTATGCCGAACGATGTATTCTGCTCGGTAAGGAGCTGACCGTGGCCCATGTCAAGTGTCACTGAAAGACCCGGGACTTCTATCAAAACCTGATTGAGATCGGCAGCGTTCTCTGACAGGTTCTCTAGGCTTATCAGCACATTACGCTTTTGCCCGTATCCGACGATCTCTCTCAGAAAGTCGACTTTTTCAACCACTACATCCGGCTTGACGAAACGGGGATCCAACCAAAGATGCACTGTCAAAAAACTGATTCCAAGCTCTTTCGAGACGTCAACTGTTTCCTTCAAGTCCGTAAAATAGTAATCCCAGAGGTTTCTCACATCGTTGGGAGGACCTTCACGAGGTCCGTGAGCTATCATGAACCAACCTGAATCTGATTCATCGACGAGGCCTGAGTCAAGCCAGCGAGTCCTTGCCTCGCGATTCTCGAGAATCACCTCCCCAAAGTCAAAACCAAGTTGCTTGAGATCCACAACGTCATTGATTGATTTGATATGGCCGCCGTAGAGCATGTTGCCTCAAGATTTAATAGGGTCGGACTTATCGGCAGATTACCGGCGAATCCGCCCCAGTCCAATGTGAGCAAACTAATGGACGGAAAGGCTTGTTCGCTCTTCTATGGTGTTTCCAGACAAACATCAACCAGCGGCCTATCAGAGAGATTTTGAGGCACGGGCGTTCTCGTGGATGCCTATTTCGTCATCCGACAGATAGCACGCCGGGTCAGGAGCCCACACATCTCCATAAACTGCCTCTGCCCGCACCCTGAAGTTACCACCGCAGATATCCAGCCATCGGCATTGAGCACAACGGCCCTTGACGAACTTTTTCTTTTCCTTGAGCTTCATCAGAAACTGGTCCGAAGGGTCGGTCCAAATTTCGCTAAAGGGACGTTCCCCTACATTTCCGAAACTATGGTGGCGCCAAAACTGGTCGGCATAGACCTCGCCATCCCATGAGACACACCCGATACCGCGACCGGAATTATTACCTTCGTTCATTCTGAGCAGCTCCAGCACCTGGGCTGCCCTCTCGGGGTTCTCCTTTGCGAGGCGGAGATAAGTGTAGGGACCGTCTGCGTGATTGTCCACAGTCAGAACTTCCACCGGTCGGTCGATCTCATGAAGCCTCTTTGTCCTGTCAAGGATTAAATCCACCACATCCCTCGTCTGCCCGTGGTCGAGATCTTCGTGAGCGAGTTCAGTGCCTCTGCCTGAGTAAACCAGGTGATAGAAACAAATTCTGGGAATGCGATGTTGCTCAACGAGATCGAATACTCCGGGGATGTCTTCGAAGTTACGTTTGGTGATGGTGAACCTAAGCCCTACCTTCAGTCCGACCTCCATACAATTCCGAATCGCATTCATCACCCTCAGAAAGCTGCCTGCCACTCCTCGAAAGCTGTCGTGATGCGAACCTAAGCCATCCAAACTGATTCCTACATAAGACAGGCCGATATCTCTTAGTTTCTCTGCCATCGCTCCCGTAATCAGAGTGCCGTTAGTTGACACCACTGCTCTCAGTCGGCTTCCAACTGCATACTGTATGAGTTCGAGTATGTCCAAACGTATGAGCGGCTCACCCCCGGAAAAAAGAATTACCGGGGAACCAAACCGAGCCAAGTCATCGATAAGAGTTTTCCCCTCCTCAAGAGAAAGCTCGCCTCCGAAATCTCGGTCTTCTGATCTGGAGTAACAATGCACGCATCTCAGATTACAGCGTCTGGTTACGTTCCAGACCACCACCGGTTTTTTGTCCATCGAAAACTGCAAGAGGTGAGAAGGCAGATCCTTGGAGCGTCGGCCGTATCGAAGAGGATCAGACGCTTCCACAGCGCCACAGTAGAGTTTGGATATACCAATCATTCCTTATGCCTCATGTCGTGATCTCTCCAAGTAAAGCATAATGTCTAACCGGGAAGCATACAACCGCAACGTTTGGCCGCAGTAGAAAAAAAATCGTCAAGGATCTGATCATGGTCGAAAGCAAGTGGCGTGGGAAGATTGTCCCTGGTGAACACTCCGACTTCGATCGCGTCGTCGGCAGCTTTGGGAACACCTTGACTGAAGGCTGTAAAGACTATGCTGATGGTGTGTTGCCTGGGATCCCGGTCCGCTTTTGAGTATACACCTAACAGCATCAAATCCCTTATTTCCAATGAGGTCTCTTCCTTAGCTTCCCTTATGGCGGCTTCTTCCGCGCTCTCTCCGTAGTCTATGAAACCGCCGGGGATTGCCCATCCAGGAGGAGGATTCTTTCTCTTGATTAAAACGATTCCGTCACCGTTGCGTATCACGACATCAGTTGTGGGTAAGGGGTTGCGGTGGAGTGGAATATTATGATTGCACCGAGGACAAGATAGAAATGTTTTCATTTAGCGCCTTGCTCCTGAAACCAGACTCGAAATAAAAAAAATATGATTCATAGGGTTCGCTAACAGTGGAACAAACGGAATCTTGATGTCCGGTTTTTCTAATGGGACATTAATAGATCGTTTGATTCAATTCAAGCAGAGAGTTTTTGCCTATCAGAAAAGCGTCTGAATAATTTTTTTTTGCCGGAGGGGGTTGACAAAACGCCTGAGTATTGGCACTCACTTATATAGAGTGCTAACAACTGGGCGGCGCTCAGAGAAATCAAAAGACTATTATTGGAGGTAGGCAGATGAAATTTCGTCCTCTACATGATCGAGTCCTCGTTGAGAGGGTGGAATCGGAGGAAGTAACCAAGGGAGGCATCATCCTCCCGGATACGGCTAAGGAAAAGCCCCAACAGGGCAAAATTATCGCAGTAGGTACCGGTAAACGCACGGAAGAAGGCAAGGTTCTTCCTCTGGAACTCAAAGCCGGGGATACCGTTTTGTTTGGGAAATATTCCGGGTCCGAGATCAAGATCGAAGGTAACGAATATCTAATCATGAAAGAGGATGACGTGCTGGGACTGGTGGAATAGCTTATTTGTCGGCAGACGACTCGCACAAGACTGCCAAAAACTCAAGAATTCATTTCTTAAAAAAAGAAGGAGAGAATAAATGGCCGCTAAGATAATTATGTTCGGACAACCGGCTCGCGATAAGATCCTAAAAGGCGTGAACATTATGGCCGACGCCGTTAAATCAACACTGGGGCCCAGAGGCCGCAATGCAATATTGGAGAAATCTTGGGGTGCCCCCACTGTCACCAAAGACGGGGTGACCGTGGCCAAAGAGATCGAACTGGAAGACAAGTTCGAAAACCTCGGCGCTCAAATGCTCAAGGAAGTAGCTTCCAAGACCTCGGATGTGGCGGGCGACGGCACTACTACAGCCACGGTTCTGGCACAGGCCATCTATCGCGAGGGAATCAAGATGGTGGCGGCCGGTTCATCACCGATGGATCTCAAGAGGGGCATCGAGGCGGCGGTGGAAGCAGTGGTCAAAAAGCTAAAGAGCCTCTCCAAGCCGACCAAGGATAAGAAGGAAATCGCTCAGGTCGGAACGATTTCAGCTAATAATGACCCTACGATCGGTAACATAATTGCTGAAGCCATGGAAAAGGTCGGCAAAGAAGGAGTCATCACCGTCGAAGAAGCCAAGGCCATGGAAACAGCCTTGGAGGTCGTCGAGGGCATGCAATTTGACCGGGGCTATCTGTCTCCGTACTTCGTTACAGATCCTGAACGGATGGAAGTTTCTCTAGAAGATCCATACATTCTGATCAACGAAAAAAAGATTTCCAACATGCGCGACATGCTTCCTTTGCTGGAGCAAGTAGCAAAAATGGGTAGGCCCCTCGTGATCGTTGCCGAGGATGTAGAAGGAGAGGCATTGGCTACACTGGTGGTGAACAAACTGAGAGGCACACTTACTACCTGCGCGGTGAAAGCACCGGGCTTCGGCGACCGCCGGAAGGCCATGCTGGAAGATATCGCGATTCTTACTGGAGGCCAGGTCATTTCCGAGGATCTCGGCCTGAAACTCGAGAGCGTTAGCCTGAATGATCTGGGCCGTGCCAAGAGGGTGACTGTAGACAAAGACAATACCACCCTAATCGACGGCGCGGGATCAAAAGACAAGATCGAGGGACGCGTACGCCAGATCCGAACTCAGATTGAAGAGACCACTTCGGACTACGACCGTGAAAAATTACAGGAAAGACTTGCGAAGCTGGTCGGCGGTGTAGCGGTCGTCAGCGTAGGCGCTGCGACCGAAACTGAAATGAAAGAGAAAAAAGCACGAGTTGAGGATGCCCTGAACGCTACGCGTGCGGCGGTAGAAGAAGGTGTAGTTCCCGGTGGAGGCGTTGCCTACTTGAGGTGCTTGGACTCGATAGGCGATCTAAAGCTGGAAGGAGATCAGGCAGTGGGGGCCAGGATAGTCATCCGTGCTTTAGAGGAGCCAATCAGGCAAATAGCCATTAATGCCGGTCACGACGGCTCCATTGTTGTAGACAAAGTGAAGGGCAAGGCGACCGGTTTTGGATTCAACGCTCAGAAGGAAGTGTATGAGGATCTAATGGAAAACGGCGTGATAGATCCTGCCAAGGTCACACGACTCGCCCTCCAAAATGCCGCCTCTGTGGCAGGTCTGATGTTGACAACTGAAGTCATGGTGGCAGAGAAACCAAAAGATAAGGATGCATCTCCTATGCCCGGCGGCGGTATGCCTCCAGGCGGCATGTATTAATTTACGTAAGCGTTTTACAATGTTCTCTATGACAACAAGGGCGACCTCCCGGGGTCGCCCTTGTTGTTTTCCGCCAACCCCTCCGGCAGCGCCTTGCCATTTGGCCCCCCATACGGCTATGAAACCGGTTTTCGCCACAGGCACTGTTAAAAGTGATGTCCGATTCCCACTTCATGCAAGGTCTATTGGTTCAAGTTTTTTCTTTGTATTTTACCAAAGGTCCAAAAAATTCGGTCTCACAATAGTGGCACTTCAGGGTCAAAGGATCTTTGTTTACCACCAAGAACTTGCCCGGAACTTGTTCGTGATTGGTAACGCAAAACCTGTCAGGACAAAGGACTATGTCTCCTACGCTGGTTGGCGCTTCAACTTTATGCTTCTCAATCACCTTTCCACGCTCGATCCGGGTTATAGTGGCAAAGGGTGCTATGAGAGCGACTACGTTAAGCATGTCCCGGGTCAGGCTCAGGTTTTCCACCTTTACTATGTCTTTCTTTTGCATGGAAGGTGATTCGAAGTTGATACCTATGGCTATAATGTCTCCGGTTTCCCGTGCAAGTGCATTAAGGCCCAGGACCTGGGATATTAGGTAAGCCTTTCCTGCAGGAATGTGGTCGATCACAATCCCTGTCTCTATCTTGGCTATGGTAACTGAACGCTGGTTCATCTTACTGCTCCAAGAATCATTGCGAGGAGTGTCTCCCTGACAAACAGACCATTACGGGCTTGCTGGAAGTAGTAGGCATAAGTCGTGGAATCAACGTCCTGAGCAATTTCAGTCACTCGGGGTAATGGATGCATCACCTTCATGTGAGGCCGTGCGTTTCTCAGCATGCCCGCTTCAAGCCTGTAGATACTCCTGAATTTCTCTGCCGCAGTCCTCTCCATTAGTCTCTCTTTCTGAATCCTGGTCATGTAAAGGATGTCAACGTCAGAAATGTAGTCCTCTATTCGACTTCCCTCGGTAAAGGAAGCACCCTTTTCGTTCGCGGCTTTCTCGCACTTGTCTATCATGAACCTGGGCATTGCCAGATCACGTGGAGAAATAAAAACCAGGTTGCATCCAGTGTATTTGAGCAGGGCTTCCGTCAGTGAGTGGACTGTACGACCATTGGCCAGGTCCCCGACCATCGCAACGGTAAGGCCGTCAAGCCGGCCTTGAGTCTCCTTGATAGAATAGAGATCGAGAAGTGTCTGGGTAGGGTGTTGGTTGGGCCCGTCACCAGCATTTATTACAGGTATCTCAGCCGCTTCTGCCGCAAGTCTGGACGCGCCCTTGAGAGGATGGCGAATCACCATAACGTGGAACCCATAACCGTCATGCATTTTGACCGTATCCCACAGTGACTCTTCTTTGACCACAGAGGTAATGTTCGCATCGTAAAATCCCCCCACAGTACCTCCCAAGTTTCTCATGGCAACTTCAAAAGATGTTCGAGTCCTAGTGGAAGGCTCAAAAAACAGCATTGCGCAAACCTTGTTTTCGCAAAGATGCCTTTTGTCAGGATGATTTCGGACATCGGCCACTTTGAGGAGGATTTCATCGATTTCCTCCCGGGTCAAATCGTTCATGGATATGATATCTCTTCCTTCGAAGTCCATTGCTACCACCTCCAGCCAAATCTATCCCTCTCGTCACTTGCCAATAACAGTCAACACACCTCGGAAACATTTTTGCTCAGAACTCGTATTCTTTACCATTAATCACAGTTTTTACAACAAAGGCAGGCAAGGGAGTTCCGGAAAATGGAGACCATTTGCAAAGAGTTTCCAAAGGGCCGCGATCTGTTATCTGAGAGCCGTCTACCAGGGTTGACCGTGACAAATCCAGGACTGAGAACGAGGCTGAAAATGTATTTTTGATGGACCCACGCGGCTGGTCCAAATATTTGGACATTATTCTTGCAGGAGCGGCTGCGAGTATCTCGGAGATTCTGGCGTGCGAGTAACCACCGTCCCTTATGAGCCAGCCTGCAAAAGGCCCAAGGGTGTCAAGATGAGGCATACCCGGAGCACCTTTCTTCTTTTCCTCCAGGGAATGCGGGGCATGGTCGGATGCCAGTACGTCCACCAGTCCGTGCTTCAGGGCGTGGAGCATGAATCGCCTGTCCCTCTCAGACCGTAATGGAGGATTGCATTCAAATAGTTCAGACGGGATATCCACCGGTTTGCCGGCCCCTAGGACACCTTCATCGGAAATACTAAAAAACAGGTGATGGGGGCTGACTTCGCAACTCACCGGTTCCGAGCTGTGCCGGTTATAATCCGTAATGAGACTTACGGCCATTTCTGTTGAGACATGGCATATATGGCTCATTAAACCGTATTTTTCGGTCAACTCGAGTAGACGGTCGACTGCCGCCATTTCAGCGTCGGGCGGCCTGGTTTTCCAGCGGGGTCCCTGAGAACCTAGCTTTTCGATGAGATCCGGGTCCTCTGCATGAAAAAATACCCTACACCCGCTGTAACGAGCCAAAACGTTCCTAAGATCCGTCCATTTGTTAAATGAAAACCGAGACGGCTTGGGATCAAGGTAGACCTTGTAAGGAAGGTCGTCCCACGGTTCCGACGTGGCAGTGACCGCTGCAAACAAAAGAACCGGACAGGGCGCTGAGGAAGAGATTTCGATCTTTTTTTTATAAGATTGCGGTCCATCTGGAGGCGAAGGATCATTTGGCATGGCTGCAAACAAGGTCACGCCGCCATTGATTGCGGCCTTTCCCGCGCTCAAAAAGGTCTCCTTGCGGCATGCAGCTTCCCAGGCGGAACTATCACTGGAATTCTCTCGGGGGGGCATAGGATATTCCCTTGCATGGACGTGAATGTCCATGAAACCAGGGAAAATTACTGTGTCCAGTGTTTCATTAGATGAAATGTCCTCCACATAAGCTATTGAACCTGAACTTATACCTATCTTGACCGTGCGCGTGCCATCGAGCAAAACCGCCCTACCGCTGATCGAATCTATTTGCCGATCCTCATCCATAGGTTCTTCAGTATCCCGCCTGCGCCCCATGAAACCTTATGATCCTTGCATCGCCATTATCACTGCCGTGCAAAAAGCGTGCAACGTACGGAGTCTGCCTGAAGGGGCGTTCGGGCAGACTACTCAATCTCCATAGAAGCGACACGCATTTCGTCACGGCCCCCAGTAATTCTGAGCGCCGGCGAGGAGCAAGCCGGACAGAATGGTTGATATTCCTGGAGAATCGCTTCTTTCCCGCAATCGGAACAGGACACTTTAATGGGAATTATCGTTACGTCCAGTTGGGCTCCTTCCATTACACTGCCTTTGGACAGTATTTCGAAAGCAAAGGTTATGGCAGCAGGCAGCACCGCTGTGAGGGCTCCGAATTCCAGTTGTACCGAGACGACCCTGCTCGCATTGTTGAGGTGGGCCTGATGCTCCAATATTTCAATGATATTCTGAACAAGGCCCATCTCGTGCATAAGAACCTCGGGAAAGTTGATTCCTGTGGTCAACGAACCCATGCTGGAAGCTGCCACTGAACAGACTTGTCAATCTCCTGGAACAGTCCGTCTCCAGTCAAATCCATAAAAATGCGGTAGGTATTTTGTATGTCCGAATTCGAGTGAGTACTGAAAACTACATTTCTGGCTCTAAACGAATATATTGTAATGAGCTGGCCATTGGGAGCTGAATAGAAGTCCATCGTTGTCTCTTTGCCCGGAATGTCGGCGGCATGATCAGATTGTGAAGTCGTCAAATGCTTGAGGGAACGAACATCCGGCAACACATACTTTTGTTGGGCCCTGAGATGAAATGGCAAACAGATAATGAAACCTATCAGGAGGGCTGTGGCGCACAACCGGATCATTGGGTGTTCCTTTCTCCAATCAATTTCCCCGGCGTCGATTTCATACCAGACTTCAATCTTATGCACAAGCGAGCCCGGCAATTAAAGCGACTGTTCAAATTGTTCTAATAGAATTGACACGGGGACAGGATTATTTCAATATCATCGAGAGATAATCTTGCCCGTCGTGAAACGAGAGGCAACAAATGAATTTTGAACAAATGAATGACGAAAAATTGAGGTCATACTTGGAATTCCTGCTGTGGCACTACAGGGTTGTCGATGCCTTCTGGTATATTTACCTGGAAGAAGAGCAAGGTGCGGGGGTGGCCGACCATTTCAACGAGAAAGTTTGGGGTAGAGTTGCAGGACTAGCGGCAAAGGACATAATCAGACGGTTCGAAATTACGCAAAGGGGGCTGGAGGGTTTTGTCAAGGCAATCAAGTACTTTCCGTGGACCATCCTCGTCGGGTACGATATTCACACCACTCCCGATGATGTGATCCTGTCAGTACCAGAATGCCCAACTCAAAGGGCTCGTCTGAGCCGCCGGCTTGGAGAGTACGATTGCAAGGAAATGCACCGAGCCGAATTTACCAGCTTCGCACAGGAAATTGACCCCACGATAAATGTAGAGTGCGTCCACGCGCCTCCAGACCCTCATCCTCCGGAACGGTTTTGCCGTTGGCGATTCACAATATCTTGAGACGACACGAGTCCAGAGGGCAAAATAATTCGAATCATGTATTTGAAATCAATAGTTATAGATAGTTCGAAATTTCCCGTTCGCAACAGGTATCCCTTTAACATCAGGGCAATCAACGAATCCGAGCGCATCGACATTTCTTCCTCTATAACTATTTTTACAGGCGAGAATGGGAGCGGTAAGTCGGCCTTGCTCGATGCGGTTGCTCGCAAGAGCGGATTTCTCCCCTGGGGTGGCAGCAAGATCCATAGAGCGCACCGAAACCCGTTCGAGACGCAACTTGCAAATCACGTTATCTTAGATATGGAACCCAGGCGACCATACGGCTTTCACTTCAGGGCCGAGGCATTCTTCAACTTCGCCGCCTCATTAGACGACATACTCTTGGACGATCCAGGTCGGGATGAATACTACGGAGGTGGCTCTCTTAATGTCCTTTCACACGGAGAGTCATTCCTTGCGTTCTTCAGGGGTTACAGCTTTCAATTGGGCGGTTTATACATCCTGGACGAACCTGAGGCTGCTCTGTCCCCCCAGAATCAGGTAGAGTTCGTAAGAATTCTCATGAACAATGTGTTGTCAGGAAACAAGCAGTACGTCATTGCAACGCTCTCGCCCATTATCCTCGCTTGCCCTGGGGCACAGATACTTAGTTTTGATAATCGGTCAATTCAGCCGTTAGGCTACGAACAGACCACCACCTACAATTTTTACAAAGAATTTATGAGTGATCCCATGAAATATTTTGTTATTTGAATTAACTGGTGAACAAGACATGGCTGTAACAGTATTCTCTATTATGAGGGAAGCCAGGTGAGACCGTACCCCGTAATGATGAATTTGGACGGGAAACAGGTTGTCGTGGTAGGGGGAGGTCGGGTAGCCATGCGCAAAATAGCGGGACTCATAGAAAGTGGGGCCCGCATAACGGTGATCTCGCCTGAGCTAGTGAAAGAACTCAAAGGATTGCACGAAATCGGACGGATTTCGTGGATAGCAAAAGAATTTGATGAGGCGTTACTGGATTTTTTTCCTGAAACAGCATTACTATTCGGAACAACTGATCGCCGCAGTGTTAACGTCAGTATTCAAGCCGCCGCAGTGAAAAGAAAGATGCTGTGCAATATTGCTGACATGCCGGACCTATGCACTTTTATCGTCCCAGCGGTTATCACTCAGGGCGACTTGATGATTTCTGTAAGCACTGGAGGCTCCTCGCCCGCTTTGGCAAGGCGAATCCGTGAGGATCTGGAAAAGCGTTTTGGGCCGGAATACGCTGCTATGACGAAGCTTCTTGGAGAACTCAGAAAACAGATAGTAAAATCCGGCAGCACTTCAGATGAGAACAGGAAGCTGTTTCTGGAAATAGTGGATTCGGAAATGTTGGAGGCATTGAGGGAGAGAGACAAGGAAAAGGCCTTCACTATCTTGAAAGACCTTCTACCTCAAGACGTTGATCCGTTAACTGCCATCGAAGAACCTGATCCAATTAAGACTGGGAAATAAAACAAGTGGATCTGATTTTTTTCAAGACTGCAATAGTCTTCTATCTGGCCGCATCAGCAGTTTACCTTTTCTTTCTGGTTTCGTTGATAACCAAGAGCGCCCCTATTGCCTTGTGGAGCGCCGCGACTGGTTTTGCCTTGCATGGGTTATCGATCATACACCGTGCAGTCTTGTGTGGTTTTTTCCCACTAGGCACTCCTTTTGACGCCTTGTCTTTCTTCGCCTGGTTCATTATGGGACTTTTTCTGTTGTTACAATATAGAGTTCCCAGCCCCGTCTTTGGATCCATAGCCGCGCCAATGGCGTCAGTACTCATGTTGTTCGGTTCCACGTTCTCGTACCAGATCAGAGAACCCTTGGTTCCAATACTCCATAGCTGGTGGCTGCCAATCCACGTCATACTGGCCTTGGCAGGTAATGCGGTCTTTGCTCTGATGGCGATTGGCGGGTTCATGTACATCTTGCAGGAGCGGCTGATAAAGAACAAGCGGATAGGTAGATTTCACAAGCTTCTACCAGCGTTGGAGACACTTGATAAGATAAATCGTCATGGGCTGCCGTTCGGGTTTTTCCTGCTCACCCTTGGGATCATGTCCGGGGCTCTCTGGGCAGGCAGCGTATGGGGATTTTACTGGAGTTGGGACCCAAAGGAGACTTGGAGTCTTATAACATGGTTCGCTTATGCGGCCATGGTTCACCAGCGAATAGTCCTGGGATGGCGGGGAAAACGCGCAGCGGTGCTTGCATTAATAGGCTTCGTGCTGGTCATGTTCACGTTTGTCGGCGTCAGTGCCCTGTTAGGAGGGCACCATGCTTTCACAGGGGCCGCCGGGATGGGGGCCGTGAAGTTATGAGCTGCGAAGTCCTGTTGATTGGACTAAATCATTCTACTGCGCCGGTCTCGGTTCGGGAGCAGATTACTTTTCCCGGCAATCAGGATGGTGAAGTGGCTCATCGGTTGTTGAGCGTTGAAGGCGTCGGGGAGGCAATTATATTTTCGACGTGCAACAGGTCGGAAATCCTCTCAGTGGCAGAAGACGCATCCGCCACCACACCAAGGTTGATCAACGCCATCAGCTTGATTAACGCTATCAAACCGGAATCATTCATGGATCACCTTTACGTGAAAGTGGGCACCGACGCGGTACGCCATGTGTTTAGAGTAGCATCGAGCCTGGATTCGATGGTTGTGGGAGAGCCTCAAGTTCTGGGCCAAGTAAAGGAGTGCTACAAGCGCGCTTCGGCGGTAAACGCTACTGGCCCGATTCTCAATCGTCTGATGCACAAAGCGTTCTTCACCGCCAAACGGGTCCGTAGCGAAACCGGGGTGGCCCTTGCGGCAGTATCAGTCGCCTATGTTGCGGTAGAACTTGCCAAGAAAATTCTTGGAGATCTCAGGGACAAGTCGGTACTCCTCGTGGGGGCCGGAGAAATGGCTGAACTGGCGGCGCGCCATTTGGCAGGTCAGGTAGAAAAACAAGTGACCGTGGTCAATCGAACCTTCGAAAATGCGTGCGTGCTGGCCAAGCAACTTCATGGCAGGGCTGCCGTCATGGAACAAATTGAAGAATGTCTGGTAACGGCAGATATAGCCATAACGTCTACGGGCAGTTGTGAAACATTGATAAAGTGCGCCCATCTGGCGAAGGTGATGCGTAGAAGAAGATACCGTCCAATATTCCTGATTGATATCGCAATGCCCCGGGATGTGGAACCGGAGGCCAATGATATCGACGGCGTCTATCTCTACAATATAGACGATCTCCAGTCTGTAGCTGCCGAGAACATGGGCGAACGCCGACAGGAGGCGTTGCGTGCCGAGAATGTTGTATTAGAAGAAGTGGCCAAGTTCATGGACTGGACCAGGTCTTTGGATTCTACTCCTACCATAGTAGCGATTCGGCAAAAACTGGAGACTATCAGACAGTCGGAATTAGCGCGCTGCAACGGCAAACTGGCTGACTTGACTGCCGGCCAGCGGGAGGCAGTAGAGATGATAACTAGATCAATTATCAATAAGATAGCCCACGACCCTATAGCTTTTTTGAAAAAAACAAAATCAAGACCCAAACGAAATCTGTACCTGGACGTAGCTCAAAGACTTTTTGACATCCGTGGCCCTGAATCAGACCCCGATTCCGGGGAAGAAGAATCTGTGGAAAAATGAGGCTTAAAATCGGAACCAGAGGGAGTGCCTTGGCTTTGTGGCAGGCTCGACTAGTGGCGTCGAACATCACGAGGTTGGATCCCGGAATCAGCGTAGAACTGATCACTATTAAGACCCAGGGAGACAAGATATTGGATGCCCCCCTATCAAAGATAGGCGGCAAAGGGCTATTCACAAAAGAGATAGAAGATGCGCTCCTGGATGGGAGAGTGGATCTGGCGGTCCATTCCATGAAAGACGTCCCGACCCAATTGCTAGGAGGTCTTCAATTAGCCGCGATCATGAAACGAGAAGACCCGAGAGATGTTTTCATCTCGCTTGACGACAGGAAATTGGATGACCTCGAACGAGGTTCCAGAGTAGGAACATCCAGTCTCAGACGGACGGCCTTTCTTCTTAATCGCTTTCCAAAGCTCGAAGTGGTTTCCGTTAGGGGAAACTTGGAAACAAGGCTAAGAAAAATTGAAACGGAAAATCTGTCAGGCGTGATGCTCGCGGCTGCAGGTATGATCAGGATGGGACTTGCAGGCAGAATAACGAGTTATGTTGACCCGGAATTCATTATTCCAGCTATAGGGCAGGGTGCTCTTGCCATAGAAACGAGGGAAAATGACAGGGTGGTCGAGACGATAACGGCCCGTCTCAATCACCCTGAGACAGCCCAATGTATTGGCGTGGAGAGAGCTTTTCTTAACAGAATGGGCGGAGGTTGTCAGGTGCCCATGGCCGCACACTGTGTGTGTGAATGTGACGTATTCAATGTCATGGCTGCCGTGGTTCATCCTGATGGCATGCCCATTGTGCGTCACGCTTACCGCGGACCAAGGGGTGATACCGGCATTGGGACTATGATGGCTGACTTTTTAATAGAGCGAGGAGCTTCGGATATACTGAAAACCGTTCTAGGTGAAGACTGGGAACCGGGGCCTGCAACGCGCCCGACATGACGGGTTTGTAAAGGACAAGAAACATAGAAGGTGCTTGATGGCAAATGAGAAAAATCATCTGCCCCCTCGTTCGGGAATTGTGTACCTGGTCGGGGCAGGCCCTGGGGATCCTGGCCTCATAACCGTAAAAGCTCTGTCAATAATCCGGAGCGCCGACGTCATAGTCCACGACTATTTGGCAGTCAGCCAACTAGTGGACGAGGCGAAACCGGAAGCTGAGTTATTATATGTCGGTAAGACAGGCAAAGAACACACTCTTGAACAGAGTGAAATCAATCAGTTATTGATCCAAAAAGCCCGAGAGGGAAAGAAGGTGGTGAGGTTAAAAGGCGGTGATCCCTATGTGTTTGGTAGGGGAGGGGAGGAGGCTGAGGAACTGGTGGCTGCCGGGATATCGTTCGAAGTCATCCCGGGGGTTAGTTCAGCAATCGCGGCTCCGGCGTATGCAGGCATCCCGGTTACACACAGGGACCACGCCTCAATGGTAACCTTTGTCACAGGTCACGAAGATCCCGACAAAGGGGAATCAGCCATTGACTGGGGAGTCCTCGCTCGAAATCCTGGAACCCTGGTCTTTTTGATGGGAGTGAGAAATCTGTCCAATATAAGCAAGTCCCTCATCGAGCACGGAAAAAAAGCTGATACTCGTGCGGCTCTCATCAGGTGGGGAACCACTCCGCAGCAGGTCTCCGTTTTTTCAACGCTGGAGCAGATACCGGATGAAGCAGTCAAAAGAGGCGTCAAAGCACCCGCGGTACTTGTGGTGGGCTCTGTGGTCAGTCTTGGTGAGAGCTTGGGATGGTTCGAGAAAAAGCCACTTTTCGGGAAGAGGATACTTATCACCAGGAGCCGGGAGCAATCAAGAAAAATGGCGGAAAAGGTTACTGAACATGGAGGTGAGCCCATACTTTTCCCGACCATAACCATCAATGATCCAGATGATTTTGGGCCTCTGGACAATTGTATCCTTAGGGTAAGCACCTTCGACTGGATAATCTTCACCTCGGTGAACGGAGTGCAAAGATTTTTCAAGAGGTTCTTCACTGTGCGCGAGGACATTCGAGAATTGGCCGGCCCCAAGATCGGTGCTATAGGGCCGGTCACAGCCGCTGAGATTAGCAAGCATGGGCTAAGAGTGAATATGGTAGCCCAAGAATTTGTTGCTGAGGGAGTACTTAGGCTTCTTTCAGAATATGATGTCCTCGGAAAACGATTTCTCATCCCAAGAGCCGAAAAGGCTCGGGACGTCCTTCCAAAAGGCATAGAGGAACTGGGCGGTGAAGTGGAAACGGTTACCGTTTACCGGACCGGTGTTCCATCGGACAAACAAGTGGAGAAGATACAAACAAAATTGAAGAACAGTCAAATAGATGCTGTCACTTTTACCTCTTCTTCGACTGTCTCACATTTTGTGGCAATGCTGGGCGTCGAAAACGTTCCAAGCCTGACTGAAGAGGTAATCGTGGCGTCGATAGGTCCTGTGACCTCGGAGACCGCCAGAGAGCATGGACTAAGGGTAGATGTTGAGGCAACCGAATTTACCATCGAGGGCCTTGTGACTGCTATGGTGAATCACTACAGAGGCCGTTAGCTCGATGAATGGAGGGCCGGAAATGTCAGCACGTTGCATGATCATCCATGCGTATTAATATAATGACATCAGTAGTGTCCCAACGTTTAACTACATAGAGTCAACAGGTTATCGTTTTCATCCGGCTCGCTTTTGTAGTCAGGTTTTGCAAGTAGCTGGAAAAGCAACGTTCTCTCGAAAGCGGAGACGCTTAGGACCTGT
>Ga0247841_10002743_pt1 | contig 34256 bp, 32 predicted proteins | sample LaCruzMarch2015__2_FD_192410 | JGI IMG/M metagenome (GOLD analysis project Ga0247841, IMG submission 192410) | Freshwater microbial communities from meromictic Lake La Cruz, Castile-La Mancha, Spain - LaCruzMarch2015_18m | ecosystem: Environmental > Aquatic > Freshwater > Lake | place: Spain...
TCAATCAGAACATTCATGCCCCTGGTCTTAAATACAAATGCGACGCAGAAACGACCCTTCTCCTGGGAACCAATTATGTCCTCCTACGCAGGGAATTCCTGAAATACCGGGACTTCAAGCGCCAGATCCCGGAGCATGCGAAAAACATCCTTGTGACCCTTGGGGGCGCCGACCCGGAAAATGTAACGCTAAAAGTCATTGAAGCATTGAAGCTTCTTGACGAACCAGACATTTCAGTCAGAATCATCATCGGCCCCGCCAATTCCCACCAAGAATCGCTACGAAAGGCATTGACCACCACTCTTTTTGATACAGAACTACTTGTTAACCCACCCAACATGCCGGAACTGATGGCATGGGCAGACATGGCCGTTTCTGGTGGCGGGAGCACCTGTTGGGAACTGGCGCTTTTTGGACTGCCGAATATTATCCTTTATTGCGCTGAAAATCAGCGTCCAATTGCTGAAAAGCTACATGAAAAAGGAATCGCGCTGAATTTAGGTGGGCATACAGAACTTTCTCTTAAGTCCATAGCTGAGGAGATTGACAAAATGATAAATAATCAAGCCATAAGAGCGAAAATGGTCTCGAAGGCTACGGGACAAATTGATGGGCAAGGGGCGGCCAGAGTCTGTCAGGCCATAGAGGAAGTAAATAAAGCGGCGGTTTTAATTCCCACAAAAGTGTCCTCAAGCGCAAATCTTCCGAGGATGGGAGGATACGCCGGTGAGTGACATAATTGGCAAAGGCAGCTTTTATCTGCGGGACGTCAGAGTGGACGACAAGGAGGCGATCTACCAATGGAGAAACTCGCCAGATGTTGCAAGGTATATGTACACGGATCATCATATCACGGAAGTGGAACATGAACACTGGTTTCAGAATGCCCTGAAGGACCCCCGAAGAAAATATTGGATCATCATGTACGACCGAGAAGCCATTGGACTGGTTAATCTCTATGACATTGATGAGAAGAACAGGCGCTGTTTCTGGGCATTCTATATTTCGAGTCAGAATGTGCGTGGCAAAGGAACAGGCAGCTTTGTCGAATATCAGATTATGAAATACGTCTTTGAAGATCTGGAATATAATAAATTGTGTTGCGAAGTTTTGTCATTCAATCAAAGTGTTATTGATATGCATAAAAGTTTCGGCTTTCGTGAAGAAGGCATCTATCGCCAACATATGCTGAAAAATGGAAAATACGCTGATGTGGTTGCCTTGGCAATGTTGAAAAGTGAGTGGGATGAAAAGAAAGCTCAAATTGAGATGCGACTGAAAAATAAGGGATTACTCTGATGCGTAGTTTATTATGACCATGCAAAAAACTATATTAATCAATAACAGAGCCATAGGGTTTGGGCAGCCCGTTTACATAATTGCGGAAATGTCGGCCAATCATGGCCAAAGTTTTGATGAAGCCGTCAAGATCATTCAGGCTGCTAAAGATTCAGGTGCAGATGCCATCAAATTGCAGACCTATACCCCAGATACGATCACCATTGACTGTGACAATGAATACTTCCGTATCGGCAAAGGCACCATATGGGAAGGCAAGAACCTCTATGAACTCTACCAAGAGGCATATACCCCTTGGGAATGGCAGCCGAAGTTAAAGGAAATCGCCAATGAACTTGACATGGATCTATTCTCATCACCGTTTGACAAGACCGCCGTCGATTTCCTCGAAAAGATGGACGTGCCAGCCTACAAGATCGCATCCTTCGAACTGGTGGACATTCCCCTCATTCAGTACGTTGCAAAAACCGGTAAACCGATGATCATGTCAACAGGCATGGCGACGCTGTCCGAGGTCGATGAAGCCATAACAGAGGCCAGGGATGGAGGCTGCAAGGAACTGGCTCTTCTGAAATGTACCAGCGCCTATCCAGCCGACCCGGCGGAGATGAACCTGCGCACCATCCCCCATATGGCGGAAGCATTTTGTGTCCCAGTAGGCCTGTCAGACCATACATTGGGCATTGCCGTGCCCGTGGCAGCGGTCGCCTTCGGTGCCTGCATCATCGAAAAACACTTCACCATGTCCCGCAACATTCCGGGACCCGACAGTGCCTTTTCATTGGAACCTCATGAATTTAGATCTATGGTGGAGGCAATCCGGACGACAGAAAAAGCCATGGGCGAGGTGCAATATGAGGTATCTGAACATGAATTAGCCAGCCGGGTCTTTCGGCGATCGCTTTTTGCTGTCATGGATATCAAAAAGGATGATAGGTACTCGATAGAAAATGTACGTTCTATCAGGCCAGGATATGGTCTTCATACGCGGCATCTAAATCATGTTTTAGGCAAAAAAGCATCCTGCGACGTTAAACGCGGCGAACCGCTATCATGGGACTTCATTGACGATCAGTAGGGGCTACATCGTATTAAGCGCTGGAATATTTTATTAAAATACATTTATTCGGGTACTCAAAAGAGGGGATAAAATGACGTATTCACAAGAATTTCTCAAGCAAACCGCATCGATCGCGGAAATGATAGATTACGCCTGCATGGACAGGATTGCAATTGCCTTGGCTGAATTGAGAGAACGAGGAGGAAGACTTTTCCTTCTCGGTGTTGGCGGCAGCGCTGCCAATTGTAGTCATGCAGTCAATGACTTCAGAAAGTTGGCGGGCATTGAAACTTATACGCCTGTGGATAATGTGGCCGAATTAACCGCACGGACAAATGATGAAGGCTGGCCCACGGTATTCGAAGCATGGCTTATTACAAGCCGTGCAAATAAAAAGGATGCGATTATGGTCTTTTCAGTGGGTGGCGGTGATGCGGAGCTAAATGTAAGCGCTAATATCGTGCGGGCTTTGGATGAGGCTAAACGAAGAGGACTGAAAATATTTGGTATTGTTGGACGCGATGGTGGTTATACAAAAAAGGTGGGTGACGATGTGATTGTGATACCAACGGTTGATTCAAATAAAATCACGCCGCATACTGAAGCTTTTCAAGCCGTTGTTTGGCATTGCATCGTCAGTCATCCCGTGCTGATGATGCAGGCGAACAAATGGGAAGGTTTGGAAAAGACAGCCGCGAAAAGCTGAAATGAATCTGGCAGTCTTTCTTGACAGAGATGGTGTTATTAACGAAGCTATCGTGCGAAACGGGAAGCCATACCCGCCCGCAAAAGTTGAAGATCTCGTATTCCCATCGGGAACGTTTGAGGCGATATGTTCTATCCGGTCATCAGGATATTTAGTCGTTGTTGTCACCAATCAACCCGATGTTGCCAAGGGCATTCAAAGCAAGGATACGGTAGAAGCCATTCACGGCATGATTAGACGACAGCTTCAAGTTGATGATATTAAAGTATGCTACCATGTTGATGAAGATAATTGCAATTGTCGTAAGCCTAAGCCAGGAATGATTTTAGATGCCGCTAAAGAATACACTATAGATTTAACGAGATCCTACCTGATCGGCGACCGCTGGCGCGATATCGAAGCGGGCAAGGCCGCTGGATGTAAGACAATACTTGTCCAACCGAAAATTGCATATAATGAGACGCAAGCGCAGGGAATGGATGCCACTGTCGGCTCACTTTATGAGGCGGCAACCATTATCCTGAACAATACAATTGACAAAAAGGGGGGATAATGTTCAATCTCGGAGGACTTAAAATAAAAATATTCGCTGATGGTGCAGACTTGAAAAGCATTGCAGACCTGAGAAAAAACCCCCTTATCAAGGGTTTTACAACAAACCCGACCCTGATGCGCAAATCCAATGTAGAAGATTATCGAAAATTTGCGCTGGATGTTATAAATACCGTCAATGGCCATCCTGTTTCGTTTGAAGTTTTCTCAGACGAGTTTGATATCATGGAAAAACAGGCATTGCAGATCGCATCTTGGGGTGAAAACGTTTATGTGAAAATCCCCATAACGAATACGAGAGGTGAGGATGCTGGACCGCTTGTCAGGAGCTTGACCCGTGCAGGGGTAAAGGTCAATGTCACTGCTTTAACGACGACGAAACAGGCAGAGCATATCGTGGGTTTTCTTGCTGAAGATACACCAACCTGTGTCTCAGTATTTGCAGGGAGGGTAGCTGATACAGGTCGTGATCCTGTTCCCATTATGAAGGAATCTGTGAAAATTCTAAAAGCAAAGCCCCTTGCCGAGCTTATATGGGCAAGTCCAAGAGAGTTACTCAATATCTTCCAGGCGGAGTCTATCGGGTGTCATATCATCACGGTGACCAATGACATTCTGGCAAAACTTCCCATAATTGGTAAAGACTTAAATGAATATTCATTGGATACGGTAAAAATGTTTTATCGTGACGCCCTTCAGGCAGGCTTTAATATTGAAATATGAACGATGATGGAGGTTTGGAATGAGTAAAGTTCTGGTTACCGGGGGAGCGGGATACGTTGGTTGTGTTCTTGTCCCCAAGCTGTTGACGGCTGGTTATAGTGTGGTTGTTTATGATCTTATGCTTTTTGGTCCCGATGGCTTACCTGAACATAAGGATTTGAAAGTTGTTGAGGGCGACATTCGCGATGTTCCGGCCCTTACAAAAGCACTGGCTGGTGTCGATAGCATCATACATTTGGCCTGTATATCAAACGATCCAAGTTTTGAACTCGACCCGGAGCTTAGCCGTTCCATCAATTACGACTGTTTCGAACCTCTTGTCCTGGCCTGCAAGAACAGCGGTGTGCATCGCTTTATTTACGCTTCGACAAGTTCTGTCTATGGAGTCAGTGACGCCCCCGATGTTACCGAAACCCATCCCTTGGTGCCTTTGACCGATTATAATAAATATAAAGGCATGACGGAACCTTTGCTGTTGCGTCATCAATCAGAAGAATTTACAACCGTTATCATCCGTCCGGCAACTGTCTGCGGTTATTCACCACGTATGCGCCTTGACCTGACGGTTAATATCCTCACAAATTTAGCGGTCAATAAAGGCCAAATAACCGTTTTTGGCGGTTCTCAGAAAAGACCGAATATTCATGTAGATGACATTGCTGAACTGTACGTTCAGTTGTTAGAGACGCCAAAGCACCTCATTGCCGGGGAAATATTTAATGCGGCGTACGAAAATAATACCGTGTCCGAGCTTGCAGAAATGGTTCGCAAGGTTGTAGAAGAAGAGATGCCCGAAAAGGCGCCGATAGAAATTATCACAACTACCAGCAATGACCTACGTTCTTATCATGTATCATCGGCGAAAATTAAAGAAAAACTTGGCTATGTTCCAAAGCGCACTGTGGAGGATGCAATACGCGATCTGTGCCAGGCCTTGAAGGCAGGCAAATTGCCGAATAGCCTCACGGATGAAAGATATGTTAATGTGAAAGTCGTCAAACAAAGAGGAATAAAGTGAATCGAAAAAAAATAGCCATAGTAACCGGAGGTGCAGGTTTCATAGGCAGTCACATGGTTGACCTCCTGATTGACCGTGACTATAAAGTTCGCGTGATTGACAATCTAACGGGTGGGCGTGAATCAAATTTATCCCACATAAAAGACAAAACGGATTGTGAGTTTTATCACGAAGACATTCGCGCTTTGGAACCGGATTCGCCAATATTTGCCGACGCCTGTTATGTGTTTCACTTTGCCGGCATCGGCGATATAGTCCCATCTATCGAGAACCCCATAGATTATATGTCAACCAATGTCCAAGGAACGGTTCATGTCTTGGAATGCGCCCGCTTCTCTGGCATTGAAAAATTTGTTTATGCCGCATCTTCATCGTGTTACGGGTTGGCGGACACGCCCACCCGTGAAGACCATCCAATAAATCCCCAATACCCTTACGCACTGAGCAAATATCAAGGCGAACAGGCTGTATTTCATTGGCACAAGATATATGGGCTGCCGGTAAACACCATTCGTATATTTAATGCATACGGCCCCAGGGTGCGGACTACGGGGGCCTATGGCGCGGTATTCGGCGTATTTTTCAAACAAAAATTGGCAGGAAAGCCCTTTACTATTGTGGGAGATGGGACACAGTCACGCGATTTTCTTTTCGTTACAGATGTGGCAGCAGCTTTCTTAGCTGCTGCAGAGACAAAACATATAGGTGAAATTTATAATCTTGGCGCCGGCAACCCACAAAGCGTCAATCGCCTGGTTGAACTTATTGGGGGCGAAGTTGTTTATGTTCCTAAACGGCCGGGCGAACCTGACTGCACTTGGGCTGATACGTCAAAAATTAATCACGATTTGTCATGGGCTCCGAAAGTTAATTTTGAAGAAGGTGTGTCAAGAATGATGGCAGATATTGACAAATGGCAGGATGCGCCCCTTTGGGATGCCGAAAGCATAGCTGTAGCAACAAAAACTTGGTTCAAATACATGACTCCAAAGGTATCAAAATGAAGAAAGACTTTTTTGAGAAATACCGACCTAAAATCAAAACCGTTGAAGAGCTGATGGAAATTATCGGACCTTTTCCGCGGGCGCAAAAAGTGATTATGTGTCATGGCGTTTTTGATGTCGTTCATCCAGGGCACGTTCGTCATTTGGTATATGCCAAATCAAAAGCAGACATCCTTATTGTAACCATCACGACCGATAAGCATATAGATAAAGGAATCTATCGGCCCCATGTCCCGGAACAATTAAGAGCGCTAAATTTGGCGGCGTTTGAAATGGTTGATTACGTGGTTATTGATGATGAAGCAAAACCATTGAAAAACCTTCAGCAAATTCAACCGGACTATTTTGCGAAAGGATTTGAATATACAGCCAGCGGTCTCCCGCCAAGCACGCAGGAAGAAGCGGATATCGTTATTGGTTATGGTGGGGAAATGATTTTTACGCCGGGCGATGTCCTGTATTCATCATCTAAATTCATTAACTTAACAAGACCGAAGATCCAGATAGAGAAATTGCTGTCATTAATGGATATGGAAGGCCTTAGCTTCGCTGATCTTCGGACCGCCCTGACTAACCTGAAAAGCGTTCGTATTCATGTCGTAGGCGATACGATTGTAGATAGTTACACACGTACCAACTTAATAGGCGGCCAAACAAAGACCCCGACCTTCAGCGTTCATTACCAGGGTCGTGAAGATTATATCGGTGGCGCCGGAATAGTTGCCCAACATTTACGGGCGGCGGGGGCAGATGTGACATTTTCCACCTTATTGGGAAATGATCAGCTTAAAGACTTTGTTGTCAATGGTTTAAATGCATCGGGCATCAGGATTAACCCGATAATAGACCCAACGCGGCCAACAATAAACAAGAACGTCATTATTGCCGATAATTATAGGCTCCTCAAGATTGACACCTTAGACAATCGAACACTTTCCGGTCATATGCTTGACCAGTTGATTGAGACGATCAAAAGTACACCCACGGATGCGGTAGTGTTCAGCGACTTTCGTCATGGGATATTCAACCGGTCAACCGTTAACAAATTAGTTGATGCCATACCACATTCTGCTTATCGTGTTGCTGATAGCCAGGTTGCCACACGGTGGGGTAATATTATTGATTTTCAGAAGTTTGATCTAATTACACCCAACGAAAGGGAAGCCAGATTTGCCCTTGCCGATCAGGATTCAACAGTTGGCAATCTTGCCGGAATGTTAATGGAAAAGACTCAATGTGGTGCATTAATTTTGAAACTTGGAGAGAGGGGAATATTCACCAGTATCTCAAAACCGGTTAAGTGTGTGAATAGCTACTTTTCTTTAGATAGTTTTGCAAACAATGTTGTGGATGCTGTTGGGTCAGGTGATGCACTTTTAGCCTATGCCACATTATCCATGCTGTCTAACGGATCGGAGGCAATTGCCAGTATCCTGGGGTCTATGGCGGCTGCCTGTGAATGTGAGCTTGACGGAAATATTCCCATAAAACCAAGTGATGTTATGTCAAAAATTGACATAGCCGAGAAATTGGCCGAATATAACGGAGATTAAAGCATCTATATGCGGGTTATAATTGTTGGATTAGGCATCCAGGGCATTAAGAGAAAGCGCATTGCCGGTAATGATGTTGTTGCTACGGTGGATCCGTTTGTTACGGAAGCGGACTATCAAAATGTCGAGGCTGTTCCCGAAACCGATTATGATGCAGCCCTGCTCTGCATTCCCGACGAACCGAAAACAAGGATTATTAATTACCTTGTTGAGTGCGGCAAACATGTTCTTGTCGAAAAACCTCTGGTAGCTGAAGAACCGTGTGAGCTCGAAAAGCTGGCCGATTTAATCAATAACAAAAAGGTAGTTTGTTATACGGCATACAATCATCGATTTGAGCCACACTTTGTTCGCATGAAGGAGACGATTGAATCGGGTGCTTTGGGAAAAATATACAGACTTCGCTTTTTTTATGGAAACGGAACGGCAAGGGATGTAAGAAATTCCCCGTGGCGTGACAAGGGAGGTGGTGTTTTGCATGATCTGGCCTCTCATCTTCTCGATTCGCTGTTGTTTGTCCTTGGCACACTACCGGAAGAGATGCACGTATGGAGTGCAAATTGTTTTGAAAACAATGCATTTGACCACATTATTTGTGGCGCGACATTACCGATACTTGTTGAGTTTGAAATGAGCCTGCTAAGCTGGCGGAATCATTTTGTTGCCGAGGTTTATGGTGAGAATGGAAGCGCCCATATTGAATCGCTCTGCAAATGGGGGCCATCTACGTTCACTATGCGAAAGCGTGTGCTCCCCAGCGGCCGGCCACCAGAGGAGTCCGTAACATTGGTACAAGCTGACCCGACTTGGGAACTCGAATATGATTATTTTAAAAATCTGTGTGAAAATAATAAGAACAGCAACATAGGTAATGATCTGATCATCAACAGGCATTTGAAGAATCTTTACAGAGAAGCGATTGCGATAAAACAATGAATGAAACAGTAATCGGATTTGCAGGACTGACCCATCTGGGCATTATATCATCTGTCGCGGCAGCAGCTAAGGGATATCATGTGATTGGGTTTCACGATGATACCGAGCGCATATCCAAATTAAATAAAGCCGATTTTCCAGTTCAAGAACCGCAACTTAATGAATTGTTCCTGGAAAATAGAGAGCGAATAACCTTCTCGGCAGATGTGGCAGATCTTTCAAAATGTCAAATTGTTTATGTCTCTATTGATATACCTACGAATGAAAATGGAGAAAGCGATTTAGATCCGATACAAAAAATTATTGGCAAGGTTTTGAAAATATTGAACCCCGATGCCTATCTTGTCATTTTATCGCAGGTGTCCCCTGGCTTTACCCGGCAAATCGCCTTCGATCATAGGCGACTGTTTTATCAAGTGGAAACCCTGATCTTTGGGCGCGCAGTGGAACGGGCAATGCATCCAGAACGTTTTATTGTTGGTTGTGATAATCCATCTTTACCTTTACCGGAACATTTGAAAAAACTATTGAACTCCTTCCAGTGTCCCATTCTTCCCATGCGGTATGAAAGCGCTGAATTAGCCAAAATATCCATCAATATCTGTCTTGTTGCTTCGATCAGTGCAGCAAATACGCTGGCTGAAATCTGTGAGAAAATAGATGCTGATTGGTCGGAAATCATACCGGCCTTGCGGCTTGATCGCCGTATAGGTCAGTATAGTTACATCGTTCCCGGACTCGGCATATCGGGAGGTAATCTGGAGCGCGACCTCCATTCCGTTTTACGCCTTTCTGAGAATCACAATACTGATGGCGGCGTTATTTCCTCTTGGCTGAAAAATAGTCAATATAGAAAAAATTGGCCTTTTGAAGTAATAAAAGAAACGATACTTACGCAGCACCCTGATGCAACGATTGCTGTTCTTGGATTGGCCTACAAAGAAAATACGCATAGCACCAAGAATTCCCCCGCTTTGTTGCTGATTGAACAGCTTTCCAACTTTAAAATCAAAGCCTATGATCCCCTTGTGGATGCTTGTGTCGCCGGTAAGCATGTTTCAGGTGCGACATCAGCGCTGGAAGCTGCAAATGGTGCAGATGTCGTAGCTATTATGACGCCTTGGCCTGAATACAGAGATATTTCGCCTGCTGATCTTGCCGCGACGATGAAAGGGAGAACGATAATTGATCCTTATGGAATGCTTGATGCCCAGAAAGTAAGGTCTGCTGGTCTGGATTACTTCACTCTCGGAAAGTCGCCGGAAGTGGCTGTATAACACCCAATAATTTTATGGTGGTGCCATGCTCAAACACAATATAGCAAAAAATCCTGTGATTCCCCAAAGAGCTGTTGTTATGGGTGCAGGGGGATTTATTGGCGCGTCCCTTATAAAACTTTTATCTAAGAAAAACGTCCCTCATGTGGCATTAACAAGCAGTAATATGAATCTGTTGGATGCTGAAGCATCAAATAAATTAACAGATATTTTAAAACTGGAAGACACATTGGTCGTAATCTCAGCAATTGCCCCCTGTAAAGACAATCAAATGCTGCTCAAGAACATTGCCATGATGGCGTCGGTTTGTGCAGCCATCGAAAAGGCACCACCCGCGCATGTTATTTATATCAGCTCTGATGCTGTTTATGCGGATGATGCAAAAGCATTAGCTGAAAATTCTTGTGCTGAGCCTTCTTCCCTTCATGGTGTCATGCACTTGGCACGTGAGGTTATGTTAAAGCAGGTGTGCAACATGCCCCTCGCCATCCTTCGGCCAACTTTAGTTTATGGCGTCGGCGATACTCATAATGGTTATGGACCGAATCAGTTCTATCGCCTTGCTGCTGAGGGGGAAAGTATAACACTGTTTGGTGAAGGGGAAGAACAGCGTGATCATGTCCATATCGAAGATGTTGTTGAAATTATAAGCCTTGTCATAACTCATAAAAGTTCAGGTATAGTGAACATAGCCACAGGTACCGTAACATCTTTCAAAGAGATTGCTCAAAAGGTGGCGGCGCTCGTCAAAACGCCAACCATTATTAAAACAGCGCCAAGGAAAGGACCCATTCCGCACAGAGGCTACCGCCCGTTTGATATTTCCGCTTGTCGCACAGCTTTTCCGGATTTTAGTTATTTGCCTTTAGAAGAAGGATTGAAAAGGATGACTGACGAAATAGTGTGTGGGTAACGTGAAAGAGAGAGTAGGAGCCGTTATATTGCTGCGCGGGGATGGGGCGGCGCTATTGCAGTTACGGGACGACAAAGAAGGCTTACGTAATGCGGGCATGTGGGCGCCTCCGGGTGGGCATGCGGAGCCCGTTGAAACTATTGAGATATGTGCCCACAGAGAATTTCTTGAAGAAACAGATTACAATTGTTCAAATTTACAGTTGCTTACAGATTTCGAAGATTCTATTGCCGGATGGCCGACTTATCGATTAACCATATTCTGGGATTTTTATGATGGCGTTCAAAAAACCTGTTGTAAGGAAGGGCAGTCTCTCGAATTTATTCGGCGCGAAGATGCGAATTCATATAGTATTCCGATTTATTTGTTAAACTTTTGGGACATGGCGATAATCGCTGCAAAAAGAAAGGGAGTGATTCAATGACGCCTAAATGGACTGTGCCTTATACGGCGCTGAGATACGAAGCAAGTATTTTTAAAAAAGATTACTTGGCTGCCTTTGAAAATGTGCTGCTCAGCGGACATTATATCATTGGGCCAGAACTTTCAGCTTTCGAGAAAGAATTTGCAGAATATTGCCAGGCGCCCTTTGCGGTTGGTGTTGCAACAGGGACAGATGCATTATTTCTCGTGTTGCGTTCTTTGGAACTTCAAGACGGCGACGAAGTCATTACAGCGCCAAATTCCTTCATCGCATCCGCATCTTCCATCGCCCTTGCTGGAGCAAAACCGGTGTTTGTGGACATCAGGTCAGACGGAAACATGGATGCTGCCTTATTGGAGAAGTCCATAACACCCCGAACAAAGGCCATTATGCCGGTTCATTTAACCGGTCGCCCAGCCATTATGCCTGAAATTCTTGACATTGCCAAAAAGCATAACTTATTTGTTTTAGAAGATGCTGCGCAGGCAGTGGGAGCTTCTCTGAAAAAAATAAAAGTGGGCAATTGGGGTGACGCAGCTTGCTTCAGTTTGCATCCGTTAAAGAACTTACGGGCAATAGGTGACGGCGGTATAATTACGACCAAACATCAGTGGCTTTATGATCGTCTGAAACAGGCAAGAAATCACGGACTGGTGAATCGTGAGCAGTGTGACTTCTGGAGTTACAATTCCCGGCTCGATGAATTGCAAGCGGCACTGCTCAGAGTCCAACTTCGTCACTTGGATGCTCAGACCGAACAACGGCGACAATTAGCATTGCGATATAACGAATTGCTGAGGCCGTATGTAGTTGTTCCGGATGAAGGACCCGGCGAATATTGCGTTTACCAGACCTATGTAATCCTTGCTGATTACCGCGATGAATTGAAGAAGCATTTAAACGACAACGGAGTGGAAGCCCTTATCCACTATGCGACGCCAATTCATTTGCAGCCTGCTGCTGAGTACTTAGGATATTCATCAGCGGATTTCCCTCAAACAATACAGCATGTCAGTCGGATTTTGAGTTTACCAATCTATCCAAGTTTAACTCATGAACAGCAGGACAATGTCGTTACTTTAATATGTGGTTTCTTCAAGAAAAGAGCCTGATATGAAAGTCCCTTACAATTATCTCCCCATGCAATTCTCCGATATTGAGGAAATACTTGCCGGCTGGAAGAAACTCATACAAACAACGGAATTTACATTAGGACCATTTGTTGATAGATTTGAGAAAGAGTTTGCAAAATTTATCGGCTGTAAACATGTCATCAGCACCAATACTGGAACGGATGCCCTGATCCTTGCACTAAAGGCAATCGGTGTCGGTCCCGGTGATGAAGTTATTTCCGTTCCCACTACTTTTTTTGCAACAATAGGTTCCATTGTCGCCGTTGGCGCCCGTCCTGTATTTGTGGATATTGATGACCGGTATCAGATAGATATAACCCAGATTTCAAAAGCGATAACCACGCGAACTAAGGCAATACTCCCCGTGCATTGGGGAGGAGCATCACCTGATATGTCGGCAATCATCGAAATTTCTGATGAATTCGGAATCAAGGTCGTGGAGGACGCTTGCATGGCGCCGGGTGGTGACATTCACGGGAAACATCCTGGCACTTTTGGTCATGCAAATGCATGGAGCATGCATCCACTCAAGCCTCTCAATGTTATGGGGGATGGCGGTATGGTTAGTACGGACGATGATGAGCTTGCAGATTGGATGCGCATGTATCGAAATCATGGGATGGTTGATCGGGATCATAATTCGATATGGGGTGTCAATATGCGGTTACAGCCAGTGCAGGCCATAGTGGCAAGTCACGTTTTGAAAACGGTGCCGGGCACCGTTGAAATTAGGAATAAAAACGCGAATATTCTTGATGAGGGGCTAAAAAAGCTTGCAGATTATATCAAAGTGCCGCCCCGTCCTGCGGGTAAAAGAGAAACATTCAGCTTATACATGGCCCACTTCAAAAATCGTGATGCCTTGATGAAATATCTGGTTGAACAGGGAATTGAAGCAAAGATCCATTATCCCGTACCCCTGCATTTGCAAAAGGCTGCCGAAAATCTGGGTTATAAACGAGGAGATTTTCCCATAAGTGAGGAATATGCTGAAGAAATAATGACTCTTCCTGCGCATCAGTATTTAACCGGCGAGCAGATGTCATATATGATTCAAAACATTACAACTTTTTATTCAAACATTTAACCTAATTCCAAATTGTGAGGTATGGAAATGAACTCAGATATCATCAACAATCTCTATTATGACATGCTTCGGATTCGTTTTGTGGAAGAAAAGATTGCAGAACTCTACCCAGATCAGGAAATGCGGTGTCCGGTGCATCTAAGTATAGGGCAAGAAGCTACGGCTGTCGGCGTATGCTCTGCCCTTAAAAACGAAGATTATGTGTTGAGTACACACAGATCGCATGCGCACTATTTAGCAAAAGGCGGTAATCTCAAGGCCATGATTGCCGAACTCTATGGCAAAGAAAGCGGCTGCTGTAAAGGTAAGGGTGGATCTATGCACCTTGTTGACAAATCAGTCAACTGTTATGCTGTCCCCATCGTGGGAAGCACTATTCCGATTGCAGTGGGCACAGCCTTTGCGTCCTTAACATCAGATAAACCTTGGGTATCGGTTGCCTATTTTGGTGATGCAGCAGCAGAAGAAGGGGTATTTTGCGAGAGCCTAAACTTTGCTTCATTGAAAAAATTACCAATAGTATTCGTTTGTGAAAACAATTTTTTCTCAGTATATTCTCCACTTAAAGTAAGGCAGCCTGAAAATCGCAATAACATAAAAATTGTAGATGGGCACGGAATTGAAGGATATCAGGGTGATGGGAATAACGTTATAGAAGTTTATAATCTTGCGAAGGCAGCTATTGAAAAAGCAAGAAATGGTGAAGGTCCTACATTTCTCGAATTTACAACATATCGATGGCTTGAACACTGCGGACCATATTATGATAATAATTTGGGATATAGAACGGAAAGTGAATTTGAAGCCTGGAAACTGCGTGATCCGATTAAACAATTAGAAAAGCAAGGTATGGATGAATCAGAAATAAAAATAATGGTTTCAAAAATAGAAAGTGAAATTAATGATGCAGTTACTTTCGCAAAAAATGATCAGTTTCCTGATGCAGCCATGCTTTACCAGCATGTGTACGCTGATTAAACTTCAAAAATAAAAAGGAGTTTTTTTATGAGCAGAAATATATCTTTTTCTAAAGCAATTCATGAAGCAACTGATTTATGCATGGCGAGGGATAAGAACGTCTATTTAATGGGTCTTGGCGTGCCAGATCCAAAAGGTTTTTTTGGAACAACTATTGGCCTTCAAGAAAAATATGGAAATCATCGTGTATTAGATATGCCCACAGCGGAAAACGGCATGACGGGCATTGCGATCGGTTCAGCTATTGCAGGTATGCGGCCGGTTATGGCTCATCATAGAATTGAATTTGCTATGTTGGCTTTTGAACAAATTATGAATCAAGCAGCCAATTGGTATTACATGTTCGGAGGGCAATCCTCAATCCCATTAGTAATAAGGATGCTTGTTGGCCGCGGTTGGGGTCAGGGGCCACAACATTCCCAAAGTCTGCAAGCCATGTTTGCCCATGTTCCTGGGCTTAAGGTGGTAATGCCCGCAACACCGTATGATGCGAAAGGATTACTTGTTGCCGCTATTGAGGATAACAACCCTGTTATTTATCTCGAACATCGTTGGCTTCATAATATACTGGGCGATGTTCCCGAAGGATATTATAGCACACCTATTGGGAAGGCACGAATTGCACGGCCAGGCAAGGATGTAACAATAATTGCTACTTCATATATGGTTCTTGAATCTCTTTCGGCGGCCGCTTCCTTAGAAAAAGATAGCATTGATGCAGAAGTGATTGATTTGAGAACTATTCGGCCAATGGACACAACATGCATCTTGGACTCCGTATCAAAGACAGGCAGAGTAGTTGTAACAGATTTGGGGTGGCGCTCTTTTGGCATTACATCAGAAATCATCACTCTGATCGTTGAGCAGCTATGGCCAAAATTAGAATGCCCGCCTCGGCGCATAACGTTACCTGATATTCCAACGCCCTGTACACCGGGGCTATCTAAATATTATTACCCGAGAGCCATTGATATAGTTAATAATATAAGAGAAATGCTTGGTCTGTCTGCTCAAACCGAAGAGGAGGCTGGTTTATATCAAGAAATGCCCCTTGATATTCCAAACAAAGGATTTACCGGTCCTTTTTAAAGAGAAAGGTTACACTATGGGCGAAATAGATTTGATGAATTTTTATCCGCGATCCACAAAACCATTAAGCAGCCGCATTACGGTAAATGGCGAGGATCTTAGAATCGCAAGGCAATTTGGGAAAGAATATTTTGATGGTGATCGAAAATATGGTTATGGGGGATATCATTATAATCCTCGATTCTGGACGGAAACGGTTAAGCATATTCGAGACTACTATAAACTAGCCCCAGATGTGTCTATATTGGATGTTGGATGTGGTAAGGGTTTTATGCTTCATGATTTTAAACTGCTTATACCCGATGCATCAATAGCAGGAATTGACATCTCTGAGTATGCATACGAGAATGCCATGGATGATATAAAGCCTTTTATGAAAATCGGAAACGCCAAGGAATTACCGTTTCCAGACAAGTCATTTGATCTCGTTGTTGCAATCAACACTGTTCATAATCTGCCGTTTGATGAATGTCGGCAGGCAATACGAGAAATACAGCGCATCTCTCGATATAATTCTTTTATTGTAGTCGATGCTTGGCGAAACGACGAGGAGCGTGAACGGCATTTCAAATGGGTTGTAACATGCTTAACCGCAATGCATGTGGATGACTGGCAATTATTGTTCAAAGAAGTTGGCTATAAGGGCGATTATTATTGGACGTTTAGTTAATCGAAACCGAAAGAAAAACAAAACTGTGTCATCTGTAATTATTCTTGGTAAAAACAGTTATATCGGGCGATATCTATCAAATTATTTAGAATGTAATGGTCAAACAAATTTAATTGCTCTTTCATCAAAAGATTGCGATTTATTAAACTATGATGATGTAGCTAATCGATTTAGTGTCCTCACTAAAAACGATTCGACTATTGTCTTTCTTTCTGCAATTAATAGATCTGTAGATAATTCTTTCCAATCATTCAAAAAAAATACAGAAATGGTCAAAAATTTTGTTGATAACGCAAAACTTCTCAATGTCAGATCAATCATTTATCTAAGTTCTGTCGATGTCTATGGTAAAAATTCCGATTTACCCATTACAGAAAACACATCAATAAACCCAGATACATGGTACGGGTTAAGTAAATATGTTTGCGAATGGATACTTCGTGAATCTGAAGGTCTTAATTGTCCTATTGCAATCCTTCGCATTCCTGGCATCTTCGGTTATTCACCCGGCGATAAAAGTGTTATTGGAAGAATGGTGTCAACGATAAAGAGTGAGAATCGAATCTATATTCACGGAGATGGGCAAGCCATGCGAGATTACGTCAGCATTGATGATTTGTCCCGTCTTATCACTGAACTGATCCCATTAAAATATAATGGTGTTTTGAATATTGCGACCGGTCAAAGTAGATCGGTTCTTGAAATATCGCTATTGATAAGTAGAATATTATTTTTAAATTATGATATGGTGCATCTATCAGCAGGTGGTGGACGAGATTTTGATCTGAGCTTCGATAATCGAAAAATCGGAGAGGTATTGCCAGATTTCATATTTGAAGAATTAACCGTTGGTATAAATAGTTACTTGAGCTCAGAGAAATAGGAAATTTTTCAATGGTTTCAAATTATGAGTGCTAAATTTATACTAAGGCAGTACAACCAAATCAAAGGAGGTGGTATAAAAGTACTTTACAAAAAAATATTATTATCGCTATCAATTTTATTTAAAATCACTATAGCAACATTCTTTCTACCGTGTGCAATTATTATCAGAATAATAAAACCAATAAAGGTAATACGTATAGGGAAACTTTTCAGTCACCGACTGGGACATTTTGCTTTCGAACCAGAAATATATCTCTGTGAACGCGATATCGGATTACATAATTCTATAGACATATTTTACTGTCATAGCTTAATTTCAAATCAACAGATTAAAAAAATGTGGTCTCGTCATATAAATATTAAAAATTATATCAAACCAATAGATTGGGCAAATCGACTTCTTCCTGGCTATAGGAATCATGTAGTCCCATTATGTTCATTTAAACATGAAGACCCTAAAGGTCTCTTAGATAAACTGCCGTCTCATCTTTATTTTACTGCTGAAGAAGAAAAACAGGCATTGGAAGAATTGAAATTATTAGGGGTGCCCGAAGGTAAAAAATTTATTTGTTTTCACACACGTGACTCCTCATATCTAAATATGTCGATGCCATTGAATGATTATAGCTATCACGACTATCGCGATAGCTCAATTCATAACTATTTAGATGCAGCAAATGCGATAGCTCAAAGAGGCTATTATGTATTAAGAATGGGTGCAGTAGTTAGAGATAAAATTCAAACAAAAAATGTTCGTATAATTGATTATGCATGTTGCGGACGATCTGATTTTATGGATATTTATCTTCTTTCAAAATGTCATTTCTTAATTGCTGCTAACTCTGGTCCATGTGCAGTTGCAACAATATTTAGACGTCCCAATGCATTTGTTAATGTTGCACCTTTTATGGGCGCGTCTGGAATTTATCGAAGCCATGATTTATTTATTCCAAAGAAATACTGGTTATCTATGGACCAACGCTTTATGACTTTCAAAGAAATATTAAGTTCTGGTGCTGCATATTTCGACCATACACACATGTATGAGAATTTAGGAATTGTACTTGTCGAAAATTCTCCTGAAGAGATTAGATCTCTTGCTATAGAAATGGATGAAAGACTCGGCGGAACATGGGAAACAACAGAAGAAGAGGAATATTTGCAGAGAAAATTTCGATGGATATTTGAAAAGAATGGTCTGAAAGATATTAGAATGCCACGTATAGGAACTGCCTTTTTACGTGATAATCAAGATTTGCTCGCCTGTTAAGCCAAATGCGCGAAATAATGGCATTGCGGCAAGTAAAATTAAATCACTCCGGGAATATTCGCCGAAGCGCGATTCGCACCTTGCTGTCTTTGATACCCCGCGGCTTCCTGCGGGGTAGTTCATGATAGATTCTTTAAAAAAAAGGTATTTATATAAATTATGTTCAAGTTTCGTTAACATACCCATCGCGATGGTTCCTGCAGCAATTATCCCAAGGATGCTTGGACCTGCAGATTATGGCAATTTTATTTTTTTAATTTACATTTTCACACAAATAGCAAGTATTATTGGTATAGGAAATAATTATTTATTTACAAGATTGGCAGAAAACAGCAATGAACATGGGATTAAGAGTTTCTATTTCAATTTAATTGGCACAGGTTTTTTTCTATTTTTCATTTTCGTAGCAATTATATCATTAATGGGTATATATAATATTATTTTCCCCAATCAAAAATTGCAATATATTTGGATGACTTTATTTTTATTGCTCTGTTTGTCATTATCACAAGTTCTTGCTGGAATGATAGACGTTTATGGATTGACCGTAAAAGGTGAAATAGTCAATACGCTGAGTAGTTTTAGTGCCATGCTTTTTTTAATTTTCATTTATTGGAGTACTTGGCAAAGCTTAACGGCGGCGTTTGCATTTAGATATTTGGGGGTATTGTTTCTTATTGTCGGATTAGTATATTTGTTAAAAAAGAAAAGCATTTCCATTTATCCAGTAAAAAAGAACACTATCTTTGAAACAAAAACATATCTCCGGCAGTATTTGGCATATTCTATGCCCTTATTTATGTATTCCATGATCGTATTGGTCGTGAGTTCTTTACAGAGATGGCTATTACAGATCTTTGGTGGTTCGATTCAGCAGGGATATTTTGGTATTTCTAACCAAATAAGTGCTTTTGTTATAATATTTTCATCTGCATTATCTCCTTTATTGCTCCGCGAATTTTCTCTTGCAATGGGGAATAATGATATGAAGAAAATTGCGGACCAGTTTCAGCGTTTCATTCCCATGTTTTATTCTATGGCTGCCTATTTCAGCGTTTTTATCATGTTTCAAATTCAAATAATTGTATTAATCATTGGAGGAAGAAATTATAGCGCTGCGGTAGTTCCAGCGGCAATAATGTCTTTATATCCGCTTTTCTATACAACTAATAATATAGTTTATGCAGTTTTCTATTCTACCAGGAATACCATGTTGCTTGGAAAGATAGGTTCTATTATTATGCTGGGCATGTTGCCAATAGCATTTGTGCTTTTGGCCCCCGAAAAATTTTATGGGTTGAATCTTGCGGCTAATGGACTAGCGATCATGATGGTCTTTGGAACATTTCTTTCGTATAATGTATACTTATGGTTTAGCACGCGAATTTTAAGTATTCCATTCAGAGGTCTTTTTTTCCATCAATTTTACGTTGTCGCAATATTTGGGATACTGGCTCTTATTTCTATAAACATCTCAAATAAGCTATTCGTCAATTCATATGTATCTTTCTTTCTAAGTGGGACCCTATATACACTAGGAACATTTGTCCTAATAGCATTGTTTCCACCAATCTTTCGTATTTCAATGCATGACATAATGAGGCACATCAAATGTTGAACGCCGCTACATCGCACAGTACCGAATTTGTAGTCATAGTCATTCAGTTTTTCGGCGATTCAGGACAGTAAAGGGATAATAGTTGATGCAAGACAAGTATTTAACAAAGTATATCAGAGAGAACTTCGATATTGAAACTACTATCTTTGACAGTATTAGATACGAACTTGATCATCATATTTATTCTTATGGCCAGCAATTTATAAATGCGCGAGAAAAGGGAAAGAGCAGTTTTACGAAAAACATTTTGAGAAATAAGGCTATAGAGATTATTGGGAAAATTATAATTATCTTGGGGTGTTTTACACTATCAAAAAAAGCAACAGGGAGAAAAGCCATTTTATCGAACGCTTATTTCTCGATTAATAATGAGTTATCAAAATTGGGATTTGATGTTTATCGTCCTATTTGGGCTAATCCGAGTAGAGACACGAAAATTTTGATTGATCTTAAAACATATTATCAGTGTGAGTACATCAAAAAGGCATTAAGGGAAGAAAAATTTATTGATATTATAGACAACGAATTTATTGAAAAGATTTGTTTATTGAAGTCCTGTTTGAATGATTATTATGTGCGTTATCAAATATCAGCACTATTTATACCAAACGATGTTAGTTTTTTTGAAAATCTTTCCATACAGATATTCAAAGAAATTGAAAGGCCTTCATTCATATTTCTTCATGGTTTGCCTGGGCGCTATAACAGCATTGATGAGAATAGATCAGATTACCTGATTGTTTGGGGAGAAAAAATTAAAGAACATTACATTCAGACAGGAATTAGTGAAAAAAAGATATTCGTATCTGGACATCCCTACTATAAAGAATTGAAAAATAAAGAGTTAAAATTCGGGCTTGAAGCACCATTGGTCCTTACAAAATCAATGCTTGGGGCGCCTCATAGCGATGGTGTTTATTTATCAGATCGCGGTAATTCGATTTTATATTTGTACTCAATACAATCTGTACTTAGCAACTTTGGAGTCAAGCAGGTTCGCCTTAGAGCGCATCCAAGTGAAAATAGTCAGTGGTATTTAAAATTTATAGACAACGATTTTTTTAAAATTGACAGCGACAGTTTGCAGGATTCTCTTCATAAATCGACGGTTGTCATAGGACCGGCGTCGACAGTATTTTTAGAAAGTATTTATCATGGCGTAAATTATATCTGCTATGAGCCATCAATAAACAACATTGATTTAATGAATAGCACGCTTGCCCCCCCTTTTGACGGATCGGATAGCAGATTGCCGGTTGCAAAAAATGAAAATGAATTAGCACTCATTATTAAGGATAGAGAGATTGTAAATATTAACATATTCAATGATTATGTAAAAACGCCATTTGATTTGAGTTTCGTTTCCACATTAATCTGATAGTTCTATCCATTCAGAGATTTTCAATATGCCTCGTAAGATTCTCTATTTTTCTGACTGTCACATCTATGGTGGTTACGATCGGAGTATCATAAATATTGCAAATTATCTGTCTGAGCAGCCAGGTACACAGGTCTTTTTTGCTTATCGATATTTTAAAACCTATCAAATGGGTGTTGAAAGAGATTTATCGGACAAGGTGCAGGCTATACCACTGTCACTTCTTTCAAATGGTACATTTTTCCAAAATGTGAGTTTGGCTGTATCCATAAAGGTATTAAGAAAAATTATTAAATTGCCATTTTGGTTTCTCCAAAAAGTCGGCCTTTACACGCCATATAATTATTTAGCATTACGAAAAACATTTAGCCGCATAAAGCCCGATTTAATTCATGTAAGCAACGGCGGTTATCCAGCATCATTCGTCTGTCAAATCGCAATTTTTGCCGCTAAACATTCCGGCGTCGATAAAATTGTTTATCACATCAATAACCCCGCGCAAAAGCAAGCCGTCTTGTTAGATAAGGTAATTGATAGAAAAATTAATCATCATGTTAATTGTTTTATTACGGCTTCACGGGAGGCTTTAGAATCTCTTTCACAAAGAAGGTTCTTTGATACTAACAAGCTTGTCCAAGTTTATAACACGATCGAAAACACAGCAATAACTAAATCAAAACAGGAAATTTGTAAAATCCATAAAATAAAAGAAGATAAATTCATTCTCTGTGAAGTCGCGTTTCTCTCCGAACGTAAGGGGCAAATATATATTTTAAAGGCATTAAATAAAATTAAAGAACTTCACCCTGATATATTTTCACGTTTGGTGCTCTTTCTTGTTGGGGACGGTGGAGATTATTATAAGCTTAAGCAATACTGTGAAACCAATGCCCTATCCAATGTCATATTTGCAGGATATCAAGCAAATTATATAGATTATATTGCCTGCTCAGATATTTTTTTACTACCTTCAATTGGCGGGGAAGATATGCCCCTAGTAGTTTTGTCGGCAATGAAATTGGGCAAGCCCATCATCGCCGGCGAGGTCGCGGGTATCGCAGAAGAAATTGAAAATCAAAAAAGTGGAATATTATTGAAGGTAGAGCAACTGGACAATCTTTACATGGAAATTATTAAATTATTTAAAGATTCTGATTTACGGCATCATTATTCAGAAAATGCAAGACAACGTTTCAATGCTAATTTCTCGCAACCAGTCGTATATGATAAGATCAAAGCACTATATACAAGTCTCGGTCTGTACGACAAACCGGCATTTAGGATGTGATCATGGCAGCGAAAAAAACTATCTTAGTCTTCGGTGGTTTCGGCTTCATAGGCTCGAATATAATTGAGGTGCTTTTAAATACAAACCTTTATAACATCATAGTTTTTGAATTTAAGGGAGTTACTTCTAAATTTGCTGATCGTGTAAGGGTTTATCATGGTGACTTCAATAATGAAGAAGACTTGTCAGAAGTTTTTGAAAATAATAAAATCGATATCGTTGTGCATCTCATCAGTACAACTGTCCCCGCGACATCGAATGATAATATTGAGTACGACGTTAATTCAAATCTTATCGGCACGATCCGATTGCTCAATATAATGGTGCAATATAACGTATCGAAGGTTGTATTCTTATCTTCCGGAGGAACCGTTTATGGAGAAATAAGTGAACCAAAGGCATCAGAGGATCATCCAACCTATCCAATTTCATCTCATGGCATTATCAAATTAAGTATTGAGAAGTATTTATATTTATATCACAGATTGCACAACATAGATTATCTGATATTGCGCGTTTCGAACCCGTATGGTCCATATCATAACTCAGACAAGCAAGGGTTCATTAATGTCGTGCTTAGAAGGATCCTTCGGAACGAAAAAGTTGTAATATGGGGCGATGGCACGATTGTCAGAGATTTTATTAATGTGAAGGATTTAGCAAATATAATTGCGCGTCTATTAGAGTTGAATCTTTACAACCAAGTAATTAATATCGGAAGCGGAAAAGGTTATTCAATTAATCAGATTCTGGAATACATAGCCGAAAACCACTCAGGAATTGATATCGAATATAAACCATCCAGAAAATACGACATTAAGAGAATCATCCTCGATACTAAAAAACTAAGTTCTTTAGAGAATTACCAGTTAACTGACATTAGACAAGGAATTAACCTAACCTATCAATGGTGTAAAACAAGCCATTTAGAAGGAAAAGGAGAAACACATTGAGTTCAAATCCAACCACTCGTGTTCTGATAACCGGGGGTACGGGGCTGCTGGGTGTCGCTATTCAAAAAACCGCACCAACCAATATAGAAGGATTCACAATCTATTCCCCCGAACGTTCTTTGCCTGAACCTTTACCTTTTCCGATTCGTGCCGCTGATGTCACGGATCGGAAGCAGATGGAAGCCATTTTTGAGTGGGCCAAGCCTGATGTTGTTATTCATACAGCCGCTATCGGAAGCGTGGATTTTGCTGAAAGGAATCGTGAGGCGACTAAAAAAGTCAATGTCGGGGGGACAGAGGTTGTCACTGAGCTGTGTCATGATTTTCAAGCCCGCATTGTTTACATTTCCTCTAATGCCGTGTTCGATGGGCAGACGCCTTTCTACGCTGAAACCGCTCCCGTCAACCCAATCAATTACTATGGTCAACTCAAAGTGGAAGCTGAGCATATTGTTAAGGGAAGTAGCATGCCGTGGGCCATTGTGCGGCCTATCTTGATGTATGGGTGGCCATACTCAGGTGAACGGGACAACCCGGTAGTGTGGTGGGTCCGTTCACTGAAAGATGGCAAACCCATAAAAGTCGTAGATAACGTATTTAACAAACCTCTTCCCGCTTGGTCGTGTGCAGACGTCGTATGGGAAGTGATTCGCCAACAGCGAACTGGCATATACCATGCGGCTGGGAGAGATCATCTATCCCTTTACCAGTTTGCTTTACAGGTAGCGGACGTATTCGACTTGGATCCAAGATTAATCACGCCAGTCCCGGATTCTTATTTTCCTGAGATTGCACCTCGTCCCCAAGATACCTCGTTCGACACGACAAAAGTGGAGAATGAGCTGGGCGTGAAAACTGTCGGTGTTAAAGATGGACTTATCCGAATGAATGATGAGTGTACCGCCATTTTATGAAACTGCTCATTATTGGACCTAGGTGGGTGGGGGAATGGACAGAAGGGATGGGACGGGCTGCTGAAGCTCTTGGTCATACTGTAGCCTTATTCTTTTATTGGAGTGAGGATGTGCGTGGGCTGAAGGATATGGCATATCGAAGTTTACCTCCCGTGCTGCACAAAATTCTTAAGTTTTCAGAGCAGCGATTTAAGTCGGCCCGGGATATTTTAATGAACCGCCGCTTGATTATCACGGCCCGCGAGTTTCAGCCTGATGTCATCATTGTTCTCAAAGGCGAGATAATTTCAAAGGCGACCCTTGAAGCTTTGCGACAACCGAAAATTCCTATCATCACATGGTGGGTCGATGACCCATTTCGGTTCCCTGATATTTTGCACCATTTCGAACTCTTTGATATGGTTTACTTATTTGATAAAGAATGTGCCACCAACCTGGCGCTGCAGCTGCAAGGTGTCAAGCGCGTTTTGTATCTACCATGTGCCTGTGATCAAACCATTTTTTATCCGCAATCAATTAATCCATCAGACTACCCTTTACTCAACTGTACGATTGGTTTCGTTGCTGTGTACTATCCTGAACGCGCTGCATTATTGAGGCAGATGAAAGACTTACATGTTGGATTGTGGGGTAGTGGATGGGAGGTCGCTCAGGAACTTTGCGAATTACCAGAGGGTACTTGGCGTGGCCTGCGTATCACTGCGGTCGATGCCGCAAAAGTATATAACTTGGCTAAAATATGTCCTAATATTCATCATTCGCAAACACGCCTGGGCGGATTAAATACGCGCACATTTGAGATACTTGCTGCGGGTGGTTTCGAGCTTGTGGACAACGTTCCCGGATTGGAAGAGCATTTTGATGTTGGGCGTGAGATAGCGGCTTATTCCTCCCCCGCTCATTTTTTGGAATTAACCGACTATTATCTGACTCATCCTGTAGAGCGATCTGGGATCATTGCAAGGGGCTATGACCGTGTGATTCATGATCACACATACACGCAGAGGCTTGATACTATTCTCGCGAATCTTTAGGGTAGGGTTCCGTTACCCCGTATTTTGTTTATGCAAACCATCACGGAGTTATGCAAACGACTCATCGATGCCATTTTCAATAAATAAATATTTTATTTTATCAATAGCATTAATAATTTGCACATTAGTATATGAGCCTTATATATTTAGAAGTGTAATTATCGTACCTATATATTTAGTGGTAATATCTGCTTGCTTTATATTTTTATGTACTCAAGCCCACTTTAATCTAATCAAAATAATTAAATTTCTATCGATTATATTATTTTTTCTTTGTTTGCTGGCCTATAGGATGTTTTATAATGATTTATTATTAATACCCTCAACATTTGAGATATTAATAATCATATATTCCATATTGTTCTTTTTTGTTATACATGAGAGTAAATTTATTGAAAAACTTACAAATATTTGGTTTATATTTGTTGCTATTATTTCATTTATTACTATTCTGGCATCAATTATCGCAAATTTTCATTTATTGCCTCTTCAGGAAATAGAATTACTAAATTACCCGATAAAATATCAATTTATATTGGGCATGATTCATTCGAGTCTTTCTCTCGAAAGACCAAGTTTCTATTTTGCCGAACCAAGTTATCTTGGTTTTTTTCTGGGCTTAAATTTCATATTTTTTACTTCAATAAAAGATAAGCATAATAGATTTGTAATGATAATGATATTAATGGCTGGAATACTTACTGGAGCTAGAACAATTTGGATTGGTTATTTAGCAGTAGCTCTTCTATTTTTGTTATTCAAAATATTGAACATGAAAAGCTCAATATTTCAGAATTCAGTTTGTATGATAATATTTGCTGTAATAATATTTTTTATTACAATCTATCCGATAGAATATTCTTACTTAACCGAGGATAACTCCTTATTAACTCGTCAGATAAAACTATACTCGACATTGTCGCTGTTTGAAGAGACTTTTAGCATACCCAATTTCCTATTCGGGCAGGGAGCAACATTCATTGCTCATAAAACAATGCAAGGTGGTGAATCGAATGCTTTTATTAAAATGCTTGTTGAACAGGGTTTTATAATGTTGATATTTTCTATCGTGGCGATTTTCTTTATGTTGAAAAATTACCCATTATTGTTGTTTTATACTATGATTACCTTAAATGCTGTTGTGTTATTAGTAAGTCCACTTTTTATCTTTAACATTTTGCTTTTTCATAGCTTTGCAGGGTTAGCGGATACCCACATTCTGGTTGTCCAAGGCGATATGATGAATGCGCCAAGCACCGCTAAGCACCGCTAATAAGCCTTTACCCTCCAAAAAGTGAGAAAAAATATCGTTTTTACTCAATCAAGAATTGATGGAGTTGTTGAGTTAACTTAGAAACATGCATAACATAACTACCCAGACCGATCTGGAATGACCTACAAAAAGGAGACTTTTAGATAATGCATGCAATAATTCTCGCAGGGGGTAAGGGCACCCGCCTAAAACCATACACAATAAGTATTCCAAAGCCACTTGTGCCAGTTGGCGACTATCCAATAATAGAAATAATCATACGTCAACTGGCTTTGTACGGATTTAAAAAAATAACAATATCTACAGGTCATCTTGCTGAATTAATAGAAGCATATTGCGGAGATGGAAAGCGTTGGAATGTGAATATAAGTTATGTACGTGAAGAAAAGCCTTTGAATACTGCTGGTGCATTGAAGCTTGTTTCCAATTACAAAGAAGATCTTCTCGTTGTTAATGGTGATGTTCTTACGACGTTAAACTATCGCATGCTGTATGATTTACACAAAGAAAAGAATGCCCAAGCGACTATCGCGGTAACGAAAAGGCAATCCCAGATTGATTATGGTGTCTTGAAATTTAGTGAAAGTGGATATCTAAACAAGTATATTGAAAAACCAGTCTATGATTTTTTTGTTAGTATGGGGGTTTATGTAATCTCTCCAAATTGTGTAGTTTTAATCAAAGATGATGAGTCTATTGGCATTCCGGATTTTTTTACGCGAATCATGTCGACTTATGGTAATCAGATCTATTGTTATAAAAGTGAATGTTTTTGGCTTGATATTGGGAGAATTGAAGATTATGAAAAGGCGCAAGAAGAATTTAGTGATATTAAAGCGACTTTGGGGATGTAAATGAATAACAAAAGGATTATAATTACGGGTGTTAATGGGTATATCGGATCCTTTCTAAGAAGAACCATTGAATCTAAGTACATAAGTGCAAAGATCTTTGGCATTGACAAAAACCCAACTAATGATTCTTTGCTCCATTATGATTTAGATTTGTTAGATATCAATGCTGTCAAGGACTGTATATATGAAATCCGACCGCATTATCTTTTCCATTTGGCAGGTACAATCTATTCAACTGACTTGGTGGAACTCTACAATGATAATGTCAGAATTACAATCAATATATTAGAGGCAATCAAAAGCTTAAAAGAGAATTGCCGGGTAATTATTCCTGGGTCTGCTGCTGAATATGGTAATGTAGATCCTCATTATATGCCTATTTTAGAAGATCAATCACCAAATCCGATTTCCATTTACGGTGTATCAAAGGTATGGCAAACAACAGTGGCAAGATATTATGCAAACTTAGGCTTAGATATAGTTGTGGGAAGAATATTTAATCTTATAGGGAAGAATATCTCAGTAAAATTAGTTATTGGCTCGATAATTAACCAATTAAAAAGTATTATTAACCATCATAAGGCGCCAATTATTCAGATTGGTAATACTAAGTCGAAGCGTGATTTTATTGATATTGAAGATGTGTGCTATGGCCTAATATGTTTAGGTAAAGATGGCAAAAGAGGAGAAATATATAATATATGTTCCTGCCAACCAATTTCGATTGAAGAGATTATTCAATATTTTATTATCAATTCAGGCTTATCAATTCAGGTTGAAAATGATTCAAAAAGAATAAAAGCGCAAGATATTGATTTGATATACGGTTCAAATAAAAAAATTGCTAATGATACAGGATGGGAAAGAAAAGTATCTATTGAGCAAAGTATAAAGCAAATTCTTGAAGATGTGCGTCTCTAATTAATTATTCTTTTTGTCAATATGATGCATATTCTTTTGGCTATTGGTTCTGCAGAAATAGGTGGCGGGCAGAATGTATTCTTATGGACAATAAATGAGTATATCAAGCGAAATTTACAAATAGATGTAGTCATTCCCAATGGCCCCCTTTGCGAATTACTAAAGACCCAACCAGTTAGAATTCATAAACTGGAATATAGTAACAGTCTGTTCGCTTTAATCAGGATCATATTGATTATGAAAAAAACAAAGCCTGATCTAATCAATACCTATTTAACTAAATGTAGCATATTGTTTTCCATTATAAATATTGTTTTCCGTATTCCGATTTGTTGCACTTTACTAAATGCTATTGTTCATGAAAAGTTGTTTCCTTATCAAAGAATGATATATCCTCACCTTTATTTTATCCTTGCAAAACTTTGTGATGGCCTGATTTTAAATTCGTATGAAAACAAGGAACATTTTATTAAGATTGCAAGAATAGACGCTCATAAGATTCACGTAATTCATTCTGGTTTGGATTTAGATAAATTTTGTTTTATCCCTGAAAAGAAATGGAATTCGAGGAAATTAATAATCGGAACTGTAGGACGTTTATCACCAGAAAAGGGCCACATATATATGCTAAAAGCATTAGACTACTTGCGTAATATAGATTATGAATATCATATTGTTGGCGATGGATATCTGAGAAAAGAATTAGAGGAAGAAGTGAATAAAAGAAATTTAAGAGATAAAGTTAAATTCTTCGGTTTCGTCGACGATGTATTAGAATATACCAATCGTATTGATATTATTGTCCTTCCATCTATTAATGACGCATTTCCTATAACAATATTAGAGGCCTTCGCATTAAAAAAAATTGTTGTAGCCTCTCATGTCGGCGGTATTCCCGAATTGGTGAAAGACAAGATAACTGGATATTTGTGTCCAGCTCGTGACAGTGTCGCCCTTGGAAAAGCAATTCTATATATCTATAATAATATAAATGATATGGAAAAAATTAAAAACAATGCATACAACGATTTAAAGCAGAATTATTCTTGTGCTGCGATGGCGGATAAAACGATAATATACTATGATAAAATACTAAATAAACATAAGATAGATTCTGAGGCATACAAATGAGAATACTCATGCTAAATCCGCCCTTTTTACCCAAGTTTTCAAGATTTTCGAGGAGTCCGGCGGTTACAAAAAGCGGTACCATTTATTACCCGATTTGGCATGCGTATGCTACAGGTATACTTGAGAAAGAAGGCCATGACGTTAAACTCGTTGATGCACCTGCTGAAGGTTTATCAAGTGAGGCATGTTATAAAATAGCGGAAGGGTTTAGGCCAGACATGGTTGTTGTATATACATCGACGCCAAGTATATATAATGACATCGATATTGCTGGGAATATCAAGGACTTATTGCGCGATAGTATTATCGTACTAACGGGGCCTCATGTTTCAGCACTCCCTATTGAATCCTTGAATATTGATATGAGAGTTGATGTTATTGCACGTCGTGAATACGACATGACATTAGTTGATCTATCATCGAGATTACATGACCGTGAAAGCCTTGAGAAAGTATTTGGTATAACCTTTCGAAGCAAGGGAGAAATTATATCGACGCCTGATAGAGAATATATTGAGAATCTCGACATTCTACCGTTTGTATCGGCAGTTTACAAAAAACATCTGACCATTAATAATTACTTTTATGCACATTGCCGGTTTCCCACAGTCTCAATATTCACGAGTCGTGGCTGTTACGCAAAGTGCAACTATTGTGTATATCCGGAACAGATGTTTGGTAGAATGCAGAGGCAAAGAAGTCCAGAAAACATTGTTGAAGAATTTAAATACATTGAAAAGGAACTGCCGCAGGTTAAAGAAGTGCTCATCGACGATGATACATTTTCATTTGACCAGGAACATACAAAGAGATTTTGCGAATTGATGATTGAAAAACAGATAAAAATTCCCTGGACTGTCGAAAGCCGTGCGAATCTTAATTATGAAACAATGGTTATGATGAAGAAAGCCGGTTGTAGGCTAATTGTGATAGGTTTTGAAAGCGCCGATAATGCGATACTAAAAAATATAAAAAAAGGCATAACGATTGACAGAATGAGAAAATGTGTTGAAGATGCAAAGAAAGCCAACATAATGATCCATTCATGTTTTATGGCAGGTAATCGTGGCGAGACAAAAGAGACATTAATGAAGTCGCTACATTTTGCTAAAGAAATCAACGCAGATACATTCCAATTTTTTCCTTTAATGGTGTACCCTGGTACCGAAGCATACGACTGGGCTAAAGAAAAGGGATATCTCCTTACTGAAGACTACAGCAAGTGGTTGACTGATGAAGGATTGCATAATTGTGTTGTAAGCACTCCGGAATTGAGTGCTGATGAATTGGTTTATTTTTGTGACGAGGCGAGGAAAAAATATTATTTAAGCCCAAGGTATCTTTCGTATAAATTTCTTCAGATGATAAAGAGCCCCCAAGAAATCAAAAAAACATTTAAGTCTGCAAAAACATTCGCAAAATATCTTTTAAAAAAAAGCTAATCGACAAATGGAAATAACATATTGGTTTATCTTTGGGATTATTTTTTATGCATATATCGGCTATCCAATTATCTTAAATCTGTTGAGCAATGTTTTTTATTTTAAAAAGAAAAAAGACGTACTTGAGAACAAGGAATGGCCTACTGTCAGTTTATTGATTGCCGCCTACAATGAGGAAAAAGTTATCGGTTCGAAAATTGAAAATTGTTTGGCACTTGATTATCCCCAAGCCCTTCTGCATGTATGGATAGCGTCTGATGGTTCTTCGGATAACACTAATAAGATTGTGAAAGGATATTCGGTAGCGCATGAAAATATACATTTGTTAGAATTTCCGAGGACTGGCAAATCCGGCATGTTAAATAGAGCCATAAATTCAGTAAAAGGTGAGATAGTAGTATTTTCAGATGCAAATACGGAATACTCGACTGATGCAATAAAACGGCTTGTTAAGCATTTTGAAGACCCACCTATAGGTTGTGTAAGTGGTAGATTAATTTACAGAAATCCTGGAGAAACCATAAGTGGGAAAGGTGAAAGTTTTTATTGGAGATACGAAACTGCGCTAAAAAAGATGGAGAGTAGGCTCGGGTATGTTGCAGGTGCAAATGGTGCGATATACGCCATAAGAAGAGATCTATTCGAACCTTTTTCTCCCCGTACCATTAATGATGATTTTACGTTATCGATGAAAATCGTCGCAAAGGGGTTCAAAAGTCTTTATGAAGAAAATGCCAAGGTTTATGAAGATGTGGCTCCCACAATGAAGTCTGAATTTAACCGACATGTGCGAGATGGCGCTGGTCATTATATTGCTGTCATGTCTTTGCTTTGTTTATTAAACCCATTATTAGGTATGCGATCTTTTATTTATTGGTCCCACAGGATATTTCGTTGGATGGTTCCATTTTTACTGATTTTGCTTTTTATTGTGAACATCTTTCTTTCGGATGCGCTGTTTTATAGGTCTCTCTTTATTTTACAGTGTATTTTCTATCTATTGGCAATAATTGGTTGGATGTTTATTAAGACAGCAAGGTTGCCTTTTCTACTCTATGTTCCATTCTATTTCTGTAACCTGAATTTGGCTCTTTTATTAGGTTTTTTAAGAGTAGTTACCAAAGTGCAAAAAACCACTTGGGAAAGAACCGAAAGATCTGCGATATGATCGCTGTGTATAATGTTATGATAGCATTTGCTTCCTCCGTGAAAATGACGGATTGATCGAATGTATATATTTTTCAAAAGGTTTTTTGATCTTTTTCTTTCGGTAGTTGCCTTAATTATAGTTTCCCCCATTTTTATCATCGTTATGCCCATCCTCAAGTTTACCGGTGAAGGATGGATTTTTTTTGTTCAGCAACGCGTGGGGAGGGGGGATTCCCGGTTTGGCCTGCTGAAGTTTGCCACGATGCTGCGGGATAGCCCGAAATCAGGGACGGTAACGGCCAGGCATGATCCGCGCATCCTGCCGGTGGGACGTTTCTTGAGGAAGACGAAGATCAATGAGCTGCCCCAGATTCTGAACGTAGTGAAGGGTGATATGGCCATTGTTGGGCCGCGGCCGTTGACCGATGAGGGGTTCCAGCATTATGCGGATGATATAAAGGCGGTTATATTCAAGATGAGGCCGGGATTGACGGGGATGGGGACGATCATCTTTCGGAATGAAGAACAGATTCTCTTTGAATCGAAGAAAGAGAAAATGCGCTGTTATGCCGAGGATGTGATCCCTCTGAAGGGCGCCTTGGAGAAGTGGTATTTCGAGCATCGAAGCTTCTGGGTGGATCTGAAGATCATCGCAGCGACAGCGCTGGCGATTGTGGCGCCGGGGGCAAGGTTTTATTTGGGGTGGTTTGATGTTCAACCATTGTTGATGAAATCAACATTACGAAAGTATTTTATCGATTAGAAAAGTGGTGGAAAAAAACCGGGACAGCGCCCCATTTTCCTTCGGAAAAAAGGCGCAGTCCCTCATTTTTCCTGTGCTGAATGGTGCATGTTAAAATCTCTGCCTAAAAAGAATTTAGTCCTGCTCGGAGGCGATTTCATTTTGATTATCGCCTCTTTTTATTTATCGCCGGTGCTGCGGTTCGGCGTTTGCCCCGATTTGGCCGTCTTTTTCGAATGGCCGGATCTGTCGGCAATTTTTACCTATCTGCTGTTCTTTTACATCTTTGACTTTTATAATCTCGAGGAGCGGTTCAGCTCGGTGGGTTACTTCTTCCGCTTCCTCCTGGCTCTGATTATCGCTGACCTGTTCATTGCCTCGTTGTTCTATGTCTTCAATGTCCGGCCCTACGCGACTGTCATTCTGCTCCTCAACACGCTCCTGATTTTGACGTTGTGTCTGGGGTGGCGGTTTGTTTTCTACCGCTGGAACCGGGAAACCCAGCGCATCTTGCGGGTGCTGATCATTGGGGCCGGTTGGGCGGGGACGGATCTTCACAATCTCCTTGCCGATAGACCTGATTTCTATGTCATCGGGTTTTTGGATGATGATTCATCGAAGTGGGGAACGAAACCGACCCCGCTGGCGCCTGAAGTCATCGGCGGGACGGGTTTATTATCTGCTGTGATTAAGGAACGGAACGTGGATCTGGTCATCATCGCCATCACCCACGGCATGAATAAGGATCTTCACAAGCGGATTATGGATGCCAAAGTGAAGGGGTTAGCGGTGTATGAGATGCCGACGTTCTGCGAGATTGTTTTGGGGAAGATCCCCGTCCAGCATGTCAGCGACCTCTGGTTTGTCTATGTGCCGATTTCCGGGGTGCGGAAGACGACCTACAACCAGAAAGTGAAGAAGATCCTTGATATTTTGTTGTCTATGATCGTTTTGATGGTTTTATCGCCGGTGATTCTGATTA
>Ga0247841_10002745_pt1 | contig 34204 bp, 50 predicted proteins | sample LaCruzMarch2015__2_FD_192410 | JGI IMG/M metagenome (GOLD analysis project Ga0247841, IMG submission 192410) | Freshwater microbial communities from meromictic Lake La Cruz, Castile-La Mancha, Spain - LaCruzMarch2015_18m | ecosystem: Environmental > Aquatic > Freshwater > Lake | place: Spain...
GTCTTCCCACAGACCGAGTGGCTCACCCTGCCGGCCGAATGGGAGACGGTCTTCATCTCGGTCAAGCAGTGGGCAGACGGCGGCGTGGACAGCTTCCTCTCTCGGCCCTACGCCTGGTATGCGAATACTGCGCGCGATGTGTTCTGGGGCGGTGAGATCATCGAGGAGGGCGGCGCCACTGGGAATCCCGGGGCCGCGTTCTCTGAAGCGTGGCAGCTGCGCGAGATCCCTGCCGGACCGGGCGGGGAGAAGGCTGCCTTGGTACACCTCATCTGCATCGTCATTCTGCACGCGGCAGACTCCTACTACGTGACGCAGGCCATGCTGAGCGACAGCCAACGCGCCTACGCCGACGGCGACACCGTCGGCTGGGAGTGGGACGGCGAGGCACACAACTCCGCCTCGAGGGAAGCATGAGCCCCACCTACGACATCGTCCCGCATCGTCTCATCCCTGGCGTCAGCGGCGTCGGTGACGCCGAGAACCTGACGTGGACGAACAACAACGCCGGCGGCTACGGCAGCGCCGAGTGGGACCAGCGCAGTGACCCGCCGGCGAAGGGCGACGAGATCACGATCGTCTCTGAGGGTGTGCACGTCTTCGAGGGCAAGGTCGCGAGCGTCTCCGGCGGCGTCGGCGAGCGCCTCTCCTACCACGTCACCTGCTACGGCCGCGCCGATGAGCTCAAGATTAACGAGGCCTACGCGGGCATCTTCGTGGACCGCGATCTCGCGCAGTGGCGGCTGGCCGACTGCGCGAACTGGTCCGCGGCCCCGGACTTCCAGATCAACGTGCTTGCCGACAACAACCGCCTCACCTTCTCCTGGCCAGAGACAGACAAGCTCATCGTCGACCGCTCCGATGCGGACGACTTCATTGAGACGACGGGGGATGGGACCATCTCTGCCGTAGGCCCCGGGCACGCGACACACTACGTGCACGTCGGCAACTCCCTGCCGCACTGGAGCCGCGCGGACTTCGCGGCGCCGAAGGTCCTCTGGAGCGCGGCCTGCTACCAGATCGGGGATGGTGCATCGACGAACAAGATCACCGGGCTCAGCTTCGATGCGCTCTGGAACCTCAATACCCCGAAGCTCGACGCCAAGAAGACACCGGACTACACATCGCCGATCGGCCCGCCTGACGAGAAGCATGGGCACCGCTTCAGCGTCTACCCGAAGATCAACTACTGGACGGGCTTCTACGGGCTGAGCGAGCCCCCGGAGAACTGCTTCCTCGGGGTCTACGTCTGTGACGCAGTCAGCGACCTTCCGGTGACCAACCCCCTGGCGATGCGCACCGACCCGCACCTGCTGCACCGCTTCGACGCACGCACGAAGCTGTCGAACGTGCCCTCCATCGGGCCGCGCAAGCCGGGGCAGGACCGCGGCGATCGCAGCGCAGATGACGAGGTTGCGGCGATCAAGCTGCGCTTTCCCTGCGAGGGCAAGGTCGTGGTCTTCTACGCGACCTACCTGCCGGTGCAGCTGCCCATGAACCTCGGTCACCGGTACAGCAAGAACGCCGACCACCTGGTGCGCACCGAGTGGGTGGCGGTGAACCGCATCTACTCGGAGCCCGGGCAGTACGTCGAGATCCGCAACCTGTCGGTCTACTCGCAGGGCTACGAGTCCCAGGCCGATGGCTCAGACGATCTCGCCGACGTCTTTCGCATCGTCTTCCCGACGTGCGAGTGTGCGGCGATGCCTCTGCCGGCGGCCGTCGGCGACAACGCGCCCACGTCGATCGTCATACGCGAGCGCAAGACGCAGCTGGCGGCGATCACCGAACTGCTCGCCCTCTACCCGATGGAGATGTGTTGGGGTGTCTGGGAAGACGGCGTGCTCAAGATCGAGCACGACTCGGGGAGCGTGTCCCTGGGCGACGAGCCAGGCGTCGATACGAGCGGCGCTGCGCAGACCGACGAGGGCGCGGTCGATCTCGTGCTGGTCTCCTTCGTGCCGAAGTCCGAGGACGCAGGCGTCGGTGAGTTCGTGCTCAATTCGGTGGCCCTGCTGCTCGTCGACAAGGATGGAGCGGTCACCTACCCCGGCGACGACTGGGCGCCGGCCGCGGGCGTGCGCGTGGGATTCATCGACGCCAGCGGGCAGGCCAGCAGCGAGATCGCGGCGGCGCGCATCGGCCAGATGGAGGCCATCACGCGGCGGCCGGGCAAGTGGGCCGGGCAGGTGGTCGCGCGTGGCATCGCCGGCGCCTCCGCGTTCCGGCCGGGGAAGACGCTGGACGCACCCGGAGTCGCCGGCGCGCTCATCACAGGCGCGACCGTCGCCGTCGACTCGGACACCGTGACGTTCGCGCTCGGCAGCAGCGGCTACCGCTTCCGCTTCCCCGAGAGGGTCCCCGGGCGGCCGCTCACGGCTGCGCCGCCCGGCATCTCCACAGCTGCCCAGAGCCGTCGCAACCTACGAGGATAAGGAGGCCGCCGTGCCTATCGCATCAGACGGAAGCTCGCTCAAGTGGTACCTCTCGGGCGGCGCCGCGAACGCCGACCCGAACCTCTCGCTCGGCGGGGCGCGCTCGAGCGTGCAGATCACGCTCGACACGCTCAACAACCTGTTCGACGACGTGACCGGCGACGAGGCTGCAGCGGGACAGACGGAGTATCGCTGCGTCTACTGGCGCAACGAAGACGCCGACGCGAGCGGTGCCATCGACCCGACTGCCTGGATCGCCGACCAGCCGTACGATCCGGCGCCGCCCTACGTGGCGACCGGCGAGACCATCGAGATCGGCCTCGACCTCGCCGGCAAGAACGGGACGGCAGACACGATCGCCACGGCGACCACGGCGCCGGATCCAGCCGTGACCTTCGACGATCCCGCGACGAAGGCTCTCGGGATCGTGCTGCCTGACGGACCCTACATGGAGAACGACTACCACGCGCTGTGGATCAAGCGCATCACGCCGTCGTCGCAGGGCTACTCGGCGAGCACGAAGTTTGCCATCGGCTTTGAAGTCGGGACGGTTTAGCCATGGCCGACAACATCGCGATCTACGCACCCGACGGCGAGACCGTTCTCGGCTACGTGCGCACGGTCGAGCGTGACACCGACATCCACAACGAGGTCGTCGAAATCAACGTTGGCGGCGAGACAGAGTCGCTCTGGGATGGAGTGGTCACAGCTTGGGCCGTGGGATCCGACACCTTTGATGAGGCGCTCGCCCAGGACCCGGTGCCGATCGGCGGCTGGGGCTACGCGGCAGGCGATCCGACTGCGGTCTCTGCAGACGGCGACCTGACGCGAGTCGTCACCGACCTGCAGGGCAGGGTCTGGACGCGCGAGCTGCCGCTCGCCCTGCCGCACGCCGTGGACTTCACGGAGAACCAGACGGGCGAGGCCATCTGGACGCCGGCAAGCGGCGCGAGGTTCGTCGTCACCGGCTATCACCTGAGCTTCACGGCCGCAAGCGTCATCACGGTCTGGGAGACCGCGACCAACAACCTCGCCGGCCGCGTCTTCAAGCACAGTGGCGCGGTCAACGGCGGGGCCGCCCTGGCGGTGCCGTTCATCTCCAGGACCGCCGACAACGTGCTCAAGTACACGACCGGCGCCGGCGCAGCGGGCTCGCTCACGGTGTTCGGGTACGAGGTCTGAGTCGTGGCTGACTGGTCCGTCGTCGGCAGTCCCACAACGTACGCGACAACCAGCGCCACCTCGATTGTGCTGAGCAAGCCGACCGGGGTTGCCGAAGGCGACATCATGTTCGCTCTGCTCTCGTCGTACGGCGCCACGGACCCGACGAGCGTTCCCTCTGGCTGGACGCGCATCGGGCACAACGTCTACGGCTCCACGTACCTCTGGGACGTGTTCTACAAGATCGCCGGGGCATCTGAGGGGGCCGACTACACGTGGGGGTGGGCTGGCTCGGTGAAGCGCGTCGGCGTGGCCATGGCCTACCGGGGTGGGTTCGACACGAGTGACCCCATCGACGTGGTGTCGGACACCGCCTACACCGTGAACAGCACGACCGTCAGGGCGGCCTCCATCACGGTTGCGGCCGCCGGATCGCCGCTCGTCTTCATGGGCATGGCCTACAACACGGCAGCTCGCACCTACACGGCGCCGGCGGACTACACGGAAGACGCCGACTGGGGACACACCGACGGCGACTTCTGGGAGACGTTCGCCTCTCGGGTGTGGTCCGGGTCAGGAGCGACCGGCGACGTCGATGCGACCCTGAGCAGCGCCCAGGCCGCAAAGCACGCCTTCCTCGTGGCGCTCAATCCGGCGACAGCACCGCCGCCTGCTGCGGACCTCTTCCTCGACGGAGTCTAGGGCTAGGCCATGCCGCTTCTGACCATCTGGAGACAACGGCCCGCGGCGGGCGACCTGTTCGTGCGCAAGGACCTCACCGGCTCCTGGCGCGTGACGCGCCCGGTCCAGTGCGGCTTCCTCTCCGAGTGGTGCGTGCGCCGCCCCTACGAGGGCGAGCTCATCGTCGGCGATCTGCGCGGCACCTGGCGGGTGCTCGCAGCGCCCGGCCTCGTGCGCAAGGACCTGTCCGGCCGCTGGCGCGTCAATGACCTCGTGTGTTGCGATCTCACCGGGATCTGGGCGGTCGTTCCGGAGTCGCTCGTGCGCGGCGACCTCGCGGGCTCGTGGAACATCAACGCCAACGTCAGCAGCCCTCTCGCGGGCTCGTGGACCGTCACAAGGAGGGCAAACGACATGTACCCGACCTGCCAGTTGAACGGCATCAACCTGCGCGTCATCCGGGACTTCGAGCCCGGGGGTGAGAACGTCACCTACGACGAGATCAGGCACTACGACGGCTCGCTGCGCGTGCATGACGTGCGCTATGGGATCTACGAGCGGCGCGTCGACGTCATGCTGACCGACTCCACGCCGGGTGGCCTGGACGCGCAGGAGGAGGCGATCCGGTCAGCCTGCAAGGCCGGCGGCTCCTTCGTCTGGCAGAGTCGCGGGCCTGGCGGCGTGCTCGGGCCCGTGAAGGTCGACACCGTCGTGCCGAGCGACGAGCCGTCGTTCGCGCGCAACAAGACCCGCGAGGCGCTGCTGCGCAGCTACGCGACCCTCGCGCTCAGGATCCTGCCGTCGTGACGAGAAGAGGAGCGACCGTGACCGATGCACTGGCAGCAGTCCCTGGCTTCACCCCCGAACAATCCCTGGCGCTGCGTACGGTCGCCAGGCAGACGGCAGAGGAGATGGTCTCGCAACTCAACTCGAAGCCGTGCGGGTTCGACTGTCAGGCGATGGCCGAGGTACGCACGACACTGTACGGGGCCGGCAACGACGACGGGCTCAAGACGACCGTGACCAAGATGCAGAAGGACGTGGAGTCGCTCGTCTGGTGGTACCGCGGCCTCGTTGTCGCGGTCGTGAGCTCGTGGATCGCGATGCTCGTTTCGTACCTGCAATAGGAGGCGCCATGAAGATCATCGAACACGACTGGAAGTGGGCGCACGCGCTCACGGCGCGCACGCTCGGCGTGCGCTACCTCATCGTCCACCACGCCGGGGGCATCCTGTCAGTCGGCGGCATCCATTCGACTCACCTGGGCAACGGCTGGAGCGGCATCGGCTACCAGTACGTCGTGGAGCCCGACGGCGACATCCACCGCGGGCGCCCGGAGTGGGCCTCGGGCGCGCAGTGCTACGGCTACAACGACCAGTCCATCGGTGTCTGCTTCATCGGCAACTACCAGACCACGAAGACGATGCCGGCTGCGCAGCTCGCCTCAGGGCGCGAACTCATGGCCTACCTCATGGACAAGTACCGCGGCGTGCCTGTGCGCGGGCATGGCGAGATGCCCGGCAACGCGACCGACTGCCCGGGGAAGTACTTCCCGATGGACGCCCTGCTGAAGTCGCCGAGCCTCGCGAGTCAGCGGATCAAGGCATCGCAGTACCCGGCGCTCAAACAGGCGATGCTGAGGTACGCACTGACGGCCAAGAAGCCTGTGAGCATGGCCGGATGCGAGCGCATCACCATCTGCTCCGAGTCGTGGGGAGAGCATGCCCGCATGCTCGCGTGGCGGGTCTCAGGGCGACTCCATGATGCCGGCCAGGACGTGCCGCAGAGCACGCGGCCGACGCCGGAGCTGGCGAAGGTGCTGCTGGTATGCCGTACGTGATCAGGTAACTAGGCCTCGAACCCTGTCCAGCAGAGGGTCCGGGGAGGTGCGAGTCGCACCGAAGGCCGCCTGCCGTTGTTTGTTGAGAGACTCAGGGCCGATCTCGTCACCAGCGGTCGCCTCTGACCCAGCTACTCGGCCGAGCGCACCGTGGTGGGGACACAAGTTTGCAGCGGGGATGGGCTATGAAGGTATCCCCGAGCCTCCCTTCAGTCCCGTCGAGTGTCGAGCGTAATCAGCGACGACTTGAGTTCTCGCACGAGCTCGTTGACTCGGTGCTCCCTGCGTGGCTGGATTAGGAGAGCCACTACTCGGCGAGCAGAATAGCCGTTCGACCAGGCGAACGTGACCGCCGGCATGGCGAGGAGCAGGAGCAGAGCGGTGAGCAGCGCGATGGTGAGACGGACTCTCATGAGACCCCCTTGTCTCGTGTCCCAACCCCGGACCCTAGCATCGTATCAGCGGCGCCCGACGGAACACAGAGCTAAGATTATTCAGGTCTCCTTGACCTAACCCGCTACCGTGCGTCTCATGCACGGTCCCACGCTGCGCAGGTCAGAGGAGGTTCTGCCGTCCCCCCTTGAACGGCAGGCCCGTCCATGTGCTCCACCGGATCCCCATCTTGGTGGCGCCTCCGAACCGACCTCGCTGCGCAGCGTGGGACTGTGTGCGACGCAGGGTGGTGGAGCGGCTCCCACGCCAGGCCCATTACCTGGAGACGGCCGTTCGAATCGGCCCCCTGCTACCAGCCTGCCGGACCTACTCCCCGGCATAAGCCCCCGCATCGCCCACGGGGGCTGCTCCACGGACGCAGCGGCAGATACGGCGACCTCCGTCTCGCCGCTGCGTGTCGTGGGGTTGCTTCGCATCGTCCGGCGATTCGCCGTGCTCGCGACGCTCGTCTTCATTGCCACCCTGTCTGGCTTCGCAATGGCCGGCGACGCCTGGTCCGCCACGAGCGCGCCAGACCGGCACCAGCGTCCCTGGGCCCAGCAGTGGATGCTCCGCGCCATCGTGCAGCGCGCGATCCTCGTCGAGATCACCGACTCGCTCGCCCTGCCGAGACCGCGGAAGGTCCCGCTGCGCAGCTCCTTCGCGAGCTGGCGCGCCTACGGGCGCGAGTGCAGGCGGATCGCGCTCTTCTGGCGCGACGTCGCCATCCCCGTGCTCTCAGGGATCGACAGGCGATGAGCGAGGCGCCGCAAGTCCACGACTGCTGCGACTGTCAGGAGTGCCAGCTCGACCACGCCGGCGCGCTCTGGGGCCTCTGCCATTCGCCGGGTGTCGGCGGGCGCGTGCTCGCGCAAGGTTCCGGCTGTCTCCACAACTTCGTCCCACGACACAAGCCACAACCGAACAAGGAGAGCACACCGTGAGTACCATCGAAATCGTGAGCTTGATCGCCATGCTGCTCGTCGCCGGCGGCATCTCCAGCCGCCTCGTCGAGCTCATCAAGCGCGCCAACTGGAGCAGCCGCGCCAAGTGGGCGCTGTCGGTCGGCCTGTCTGCCGCCGTCGGCCTGGCGACCGCGTGGATCGCCGGCGACGTGCTTGGCCTGGTCGCCGACTGGGGCGCGCTGACCGCCGTCGACGTGTTCGCCTTCATGGCCGCCGTCTACGCGGTCGGCAACGGCTTCTACGAGTTGTGGTTCAAGCCGGCAGGCTCAAAGAGGCTCGGTTCCGTCGCTGCCCCCAACTAATGTGCCATGGACTACAGCTGCCGGGTGCGTGCGAAGTACGCAGGTTGGTGCTGAGACGAGGCCGACCACAGCATGCTTCGATTGCAGGGTTGAAGGCGCCGTGGGCCGGGGCGTAGGCCGGCCCAGGAGGGGACATTGACGGACGAACGCCTGAGCCCGGCCAAGGCAGCCGACTACATCGAGCGGGAGTGGCGTCTGCGTGTGAGCGCCGAGACGGTGCGACGCTGGACGGTGAGCGGGAGCGTCCCTGCGGCGCGCGAAGGCGGGCGCGTGCTGATCGACCCTGAGGACCTGCACGCGATCTTCGACGCGCCGAGCGCAACGGAGCGTAATGACTGACACGCGGGCACCCTGTAGACTGTGCCAATTGTTGCGGTTTGTGGCGGGGGAGCATGGGCGATCACTTTCTGAGGGTGTCCGAGGCGCAGGCCTACATCAAGGAGCGCTACGGCGTCTCCTGGACCGGTTGGTGGATACGCAAGCTAGCCAACCGCGGGACCCTGCGCGCCGTTCGCCCAGGAGGCGGCAGGGGCTGGCTCTACATTTCGCGCGAGTCGATCGACGAGCGCTTCCAGGGCTCCGAGCCCTACCCAGACTCTCACTGATTCTTCGTTTCTGACTCTCTTGACTTGCGCACACCTACCATTGTAAACTGCAACAACGCGCAACCAGCGCGATACCGCCAACACCACACAGGAGGCGCCTAGGGCACACGAGACGGGCCAATCAGATTCAAGGGGAGTGTGATGAACAGAAAAGAAGAGGGCTCCCCAGCCTGGACAGCATTTGGGAGCCCCCGGTCCGCTAAGACCACCACAAAGCGTAGCACCGCGCACGCCCGTGCGCACTGTTTCCTGAGCGACACAGCGATATGCCTGACCGCGATCGGCCTCCTCGCTGCCAGCGTGTGCGGCGCCGACTACGCCGCCGACCACCTGACGAACCTGACCTTGGGCCTTGCGATCTTCGCGCTCGGGTTCATCTTCGGCCTGCTCTTCGCGGTGCAGTCATGAGACGCCTCACCCGACTCCAGAGCCGTCGCGCCGTCATTGCCGCGCTGCGGGAAGACCTGCGCGATGCCAACGGCAACCTCTGGAAGGCTGCCAACCGCGAGTTCGACCTGCGGTGCGAGAACACGATCCTGAAGGACATGCTCGCCGCGAGCGTCGGCGGCACGCGGGTGCCGTCATGAGCCGCGGACATCATCGCCGTCAACGCCGCGTCGATCCCAAGCACCGCGGCAATGTCATCCTCCGGGAGAGCCGTCAGTTTATCGAGATCATCGGGGAGTACACCCAGATCATGCGCGAGGAGAACGCCGCTCGCGCTCAGCTGCAGGCTCGCTACTGCGCGCTCGAGGAGCGCTACGAGATCGCCTGCGGGATTATCGCGGCGCACCTCAACCGCTGCAACAACGACCGCGCACGCAGCCTGGTCGAAGAGCAGTACCGGCAGCGCCACCAGCCTGTCGGCGTCATGACCGAGGTGGCGTGATGGCCGGCTTCATCAAGACTGGGCCGTGCGAGTCGTGCAGCGCCGCGCGCACCGAGTGCGAGACCGGCGCCGGATTCTGCGCCATGTACGGCCTCAACTTCGACGAGTGCGCTGAGTGGCGCGAGGCCGGCAAGCTCGAGGCCATGGCACATCGCTGGGCCAACGAACTGCGCTCCACTGTCAACGAAGACTCCAAGCGCCGCGAGCTCGCGATCGCCACGGGTGACGGCTTCGCGAACGCCCTCTACGTGCAGGGCAAGGGCGCGGAGTTCGACACCGACGCATTCCTCGAGGCCTGCGGGCTCGCGCTTCATGAGGAGGCGGCATGAGCACCCCTACCATGGCCAAGCCGCGCCTGCTGGTTCCCGTACGCGACGACTCCCATCGCTACACCCTCGACGGGCGTCCGTTGCTCGGCGTGACCAGTGTGATCCACACCGTGTTGCGCTCGCCGCAGCTCGAGGAGTGGTTCAAGCGTACCGGCATGCAGGCGGACGTCATCCGTGACGAGGCGGCCGCCTTCGGCTCCAGTATCCACTCCGCTCTCGCCGCTCACGCTCGCGGGGAGAGGCTCCTGCCGCTCGACCTGCCGCCGGAGTGGTGGAAGACGGTCGAGGCCGGCCGCCGCTGGATCGATGAGAATCTCGATGAGATCTACGCGGTCGAGGAGACCGTGGCCAGTGCCCGGTACGGCTACGCTGGCACGCCCGACCTCTACGGGCGGCGCGTCGGACGCAAGCTGCCGGTGCTCGTCGACTTCAAGACCACCCGCGACCTGTACTGGTCGCACCGCTTCCAGCTGTCGGCCTACCGCAAGGCGGCCGCAGAGACCTACGGCGACCGGCCCGCCGAACGCATCGTGCTGCTCTTCTCGAAGGACGAGCCCGGCAAGGTCACGCCACACATCCTCACTCATCACGACGCCGACTTCGCGGGCTGGGGCTACTGCCTCGGTCTGTACGGCGTCATGGCTACAGGAGTCAAATCATGATGGCTGCCAACGCCCAAGTGATCGACATCGCTCCCTACCGCGACGACGCCGACGTGCAGGCTGCCGAGACGCAGGCTCGCACCATCGCAGACGAGGCGCGCGAGCTCGTGATCGTCGACGAGGCCACGAACGCCGTGGCGCTCGACATGCTCAGCCAGGTCACCAAGGCGCGCAAGCGCATCGAGGCGCTCAGGAAGCGCTGGCTTGACCCGCTGAACCAGCAGGTGAAGCTCATCCGCGCCGACTTCGAGGCCATGGCCTCCCCGGCCGGGGAGGCAGAGGCCATCCTGCGCACGAAGACCAGCGTCTACCGCGTGAAGGTCTCCGAGGCGGCGCGCAAGGAGCAGGAGCGCCTACGCCTGCTGGCTGAGAAGCGCCAGGAGCGCGCGGCGGAGAAGGCCGAGGCCAAGGGTCTCGAGGCACCGCCGGTCATCCCGATCGTGCCGACCGTGGCACCGCCGGCCAAGACCGTGGCCACCGACTCGGGGGCCAAGGTCACCTACCGCCGGACGACGCACTTCGAGGTTCTCAACGAGAGCCTCGTCCCGCTGGAGTACTTCACGCTCGACGAACGCAAGATCGGCGCCGCAGTACGCGCCGGCATCGCAAGTCCTGACAGGCCCATCCCCGGTGTCCGCATCTGGATCACCGAAGAGCCCGTGGTCCGATGAGCACCGCGGTCGCGTTGTCGCGGGGCATGGTCGCACTCATCGACGATGAGGACGCGGAGGCTGTCGGCACCCACAAGTGGAGCATCAAGGACAACGGCTGCGGCAAGCTCTACGCGCAGCGTGGAGCGCGAGATGCGCAGGGAAGGCGCACCATGATCTTGCTTCACCGCGCCATCTTGGACCCGCCGTCCGGCTACGAGGTCGATCACATCAACGGTGACGGCCTCGACTGCCGACGCTGCAACTTGAGGATCGCGACTCCGGCAGAGAACCGACGCAACACGCGGCCGAAGGCTGGAAGCTCCCGGTTCAAGGGAGTCACGTGGCACAAGCGCACGCGCAAGTGGATCGCGCAGATCAGCCACGCCGGCAGCAACAGGAACCTCGGCTACTTCACCCACGAAGATGACGCGGCGCGCGCCTACGACAAGGCCGCGTCGGACGTCTTCGGCGAGTTCGCCTATCTCAACTTCCCGCCTCAGGAGGCGTGACACATCATGGCTACAGAACCACGACACTCGAAGCCGAGCACGGCGCTTGCGCTCATGGCGCAGCGCGTGTCCGTGACCCCACAGGAGCTTGAGCAGACGCTCATCAACACCGTATTCAGGGGAGCAACCAAGCCGGAGTTCGTCATGCTGGTAGCGGTCGCCAACAAGTACGACCTCGACCCTCTCGTGCGGGAGATCTACGGCTTCCCAAAGAAGGGCGGCGGCATCGTGCCGCTCGTGCCAATCGACGGTTGGCTGAAGATCATCCACCGGCACCCTGACTACGCCGGCATGGATACGCGCTACGCAGACGAGATGGTGGTGCCGGCTTCGGGCGCGAAACGCTGCCCCGAGTGGATCGAGACCACCATCTATCACAAGAGCACGCCCGAGCACCCCACGGTTCATCGCGAGTGGATCGACGAGATGTACAGAAACACCGGCCCTTGGAACGAGACCACCAAGCGGATGTTGGAGTGGAAGAGCATCATCCAGACCGGGCGCAAGGCGTTCGGCCTGGGCGGCATCTTCGACGAAGACGAAGCTGAGCGCATCAGCTCCGGGGAGATCATCGAGACCACAGCCGAGGAGGTCGAGCTGCTGGGCGCCGACGGCTGGCAGAAGCTCATCAAGGCAGGGGCGGTCATCGGCATGAGCGAGCCGGACATTCTCGCCAACGCCGCTGCGCTCGGACACGAGGGCCGCGGGGCCGAGATGCCGCGCGAGATCGCAGTGCGCATCTACCGGGCCATGAAGGAGGCAGCCGGCAGCGACGACGGGCCCGACGACGATGAGCCCGCTGGTGCCACACAGCCGGCGCAGGAGGAGACGATCGAGGGCGAGGTGGTCCCGGAGGCAGCCGAGACACAGGCGGAGCCCGACGAGGGCTCCTACTGGCCCACTGACGACACCCCCGACCCTGAGGGGTTCGTCGGCATGGACGCCGAGCAGGCGCGGGCGCATTGGGCGGCCAAGGACGCGGCGAAGGCGGAGCAGAGACCACGCTCGGCAGCCGAGGCAGGGCGACGTGCTGCGGAGAACGCCGAGCGGGCCCGTGCCGCCAAGCGGATCATCCAGAAGCAGGTCAACCTCCTCTATGCGCAGTGCACGATCCACGGCGTCGACGAGAAGGCGCAACTGCACGCCTGGCTGCGCGAGAACATCGGCGTCGAGCACGTTCCCGAGATCCCGGCCGCGCGCTTCGACGAGGTCCTCGGCTGGGTGCAGGCCCACGAGAAAGGAGGTGTGGCCGCATGAGTAGTCTCACCACGACCGAGCCGACCGAGGGCACGGCGCAGCGCCTGCAACGCGAGCTGTCGGAGCCGGTCACCAAGGAGCAGATCGCCGAGCTGCTGCAGATCTCGCTCGGCTCCGTCTACGCCAGCATGCGCAAGTTCAACGCTGCCCGGCGCCTCGGTGACGAGAACGCCATGCGCGGCGAGATCCCGTGTTTGCACAGGGGCGGCGTCCCGCAGGCAAACGGCACCGTGAAGGGTGGCCGCTACATCGTTCCGCGCGACGCCTTCATCAGGTGGTACACGTCGGCGGGGCTCGATCCCGAGCTGCTCGAGCGGATCTACGGGAGGGGGGCCGCTTGACCTCGCCGCGCACCCCCTCCCAGGACACATCCGTCCCCGTCGAGCGCAGCAAGGAGCAGATTCGCGACGCGCTCAAGTCCGCCGGCGCACGCGGCGTCCAGTTCGACGAGCTGTGGGAGCCGGAGACCGAGTTCATCGTGCGCTTCCTTTGGAGTATGGGCGAGGGGTTCGACGCCGTGGTGCGGGTGCGCCTCGAGGTGAAGCCGCTGTCGCCCGAGAAGGGCGTCCGTGGCGGCTGGCGTGTGTCACCAGAGCAGCGCGAGCGCCAGGCCTGGCGCGCGCTTGCCTGGTACCTGAAGACCATGCTCGAGGCGGCCTCGTTCGGCCTCATGCGGTTCGAGGACGTGTTCCTATCTTTCGTCGAGGACGAGACGGGCCACACCATCGGAGAGCGTCTGATCCCGATGCTCGAGCAAGGACGACTGGCGTTGCCGAGGGGGGAGGGCAAGTGAGCGCGGCCGCAGGCGATTGGCTGCACGTCTACCGGGCGCTCTTCGACCACCCGAAGTCAAAGCGTCTTGCTAAGCGCCTCGGCATGGATGTACCAGCCGCCGTCGGCTACCTGATCTGCCTTTGGACATGGTCGATGGCGATCGCGCCTGACGGCGACCTCTCACGCTTTGACCCAGAAGACATCGAGGCGGCCGCGGGATGGGGAGGCGAAGACGGCCTCTTCGTGCAGGCGGCGACCGAATGCCGCTGGTTTGATTCGGCCAAGCGGGGACTCCTGATCCACGACTGGAACGACTGGGCTGGGGTCCTCGTGTTGAAGCGTGCGCGAGAGCGGGAGCGCTCGGCAGAGCGACGGGCGGCCGACCAAGCGGACGCCGTACACGCTGGCGAGAGAGACACGCGACCAGCGGTCGACCATCGTGCGACCAGCGGTCGACCAGCGGTCGAAACGGTCGAACGACCAAACGACCAGCGGCCGACCGTTGGCAGAGAGAAGAGAGAGAAGAGAGAGAGAGAAGAGAAAGAGCATTCGAGAAACAGCGCTGAGCCTGTGGATAACTTCGCAGCCGAGCCAGAAGAGCATCGAAGGTCTGCGAACAAGAGCGCGAAAGCCAAGAGCCCACCGACGTGTGATGGCCAACCCTGCAAGGTCCGCGAACTGCGCTGCGACATCCGGCGCGACGTGGCCCTGATCGCCGGCGAGGTCGATGCAGCCACTCTCTACGGCAACCACTCCGACCTGAGCAAGACGATGCACCGCTACGCCGCACGGATCTGCGAGTACTGCCAGGAGCAGTTCGGCGAAGTCGAGCGCCCTGAGCGCGACGAGAAGTGCCAGGCCGTGATGAAAGCCAGCGTCGATCGCATCCTCGCCGTGCACCACAAGACGCCGATCAACAACCTGCCGGCCTATCTGAACGGTGAGCTAAAGCGGCTCACGCACATCGGCGATCTCTGCGGCGACGACCTTGTGACTGAGCTGCGCAGCCGGCGCCGAAACGGCACGAACGAAGCCGGCAGAGTGGGCGACTTCCTGCCCGATGTGCGAGCCGGCACTCAGCCTCAGGAGGTTGCGAAGGCGTGCAATCCTGGAGAGGCGGTCCCGGCATGAGCCCGGCGCTTCCCAGCCCATCAACAAGGTGCCCCGGCGCTGCGACAACAGCCCGGGGCGTGACACCTGGAGGTAAGTCCAGATGCATGCAGAGTCTAGCAACGAGGCCAACGGAAGAGTCGACGCCTACGCCGCCCACATCAAGACCGGCGACGCCGTCGAGACGCCTGACGGGGCGCTGTGGGTCGTGGAGGCGATCGCTTCCACAGAGACGCCGATGCTGGCGCTCACCTCGGCCTATCGCAGCCCGGACGGCCGCATCTACGCCGACGCCTACGACGCCACCCACACCAGCGTGCCCCGCGAGCTCGTGACCAAGGTCGCCGACGCCCGCCAGGTGCGGCGCTGAAGACAAGGACAAGGAGGAATCGAACGACATGAGTAACGACACCACCTTCCCCAGCATCACCTTCCCCGCGACCTTCGAGGGAACGGCCGCCATCGGCGGTGACTTCAGCGCCACGCTGAAGTTCAAGACAGCCGACGGGCCCAAGGTGCTCGAGGACCTAAAGAGCCTCACCCGCGGCACCTACGACGTCACGATCGTGTCGCGTCAGGGCGCGCTCACCGGCGACTCCACCGACCGCGAGTGGGCGTCCATGGACCTGCAGCAGGCGGAGGACTCAGAGCTTGAGTACGCCGAGCGCTGCATCGGCGGGTCGTGCCCGCACTTCTCGGTGCCCGGCAGCGGCGACCTCGCCGGCCACTACGTCTGCGGGTTCGACCCTGACGCGCCGATGGTCCTGGTCGCCGGCGAGACGCCCTGCCCGCTGTGGCCGCAGGCTGTGGCGGAAGAGACGGAGGCATCGCCGGCCGACGCCGTGGTCAACGTCGCCTGGCCTGACGATGCGCTCGGCGCCGAGTTCCACGCGACCGAGGTCGGGCCCCTGACCCGCTACTACGGCGAGCTGGCCGCTGACTTCCTCGCGTCGCTGCCACTCGCGGATCCGCGGCGCGCCGACGATGTCGAGGACTACCGAGTTATCGACGCCAACGGCGATGCGTATCGCGACCTGAACGCGGTCATCATCCCGGACGACTACGGGCTGATGTTCCGCGTCGAGCCGGCCGCCATGGAGCTCGTCGATGACGAGGGGCCGGACTCGGAGGATGAAGCGTGAGCGACCAGCTCAAGATGGGAGGCGGCGGGCTCCGGCCCGCCCGCCGCCATCTCTGCCGTGATAGAATCGGGCATGCAAAGGCCCCCGCGAGCTGCAAACTCCGGGGGCGTGGCACAGGAACACTGGAGGTTCCCGATGCGCTCCGATGATACCACCCCCGCTCGCTTCGTCTCATCACACACGAGAAGCCGCACCTTTGAACAGCGGTTCTGGGAGAAGGTCGATCGACGGACGGACGGCGAGTGCTGGGAGTGGCTGGCCTCCAAGAACGACGGCTATGGTCACCTGCGTGTCGATCGCCAGCACATGGAGAAGGCTCACCGCATCTCCTATCGCCTGAACGTCGGACCGATCCCACCCGGCATGGCTGTCATGCACCGCTGCGACAACCCCGCCTGCGTGAACCCACGTCATCTTGAGCTTGGGACACTCGCTGAGAACAACCACGATCGCAACGCCAAGGGGCGGCAGGCCAAGGGCGCTCGCCTGTCTGAAGTGAAGCGTGGCGAGTTGCACGGAGCCGCCGTTCTCACGGAGTGCGATGTGCTCGCAATCAGGGCACGGCACGACGTTGGGGCAAGGAACCGCGACCTTGCTGCAGAGTATGGCGTGGAGCAATCCACCATCAGCGCGGTGGTGCGCAGGCGAAGCTGGAAGCACTTGCCATGAAGCATCCGAGCATCCTCGCACTGGACCCCAGCTTGGTCGCTTTCGGCTACTGCCTGAACGGCGAGTCGGGCGTCATCAAGTCCCGTCTTCGCGGGTGGGACCGCGTCGCCGAGATCACTCAAGAGGTCTTCCGCATGACGTTCGGCGTGGACGTGGTCGTGGTTGAGGGCTACTCGTTCGGCAGCAAGGGGAGGTCTGTCTATCAGATCGCCGAGCTGGGAGGCGTCGTCAGGTTCTGGCTGTATCAGCACAAGATCACGACGGTCGAGGTCACACCCGGCACGCTCAAGAAGTTCACAACAGGGTCGGGCGCTGCTGGCAAGGACCAGATGCTCGCGGCTGTCATCCGGCGCTTCTACTTCCAGGGCACCGACAACAACGCCGCCGATGCACACGCGCTTTGGTGTTTCGCGAGAGAGGCTTATGGGGCGGCGATCGCTTCAGTGCCGGCCGACCGCGCTGCCCTGGCGCACCGGCTCACGTGGCCGGAGATTCGCAGGAGTGACGCGGCTTGATGGACGAAGTGTGTTCCGTCCAGCCGTTCGCCGGCGTTGCTCCTCGACTCTCCTGTGAGCGCTGCGGCAGCTACCTGCGCCAGGGCCGTGAGGCGGACGAGGGCGCGCCCCACACCCTCTGCGATCCCTGCGCGACGCTGGTGGCCTCGTGCGTGCCCTTCGCCGGGGTCCAACCTGAGGCGCCGCCGACACTCGCGGGCCCGGCGCCGGCAGACGTGAACCTCCTCGAGCTGGTGGCCGGGATCATGCTGCTGCACGACGCGCTGCATCCCGGCGAGGTGCTGTACCTGCGCGAGGCGCTGGCCGCGTACGGCGTCCAGGCCGACCACGTGCTGATCTGGCAGGTGGTCGGGAAGCTCAAGCGCAGGCACGGGCTGGTGCTGGCGGGCGAGCCGCGGCAGCCGGGGTATCGGGTCGAGGACTGGCGCTGGGAGGCGCGAAGGGTCCGGAGCTCAGTGAAGGTCTGATCCCCTTCCTGTCGCCGCATTTGTAGCCGCAGCCGCCCAGACGAACCGAGAAACGAGAACGTCAGGAGCACCTGACGGGCCTCGTTGTGTGTCTGGGGTACGCACTATCTGCACTCGCTGACACCAGCGGAACCGCAGACCGCGGAACTGCAAGACCGATCGCAGTCGCCGCTCTGTGGCGCTCTCGGAATCGGTCATGGCGCTCGTGGCTGGTTACATCGAGAAGCGACCGAGAGTGCGCAGCGACGTGCTGCTGCTCAACCTCAACTCGCAGCCGTTCACCATCAACGGCTTCTCGTCATCCTGGAAGAAGGTCAGGGCCCGGGCGGCGGCCGTCATGGTGCGCGACGCAGAAGCGCTCGGCGATCCGTTCGCCGCTCATGCCGGCGACGATCTCGCCGGCGCCCGCTTCCACGATCTGCGCCACACGCACGCCACCGAGCTGCTGCGCGCTGGCGTGCACATCAAGGTCGTGGCCGAGCGTCTTGGTGACAGCGAGGTCACGGTGATGCGCACCTACTCGCATGTGCTGCCCGACATGCAAGAGAGCGCGGCCGCGGCGATCGAGCCGATGCTGCGCGGGCTGCTGCCGCGGCTGCCGGCCACCTAGGATTATTCAGGTTCAGTGCCTCTACTTTCGTAGTGTCGGCGATACGTACCAACGTCGACGGTAGGGGCCACTGTGAGAGGACAAGCACCGGGTGATGAAGGCGGGAGAGAAGACAGCGTTCGTCCGGCTCGTGATGCTCCGGGGGCGCCATCCGGTGCTCGCGCTGCACGACCTCAATGTGAGCGCCGAGGACTTCGTCGACGCGATCTTCGAGGACCAGCGGTTCGCCGTCGATGCGCTCACCGCCATCATGACACTGCACATCACGAGCTTCGAGGAGCGCTTCCCGACCGACACCGACTGAGAGCGGCGTGATGGTGGTCCGGCACCGGCCCGACCGCCCGCAGGCAAGCGTCGTCAAGCCGCCTCGCTCCGCCCACCGCCTGCAACGTCAGTCTCGCTGCATCTGGCCTGGCTGCGGCGCGGTGCTCGCCGGTGACCATGCTGGACTCGTGTGCTCATGCCACCGGCGTTCCGGCTACAGCATCCGCCAGGACCGGAAGGCGGATGCTCTGGTCTACCACCTCCTGCTCGCCGCCTATCCCTTTGAGATCGACCTCTGCGACGTTCTCGGGACCGAGGACCACGACGGCGTCAAGGACGTGATCCGCCGCCTGCGTCGCTGGGGTCACGAGATCACCGGCATGTCGCGGGGCTACCGCTACGAACTGCCCCCGTTGATTGCACCTGAGCGCTCACCCAGGGCGCATATCGTGAAGCCATGCAGAAGCTCGGCCATGGTAGAATCAGACACGCAAGCGCCCCCGCGACGCGGCAAACGTCCGGGGGCCTGGCAACGGAAATGAGGCTTCCGATGCGCGACGATTCTAGCACCCGATCTGTGTTCTCCCGCTGGGCTGCCAAGGTGGCCATCGGCGACGACTGCTGGAACTGGCAGGCGTCCACTACGCACAACGGCTATGGTGATTTCCACGTGGACGGCGCCACGAAGCGTGCCCATCGCGTCGGCTACGAACTGTTGGTCGGCAGCATCCCCCCCGGAATGGTCCTTTTGCATCGCTGCGACAACCGGCTGTGCGTGAAGCCGTCACACCTAGAGCTTGGCACCGTCGCAGAAAACCAGAAGGACATGGCCGCAAAGGGTCGCGCCCCCGGCGGCAAAGCGCGCGGCGAGCGCAACGGACTTGCGAAGCTCACTGCTGAAGACGTGTGTGTCATCCGTGCTGAGCTGCGCGGTGGAGTCCTGCAGCGTGAGCTGGCCGAACGCTACGGCGTGGACCAGACGAACATCTCAGCCATCAAGCTCGGCAAGACGTGGACGGAATCTTGAGCACCTGCTGCTCGATGGAGTCCGGCAAGAGCGCCACACTCGACGGCGACGGCCGTACTCTCGCGGAGATCACGGCGGAGCGCGTTGCTTGAGCCTCGGCCGTGCAGAGACGACCGCCCGCGTGAACGCGGTCTACAAGATGATCCTGGCTGGCCTGCGTCGTCCGGAGATCATCAGGCTCTGCGTCGAGAAGCATGGCTGGAACGTGAAGGCCCGTGCCATCGACAACTACATCGCCAAGGCAAAGCAGCGCTTCGAGGAAGAGGCCCGGGTGCAGCGTGGGGCCGAACTCGGCAAGGCGATCGCGCGCCTCGACACCCTCTACGCCAAGGCGGACGCCCGTAAGGACCACCGCGGCGCCCTGATGGTCGAGCGAGAGCGCATCGAGCTGCTGGGTCTGCAGGAGCCGAAGCGCAACGAGATCAGCGGTCCGGGCGGCGGTCCGATCGTGACGCGCCAGCAGCCGGCCGACCTGAGCGCGCTCACCGATGAGGAGCTGGCCCAGCTTGACAGCATCCGCGCGAAGCTCGACGGAGATCCCGCTCCGGACTGACATCGAGTGGGAGAAGGGGCGCCGTAACGCGCGGCTCTTCGTCTCCAGCTGCCTCATCATCCAGAAGGAGGGCGAGTCAGAGACGGGGCTCATCCCCTTCGACCTCTGGCCCGAGCAGGTCGCGGCTCTCCTCGTCATCCTCGCCGAGCGCTACCTCGTACTGCCCAAGGGGCGCCAGATCGGCATCACTTGGCTGATCCTGGCTGCGATGGCTTTCTGGGGTACCTTCTGGAGCAACCGCCTCTTCAACATCGCTCGCCAGAGCGAGGAGTACGCCGAAGAAGCGATCCGGCGCCTGCTCATCCTCTGGGGCTACGACCCCGACACCGACCCGCCCAACATGCAGGTGCTGCCTGAATCGCCCCCAGCCATGGCTGCCTGGCGACCGGAGATCGTCTCGAAGACGAAGCGCAGTCTGACTCTGGGCAACGGAAGCCGGTACAAGGCGCTCACCGCCAGTCAATCGATCGCCCGAGGAGACGCGACCTACTGCACGCTCTGCGACGAGTTCGCCTTCTGGCCGTGGCCTGACAAGCAGCTCGCTGCCCTCGAGCAAGGCGCCCATCGTGTCTACGTGCCGAGCACAGGCGAAGGTGAAGACGACGCCTTCCATCGTCTCTATCTGGCAGCCGTGCGGGCTCAGGGCAAATGGCGGGCGCACTTCACGAGCGCCTCTGCCGATCCGCGTCGAGACGCCGAGTGGTTCCGGCAGAACGTGGACGAGGCGGCTTCCCCAGACCTTGCCCGCCGCGAGCTGGCCCGTTGCGTGGAGGACGTGTTCCGGCCCGCCAGCGGCAACTACTTCAAGCGCTTCACGCGCGAAGGCAACGTGCGCGAGTTCACGATCACGCGGAGCTGGCCGTCGAGCTACGGTGTCGACTTCGGTTTCGTGCGCCCGTTCTGCCTGCTGATCCAGATGTCGCCGACCGGGCAGCCCTTCGTCTTCGGCGAGTACGCACCGGAGGAGGTGCCCTCGCCGGAGTTCGCCCAGGGCATCCTGCGCTACCAGCAGGAGCTGTTCGCCTCACAGGGCGTCGAGATGGCGCTGCCGATGGGACCGATGTACTCGGACCCGGCCGGCAAGGCACGCAACACGCAGACCTCGAAGAGCGAGTTCGATGTGATGGTGGCGGCCGGCTTTCGTCCCTTCGGTGTCCCCTCTAGCGTGCGCGACGGCTGCGATCTGATGATCAACTCGGTCGCACATGCCGACATCCCGCTGATCGTCCACCCGCGCTGCGTGAAGCTCATCCGCGCCATGACGCAGATGCCGCCGGACAAGAACCAGCCGGACGTCTACCTGCAGAAGCACCCCGTCTTCTCCCACCCGCTGGACGCGCTGCGCTACTGGTTCGTGAACAACCGTGGACCCCGTGGCGAGTTCGTGCTGCCGCCGCGGCAACGCCAGAGCCCGCTGTCGCGGACCTTCTAGTGAAATGCACCTGAGCGCCTGGTGAGGCTCCCTCAGAGTGGTGCTCGTGAAGTGGCCCCGCATCACCCTCGCCGAGTCGAAGCGTTCGCGTCCCGATCTCACCGAACGGGGCGACAACGACGTCTCCTGCAGCTCCAGTCGCAAGCTCGCCGAGCAACGCCTCCGCGAGCTCGACCACAACTACGAGTGGCGCGGCTCCAACAAGTGGCGCATCTGTGACCGCATGCGCAAGAGCGACCCGAAGATCGCCGGCCTGCGCTCCGCTCAGACGCTGCCGCTGCTGCGCACCGAGGCGCAGATCACCGGCTCGGAGGACGAGGAGAAGGTCGAGTTCGTGCGCAAGGCGCTGCTCGAGGACTTCCCTTGGCGCGCCTTCCTGCAGAGCGTCGCCACCTACGTCGACTACGGCTTCGCGGCCTTCGCCGTGAACTGGCGCATCGATGGCGACGAAAGCGCGCGCATCGACGAGCTGCGTTACCTGCCGCCCTCGTCCATCCGCACCGAGAACATCCACGTGAGCCGCGGCTCCATCTCCCGCATCGTGCAGACGCCGATCACCGGTGCTGAGCAGGAGGTGCCGGGTGAGTACCTGCTGTGGTTCGCACACGCCAAGGAGGGTGACAACTTCACCGGGCGCCCGATCCTGCGCGCGATGCACAAGCCGTGGTTCACGAAGGAGCGCCTCGAGGTCCTGCTGCCGGTCCTGGTCGAGAAGATGGGCGGCGTTCCCGTGTTCACAGAGCAGGTTCCGCTGAGCACAGAGCAGCGCGCCGTCATCGACGAGATGGGCGAGAGCTTCGTGATCGGCGAGCGCCAGTACATCCGCAAGCCTTCCGACGTCGACTTCGAACTGGTCGAGAGCCATGTGGACGTGGCGGACATCCTCGAGGCGATCCGCTACTTCGACACCCAGCTGACCAACGTCTGCCAGGCGCAGTACCTCGACCTCGGCGTGAACCAGGCGGGCAGCCGCGCCTACGGCACGACGCTTGCCGACATGTTCTCCGACGCCGTGCAGGCGCAGGCCTCCTGCATCGAAGACGTGCTGAACGCCCGCAACGGTCTCATCCACCAACTCGTCGCCTACAACTTCCCAACCGACGACGACCTGCCGAAGCTGCGCTTCTCCAGCGTCCAGCACACCGACATCCAGGCGCTGGCCAAGGCGCTGCAGGCGCTTGGGCTGGCCGGGATGCCGTTCGACGAAGAGACCTGGGATTTCATCCGCTCCGAGATGAACCTGCCAGCCACGACGACGTCGCAGACGCAGATGCCGGGCGAGCCGGCCGCGCCGGCAGACAAGACGCCGGACGCGAAGGAAGCCCCGGACGAGACGGGCGCCCGCGCCAGCGATCCGTGTTGCTCAGGTCACGGGTTGCGGCTTGCGGAGCGCCGACCCCCGCGCGGCGTCGAATGCTACGTCGCCCTCGACGAGCTGTCGTCCCGGTTCGACAACGCCAAGACGGCGATCCGCGAGGCCACGCAGGCGACCCGCGACAAGCTCGTGGCAGAGCTTGCGTCTCGGGCAAGGGCCGCTGCAGAGAAGGGAGCCCTCGAGAAGTTCGCCGCCGGCGCGCCGCCGATGGTCGACAAGCTGGCCGCGGAGATTCGCGCGGTCCTCGAGGACTTCTACGTGGCTGGTCGCCGGCAGGTGGCCGACGAGTTGCAGCGCCAGCGAGAGGGGCAGCCGGTAGTCGAAGAGACCATCGGCGAGCGCCAGGGTGAGCGCGTCGCCATGGCCGACAAGCCACGCAAGCCGGGCTCCGCTATTCCGCCCGATGCGGCCGGCGCGATCCGGGCGCAGGCGGATGCGCAGGCCCGCACGATCGCGGAGGCGGCGAAGATCGCCACCGTGGTGCAGGCCGGCCGCATCGTCGCCAGGGTCCCTGTGACTGATGCCGTCTTCGAGGAGATGGTCAGGCGCGAGTCTGACGCGGTGGCGCTGCGAGTCTCGGCTGTCGTCACTGACCTCATGCAGATGGGCCGCGCGGATCAGGCTGCTGCGCAGGCCAGCGAGATCGCCGATGCCGTGTACTCGGCGATCCTCGACGGCAACGCCTGCGAAGTGTGCGAGCCCATGGACGGCGAGACCACGACCGACCTGGACGAGGCCGCCGACTGGGCGCCGAACCCGGGCTGCCTCGGCAGCAATTGGTGCAGGTGTGTGGTCATCTACGAGTATCGACAGGAGGCGTCATGACCGACTTCATGCAGCTCTGCGAGCTGTCGCTCGGCGAGGTCAACGCCGGCGACGTGATCCCCTTCCCGCTGTTCCCGATCGGCAACTGGAAGTCCGCCAAGTACCCGAGCCTGCCACTCACGCGCGAACTCGCCGACGAGCTGATCGCCAACTTCGAGACCGGCGTACTGGGCACCGAGCCAGTTCTCGATTCGTCCGGCAAGCACGACACGAGCGCGCCGGCGGCCGGCTGGTTCAAGCGTCTGCACGTCGAGCCCCTGCAGGGCGGCGGCGAGATGCTCTTCGGAGACTGCGAGCTGACGGACCTCGGCGCAGAAGCGCTCAGTGCCGGCCTCTACAAGTACGGCTCGCTGGAGATCGACAAGGTGGTCGACAACCGCAGCGGCGCGGAGACGCCCAACGTCTTCAAGTCCGCCACGCTCACCAACACCCCGGTGCTGCGCATCATGCCGGCGGTGCTCGACGCGGCCGAGCACATCGCTGTGGCGCTCTCTGAGATCACAGCCGCTGAGGAAGACCCCATGGCGTCCCTGCTCGCCGACCTCGAGGCCGTCATCAGCAAGGCTGACGAGACGCTGCGCGGCAAGCCTGGCGTGCGCGCCATCCGCACCTACCTGCGTGAGGCTCGCAGCAAGGCCAGCGCACACCAGCTCGCTGAGGACGCCTCCTACCAGAAGCTGCGTGAGGCGCTTGAGGCCACTCTCGGACGTGATCGCTGGGTCGTCGACTTCGGCGACGACTGGGTCATCTACGAGAACTCCGGTATCGCCGAGGTGGGAGCCGCCGGCGACTACCGCATCAACCGCGCACCGTACGAGCGCACTGAGACAGGCATCACCCTCGGCCAGCCGGTCGAGGTCAAGCGGGAGACGTCCTACGTCCCCGCAGACAGCAGCCCCGCCGGGGCGCAACCCGCCAGTTCCACGGCCCTTTCGCCAGACGCGAAGGCCGCAGGAGGGCACGGCGCCCGCCTCGATGAGGGCGACGCTGCGAAGAGAGGAAGTGACTACTCCATGAACCCCAAGACCTTGAAGACCCTGAAGCTCTCCGAGGACGCCGACGACGCCGCGATCGATGCGGCCGTCATGGCCCTGGCCGAGGAGCGCGACGCGGCCGTGAGCAAGTCGACGGATGCGGAGACCAAGCTGGCCGAGGTCACGAAGGCGGCTCGCGACAAGAATGTCGAACTCGTGCTCTCCGAACTGATCAAGGGCGGCCACGTCGCACCGGGCCAGAAGAGCACGTGGCTCGCGCTCGCCGAAGCTGCACCCGAGCAGTTCGACGCCATGGCGGAGACTGCGAAGCAGCACAAGGTGATCGACCTCGGCGAGCACGGCGCCTCGGGTGGCAACGAGGGCAGCGCCTACGCGAACCCCTCCGTCGAGCTGGCCGAGAAGTCCAAGGCCCGCGCCGCCAAGGGCGGCACCAGCTACGCCGAGGCGGAGAGACTCGAGCTCTCCGAGAACTCCGACCTCGCCATGCGCTACAGAGAGTGGCGCATGAATCCCAGAAAGGAGGCCTGACGTGGGCACCGTGCTCCCCAGGGGCCCGTTCCGTGACGAGACATTCGTCGCGGCCGAGGACCTCTCAGAGCTTCAGTACCACCAGGTCGATCTGACCACAGCGACCACCGTCTCGGCGTCCAACGCGAACGACAAGAGCATCGGCGTACTGCAGAACGCCCCCGCCTCGGGCCAGCAGGCTGTGGTCCGCACCAAGGGCCAGTCCTACTGCATGGTGGACGGAGCGACCGACATCGCCGTTTCTGACGGCATCGACGCCGACGCCAGCGCTCACGGCGTCAAGCAGGAGACCGACAAGGGCTGGATCGTCGGCTTCGCCCGAGAGGCCTACACCTCGGCAACCCCCGGACTCATCGTCGTGGACATCAATCCGCAGACGCTGAGCGTCTGAGAAAGGACGGTGACTTGAGATGGGAAGCACGCAGCACGCCAACCTGCACATCGACGCCGCCCTGACGCAGTGGGCGCAGGAGTACGCAGGCCAGGAAGACATCTACATCGGCGAGAAGCTCGCGCCCGTCATCCCGGTCCAGAAGCGCAGCGACAAGTACTGGATCCACGGTGCCGAGAAGTTCGAGCTGGTCGAAACGGCCCGCGCTCCCGGTACTGAGTACGGCGAGGTCAAGTGGGCGAAGTCCTCGGACTCGTTCTTCTGCGAGGGCCATGGTCTCATGGCTCGGGTTCCCGACGAGGACATGAGCAACGCAGACCCTGAGGTCGACCCGGCCAAGGATGCGATCTCCGTTCCACTCGCGGACATGAAGCTCGTCGGCGAGAAGGCCGTTGCCGATCTCGCGTTCAGCACGTCAGAGTTCACTCAGACCTCTGCGCTCGCCGCAGCCGACCGATGGGACGTCGACACTGCTGACATCGTCGACCAGGTTGACGACGCGAAGGCTACGGTGCGCGGCAAGATCGGTCGTGAGCCCAACGTGATGGCCGTCGGCTACGACGTGTTCCGCGAGATGCGCAAGCGCGACTCGTTGCGCAAGATCATCTTCGGCCTCAACGCCAAGGAAGGTCTCCCGACGGAAGCGCAGATCGCTGAGGCGCTCGGCCTCGACGCACTGCTCGTTGGCCGCGCCGTGTACAGCTCGGCGGCCAACACGTTCACGAACATCTGGGGCAAGTTCGCCTTCATCGCGTACATCGACCCGAACGCGACGGCGCGCTCCATCTGTCCGCTCAAGACGTTCTCCTGGACGGCTGAGGGTCCGCGCTACGCGACCCGCGGCCCGGTCTGGGACGACGACACGAAGTCCTGGAAGTACTACGTGGACGACTACCGCGACGAGAAGAAGATCAGCCTCTACGCGGCCTACCTGTACAGCACGGTTGTGGGCTGACCGACGATCCTCCGAATGGCGGGCGGCTGCGCGCCCGGGCCGCCCGCCATTTGACGAGACGGAAGGAGAGCAGCAATGCTCAGATGGGACAGACTGCAGGGCGCCGAGATCGTCGTCGCCGCGACCGGCTCCGACTCGCGCGGGGACGGCTCGTGGCAGCTGCCGTTCCGCACTCTCACCAAGGCGTTCGCTCACTGGAGCGCGACGCGACACACGATCATCGTCCTCCCCGGCGAGTACGCAGAGGCGGCGACCCTCACGTGGCCCAGCATCAGCGGCCTCTCACTGATCCCGCTCGGCAAGGTCACCATCAGCAACGCTGACGCCGCGACTCAGGTCATTCTCATCAGCCCGACCTACACAGCGTCCACGTTCGAGGCTACCTTGGGTCGGGTCCACATCGACGCCGACACGCAGATCGGCCTCGCGGTCCGCAACGCCAACATGACGAAGAAGCTGAACCTCTACTTGCCCGACGGCCTCGACGTCAGCATGGACACTAGCGGCGACTCTGTCGACATCGCCGGCACTGTCGCCGGACAGGCGATCCGCGTCTACGCCGACGGTCCCCTCAACCTTGAGGGGCTCTTCCACGCGACCTTCAACGATGCCGGTAGCCGCATCCGCGTGAACGGCGGCGGCGACATGCTGGGCGGCTTCACCGGAGCCGGAGCGGTCGCGGCGGAGTTGCTGCTCAAGGACGTCACCCTCTTGACCGGAGGACTCACGGTCGATGGCGCCTGGCGGCCGAACTACGTCGGCTGCGTCTACGCGACCGACGCCGACCCGCGCGTATACACCGAGTTCGCCAACACCTACGACACCTGAGAGGTGACGTGATGCCGTACATCGTGAAGCGCGGGGAGATCTGGCGCGGCGCCCAGCACTACGGCGTCGGCCAGGTCCTTCCCGAGGGTGTCGCAGACGAGGCCATGGTCGACGCCGGCGCCGTCGAATGGCGCGAGCCAGCCGTGGCTGATGCTCCCTCAGAGGACCTGGAGCCCTCTGCGCCTGCGGACTCAGAGACAACCCCCGAGGAGGACACGGAGGCGGCCCCAGCGCACTCTGAGCCGGACCTCGATGTCCTGGACATCTACGCTCTGCGCGACGCCGCCAAGGCAGCCGGCATCAGCTTCTCCGGCAAGAGCGCGAAGGTGCTGCGTGACGAGCTCAGGGCGGTGACATGATGGCCGAACACTACCCACGCGTCGAGACCCTGCTCGCCTCGGCTGTCCGCACCACGGCCGTTGCCAACGCGGCCGGGGCAGCGGTCAGCTGCGCGCGCGCCCGGCGCATCTGCTGCTTGCTCGATGTGACAGACGCCGCGGGCGCCGCAGGCGACACCCTGGACGTCTTCATTGACGTGCTCGGTCCGGATGGCGCGACGTGGCTCAATGCCGGGCACTTCGCCCAGGTGGCGGGCGACTCCGCAGCCGTCAAGCACTGGCTCGTGCTCGACTCCGCCAGCGTCGCGGCGACGAGCTTCGACGTGTCCGCCGACTGCGCAGCCGGCGTGACCAAGCCCTACCTCTTCGGGCTGCAACTGCGCGCTCGGCACACGCTGGTTGACGCTGGCGCGCACGGACAGTCGGCGACCTTCAGCGTGAGCGCGTTCCTCCAATGACCTACTGCACCATCGACGACGTTCTCAGCCTGCTGCCGACGATCGGCACGCTGCGCGACGCCGTGGCGGGCTCGGCCGGTCCTCCGGTCGTCGCCGCGGTGACCGCTACTGTGCCGAGCGCGACGCAGGGCGCCGCCCTGCTCTCGGCCACTGGGGCTGAGATCGACATGCATCTGCGCGCGAAGGGCTACGCGCTTCAGGTCGCTGACGCAGAGGCCCTGGCCTACCTGAAGACCGTGTGCATGAACGGCACGGCCGCGCGCATCGCCAAGGCGAAGTGGCCCGCTGATGCCGGCGCCGGCGGAGACGCTGGAGCGGCAAGCACGCTGCGCGAGGACTACGCCGCCATGCTCGCGTTCATCGACGGTGGCGGTCTGGCCGGTGACACGTCGCAGGAGAGCGAAGCCTCGGTCAGTCACGGGTTCAAGGACTCGACTGGCGATCCCCTGTGTGCCTTCATCACGCGCGAGACGGAGTTCTGACGTGGCCACCGTCTTCGACATCAGGACCGATCCGCCGCTCAAGGAGTACCAGTTCCGCATCGACCGCTTCACGGAGGGCATCAGCGACTTCAGCACCCTCTTCAGCGCGCTCGCCGAGCTGTTCAAGCGCGAGATGGTCGAGCAGTTCGAGACAGAGGGGCAGGCCGGGAGCGGCCGCTGGACGGCGCTCACACCGGCCTACAAGAAGTGGAAGCAGGACAACTACCCGAAGCAGAAGATCGGCCATCTCACCGGCGCCCTGATCTCCAGCATGACCGGTGGTGGTGGCTACTCGCAGACCATCGGCAAGACCAGCGCCTCGTTCGGCATGAGCGATTCGAGCAAGGCGCAGCCCTACGGCAAGCACTTCGCCAAGTTGCGCCCGGTCATCGTGGCCACGCCGAGACGCGGGCGCAACTACCAGAAGGTCACGCACACGTGGCTGGTGGCCGAGGAGCGCGCATCCATGGGCATCGGCGGTGCGGGCGTCGCCGGGTCCGTGCGCGCCGGCGGCGGTGGAGTCGGCAAGATCACGAGCGCCCTCGAGGCGGCTCTATGAGCATGCCAGGCATCGAGCGCGTCATCACCGAAGTCCTCGCCGTGCTGCAGTCCGGCATGAGCGGCAAGCTCACGACGCTGGCCGACGAGTACGCCGACGGCAAGACGGGTGCCGTGCCGGACGCCGACGCCTTCCATCTCTACCTGCCGCGCCCACTGCCGAGCTGCCCGGCCGTGATCGTGCGTGCCATGCCCGAGAATCACGAACCGCCCAACGTCGGTGGCGAGTACGAGGGCCGCTTCCAGATACAGATCGACGTCATCACGCGCGCCGAGGACATCCCCGCGAGCGACGTGCACCTGTGGCGCTACTGGCGCGCGATCAAGGAACTGCTCTGTGCTGCCAACGCGCTCGACTGCGGCGACTGCGTTGTGCAGACCGTCGACCACAACCAGCCGGCGATCACCGACCCCGAGTCCGGCGACGAGCTGCGCGACGTTCCCGGGCTGTTCATCGTGACCACGTACGAGACCGCCTGAAAGGACGTGTCCCATGAGCTACTTCGTCCCCGGCAAGCCGGGCCTCTTCAAGACGAAGGCCGAGGCGTTGGCCGCGGCCGAAGGCAAGGACGCGCCTGCGCCTGTGGCTGGTCCTGTCCAGAAGACCGTCAAGAAGGAGGGCTGAGCCATGGCCGGACCGTATCTGCAGGTCGCGCTCGAGCAGGCTCCGAACTGTGAAGACGGCGATGAGTCCGTCTCTTCGGACGTCTTCTACCCGCCGGTCAAGTCCATCACCGACGACGACGGCTTCGTGGCGCTGGAGGAGCAGGATCTGATCCGCGGCTTCCTTGCGCCCATGCCGCACCTCGGCGCTGCCGAGTACGCGCCCACCATGAAGCTGTCCGGGATGCACCTGCGCCCCGGATCACTCGGCGTGTTCCTGGCGGCCGTCATGGGCAGTGTCGTCTCCACGGCGGGTGTCGGCGGGATCACCGTCAAGGACCCCGACGACGTGAACATCCCGGTCGGCGCGCATCGCCACGTCTTCAGCTTCGTCGACGCCGACCCGCCGCAGTCGCTTCAACTGACGGCCGCGACCGGCGACGGCAAGTACCGCAAGGCCCAAGGCATGGGCTGCGAGAGTCTCGACTTCAAGTTCGCCGACGGGGCCATGGAGACCGACGCCTCACTGATCGGCCTCGTTCTCAAGTCGATCGCCGACCCGTCCATCACCCCCGTGGTGGGCACAGAACCGCCGTTTCGCCAGGGCGACATGTCCCTGACATGGCTCTCCAGCTCGGCCCGCACCAAGGCGTTCGAGTTTGGCTTCAAGAGCCAGATCGAGGCGTTGTCGGAGCCCACCATCGCGAGTCTCTATCCGAGCTTGCTGCTCTACAAGAACGATGCTCTGCCGACCATCAGCGGGACGATCGAGAAGGCCAGCATGGAAGACGCCGACACGTCCGCCATCGAGGCCGGCACGCAGTTCGCCGTGACCATCAAGATCGTCGGCCGAACGGCCATCGTCACCGGCTACTACCCGACGCTCTGGATCGAGCTGCCGGGTTGTCAGCTCGTCAAGGTCGATCGCGACGACATCGAGGCCAAGCGCCGGCGCGAAGGCAAGTACGAGTGGGAGGCCCGCTACGACGCGGTCACCGCGAAGCTCGCGACCGTGACCCTCGTGAACGCCCAGGCGGCCTACGGGACCTACGCCTGATCATGCCGCTTCTGACCCTGCCAAGTGGAGCGGTCGCGCCTCTGGAATGTCCCGGGTTGCTGCCGCTCCTTGCTGGCGATGGCAGCTGCGCGGCGATCGCGCGCGCCACGCTCGCGCATGACGAGATCGACGCGGAGTCGCTCTCGGCGGAGGACGCCTTCTCGGTCACTCTCTGGGCGCTGCGGCGATTCGCTGCCTCGGATGAGGCGATCGGACTCACGGCGGTGTGCCGGGCATTCGGTGAGCCGCCTTCGCGTCGTCTGCACATCGTCGACCGCATCCTCGCCTGGATCTTCGACCGCGACTGCATGCTTGCGCTCAAAGAAGCCCGCGTGCAGGCGGTCTCCGGCGAGCATCCGGAGAGGCGGCGTGATGGCGCGTTGGCCTACAGCGTGCCCGACACATGGACTGGAGACGAGGATGACTGACGAAGAGACGCAAGCGCCGCAGCTCACGCCGACCAGCGCTGCAGACTGGCCCGCTACTGGAGTCCCCGAAGGCACCGTCGTGACGCTCCCGAGCGGCGCCGTGGCGCGTCTGCGCGAGCCGCCGCTGCAGTACCTGCTGGCCACCGGCCGCGTGCCGCCGAAGCTGTGGGCAAAGATGCAGGAGGTCGGCGTCGTCTTGCTCCTGGACCCGCTCAAGCACATGGGCAAGGCGGAGATCGTCCTGTTCCTCGACTGGATGATCGCCGAGTCGTTCATCGAGCCCGCGGTCAGCACGACGCGACGCGCCGGCGCGGTGTACATCGGCGACGTCTCCGAGGGCGACAAGAACGCAGTCATGGAAGCCGTCGGCCTGAGCCTCATGGGGTAGTGCCATCAGCGACCTGACGACAACCCTGCGCCTGCTGATCACCGGCGACTCGAAGAGCGCGCAGGACGCTCTGAACAAGCTCAAGACGCCGCTCTCAGCCCAAGAGCAGCTCGCGAAGAAGACCGGCCAGAAGTGGTCGGACCTCGGCGGCAAGATCGTCGGGACGGGGAAGTCGATGAGCCTGTTCATGACGCTCCCCATCACGGCTGGGCTGGGCGTCATGATCAAGGGCGCATCCGACCTCGAAGAGTCTGTGAACAAGGTCAACGTGGTCTTCGGCGAATCGGCCGAGAGCATACACGACTGGAGTGAGGACTCGGCGACCGCCTTCGGCCTTTCCAGGCAGGAGGCCGAGGAGGCAGCCGGGACCTTCGGCAACCTCTTCAAGACGATGGGCACCGGCCAGGAAGAATCGGCCGAGATGTCCGAGAGCATCGTCGAGCTCTCCGCCGACCTTGCCTCGTTCCACAACATCCCCATCGCTGAGGCGCTCGAGAAGCTGCGCAGCGGCCTCGTTGGCGAGGCCGAGCCGATGCGCGCCCTTGGCGTGCTCCTCTCCGAGGGCGAGGTCAAGGCAGAGGCGTACCGTATGGGCATCGCCAACACCGGCGAGGAGCTGACCGAGCAGCAGAAGGTACAAGCCCGGTACAGCCTCATCCTCGGGCAGACGAACGACGCGCAAGGCGACTTCGCCCGTACCTCCGACGGCCTCGCCAACTCGACGCGCATCGCCAGTGCGCAGCTGAAGGACATGGCTGCCAAGATCGGCGCCGACCTCATCCCCATGGCGAAGGACGCGCTCGGGATCATCAAGCCGCTGCTGGACGCCTTCAGCAGCATGCCGGCACCCTTGCGCAAGGTCGGCATCGGCTTCGCGCTCATGCTCGCGGCGGCCGGCCCTCTGCTCGTCGTCACGGGCAGTCTCATGAAGGTGTACGGCGGGCTCATCACAACGGCACCGAAGATCGTGAGCACCACCGGGAATCTGGCCAAGGGCTTCCGCGACGCCAGCGCTGCACAGTCTGCTGCCAGCGGTACGGCGGGGACCTTGGGTGGCAAGCTGCGCACGGTGACTGACCGCATCAGGACCACCAACACCGGCCTCGGCAAGCAGCCCAACCTTTTCAATACTGCCGCCGGCAGCGCCGCCGCGTACGCGGGCGCGATCGCCGGAATCACCGTGGCCCTCGTCATCGCCATCGACAAGTTCAACGAGATGCGGGACGCGCAGGCTCAGGCAGAGCAGGCCCGCAAGGACGCGCAGGCCAACGAAGAGGCGGCGCTGGCTCGCATCAAGGCCAAGTACGGCGAGAACAGCGAGCAGTACAGGAAGATGACGGAGGCGGTTGCGGAGTCGAACCGCATCCTGGCGGACAGCTACAAGGGCCAACTCCAGGGCGTCGCGGGCTACATCCAGAGCATCGGCGACGGCATCAAGGAATCGTGGTGGCTGGGCGGCTTGTTCAAGACGGTCGTCGGGAGTGCTTTTCAGGGTGGTGCGCAGATCGCCGACTGGGCCGGCTTCGGCGGCGCGCAAGCCAGCGGCGGCGACTACCTCGTCACCAAGCCGACGATGTTTCTCGCTGGGGAGGCGGGGCCGGAGCGTGCGACCTTCACGCCACAGGGTAAGGCCGGTCCGGGCGGCATGGTCATCCACTTGGGGGGCATCCACATCGGCACGCTGAGCGGCACTGACGACGCCGCGGCCAACGCCTTCGCGAGCAAGGTCGCCGACCTCGCGGCGCACCGCCTGCGCATGGCCATGGCGACGGGCTTCTGATGATCTGGACGGCACCCGGCAAGTGCCTGATCGCCTGGGACATGGGGCAGGGTCCGACCTTCGACACTGACGCCAAGAGCAAGGCGCTCGGCCAGTGCGAGGTGTGGCGCGCGCAGGACCCCGAGAACCTCGGCGGCTCCGCCGTCTGCATCGGCGAGACGAAGGCTGAGGCGTTCCTCGACACCAACGCGCAGAACGGGGCCTGCTACTACTACTGGGTCATGGAGCGCATGAGCAGCGGCGGCCTGCGCCAGACCGGGCCCGTGCTCGACGTCGAGATGCCCTGCTCGTGGGAGTACCCCTACGACACGGCGCCGACCGAACCAGACGAGGTCACGGCGATCGGGACGGCGGACGGCGTGCGGCTCGATTGGCTCGCCGCGGTTGACGGCGACGACGAACAGGCGGGGCGCAGCGGTCTTGTGGCGTACTTCCTCTACGACTCGAACCAGGACGCGCCCGATTCGGTCATCTGGGTCGACGAAGACCGCATCGGCGATACCTTCACGGACTACCTCTCCTCCGGCACAGAGAAGAGCTACCAGCTCCGGGCGCTCAATCGGAACCTGATCCTCTCAGCGCCGTCAGCGATCGTGAACGCGCGCGCCGGGGTCATCCCCCGCAACCTCGTCCCTAACCCGCGTTTCCACGTGAACGCTGTTGACGGCTGGTACCCAGACACGACCACCTTCTCTGCGATCACGCGCGAAACGGAACCTGGCCCAGAGCTGCCGGACGGCGCTGACGCCTGCGGCAAGTTCACCTCGCGATACTTCCAGACGGTCTTCCCACAGACCGAGTGGCTCACCCTGCCGGCCGAATGGGAGACGGTCTTCATCTCGGTCAAGCAGTGGGCAGACGGCGGCGTGGACAGCTTCCTCTCTCGGCCCTACGCCTGGTATGCGAATGCTGCGCGCGATGTGTTCTGGGGC
>Ga0247841_10002747_pt1 | contig 34177 bp, 29 predicted proteins | sample LaCruzMarch2015__2_FD_192410 | JGI IMG/M metagenome (GOLD analysis project Ga0247841, IMG submission 192410) | Freshwater microbial communities from meromictic Lake La Cruz, Castile-La Mancha, Spain - LaCruzMarch2015_18m | ecosystem: Environmental > Aquatic > Freshwater > Lake | place: Spain...
CGCGTCGCAGCACGGCGCCCCGGTGATGAGCATCAGGTCCACGTCCGGATAGGTGTTCTTGACGAAGGTCAGAGGGCGCTTGTCGAAGGAGGTGAAGAGCACCGTGGAGCTCTTCGGCATCCTGGGGATGATCGACGCGTAGAGCTTCCTGCAGTAGACTTCCAACTTCTCCTGCGGATAGCGCTTGGCATCCGTCTTCATCTCGAACTCGACGTAGAGCCCCGGCTTGTCCGCCAGGAAGGCGACCAACTCGTCCAGGAAGAGGACAGGATTCCCCTTCTTGGTCCTGACCTGGCGCAGTTCGGCTTCCGTCAAGTCCTCGACGGCGCCATTGCCCAGCGTGGTGCGCTCGATCGAGGCATCGTGCATGATGACCAGTGCGCCATCCTTGCACATCCGGACATCCGTCTCGAACCCGCGCAATCCCTTGGCATAGCTCGCCTGGAACGCGGCAAGCGTGTTCTCATCAAACTCGAGACGCCCGCCGCGGTGTGCGTGAATCTGCCACTTCTCCTCTGCCATGACGACGACCTCCATCCAGAGCTGTGTCCGACTCAGACCTGCGTCCGTTGATGGGCCATTGCCCGCCACCGGTCGTGCGGCCGACTCGCGGCCGGCTGTCAGCCCTTGTCGATCAGGAACTCGACGCTGGCGATAGCTGCGATCTCCTTCTTGCCCTTCATCTCCGTTCACAGCCATCCCATAGGAGGACGGATTCCTGGTAGTAAAGGGGCTGGCTTCGGGCTACTCTGGTATCAGACGAAACCAACCAGAGAGGAAAGCCCACATGAAACCAGCCCGCAGCCAGTTTGCCATCCTGCAGCAGATCTGCAACCTGATCCCGGGGCACCTTGTATCTAAGCTGGCCAGGAAGCATGGGGTGGAGGCGAAGAGCCGGTCGTTCACTCCCTGGAGTCACGTGGTGTCGCTGCTGTTCGCACAGCTCTCGCACGCCCTGAGCCTCAATGACGTGTGCGACACACTGGGGAACCATAGCGGGGTGCTGACCACGTTGCGTCGGGCCGGCCCGCCAAGCCGCAACGGGTTGTCGCACGCCAACCGCGAACGGAACGCGAACATGGCCGAGTCGCTGTTCTGGGGCGTGCTGGAACACCTGCAGCAGAAGTGGCCACGTTTCGGCATGGGGCGGGCGTACTGCGGCTTCCCGCGACGTTTCCGGCGGATCGTCAACGTGGTGGACTCCACCACCATCCGGCTGGTGGCCAACTGCCTGGACTGGGCCAAACACCGCCGACGGAAGGCCGCCGCCAAGTGCCACATGCGACTGGATCTGGAGACGTTCCTGCCGCGCTTTGCGGTGGTCAAGACCGCCGGGACGAACGACGCGAAAGAGGCCCGCATCGTGTGTGCCGGAATCCAGGCCGGTGAGATCGTCGTATTCGACAAGGCCTACATCGATCTGAAGCACCTCTACGAACTGACGCTGCGGTGCGTGTTCTGGGTAACCCGCGCCAAGAGCAACCTGCAGTACGAGGTCGTGCGCGAGAACAGCGCCCCCAAGGGCAACATCCTGCGGGATCTGATCATCCGGTTGACTATCCCGAAGTCCAAGAAGCAGTACCCCGAGGAAATGAGGCTCATCGAAGCCGTCGTTGAAGTCGACGGCAAGTCCGTGGCCATGGTCTTCTTCACGAACAACATGGAGTGGGCGCCCGGGTCGATCTGCGACCTGTACAAGGGCCGCTGGGGCATCGAAGTGTTCTTCAAGCAGCTCAAGCAGGGCCTGCAACTGGCCGACTTCCTGGGGCACAACGAGAGCGCCATACGCTGGCAGGTATGGACGGCGCTGTTGGCCTATGTCCTGCTGCGACTCATCGCCTACGCCGGACACTGGGGGCACGCCTTCGCCCGGTTGTTCACGCTGCTGCGCGGCGTCCTGTGGGAGTGCCTGGACCTGTTCAGCCTGGTGGAGCACTGTGGGACAGCCACCTCGCCACCCCGGTTCCGGGCCGCGCCTGAGCAAGCCTACCTGCCCGGCTTCGGCCCGGCCTGAGCCTGTGGGACAGCCAAGAGCCAATCGGCGGCAAATGCAAAATGGCCTGAACGAAAAGACCGACCGGGAAAGCTCAGAAACCGCATGCAACAGCCAGTTCCGAGACTACTGTGGGACGGCTGTGATGTGAAACTGGGAAGCGGCGCACGCATCTTCTACCCTGATCTGGTCAACCTCTATGGGTGCACGGTCGGCGCTGAGACAACCGTTGGCCCTTTTGTGGAGATTCAGAGGAATGCGGTTGTGGGTGCCCGCTGCAGGATCTCCTCGCATTCGTTCATCTGCGAGGGGATTACCATCGAAGATGAGGTCTTCGTCGGTCACGGCGTGATGTTCACCAATGACATCTACCCGCGCGCCACCACGGACAGCGGCGCCGTGAAGACGGCGGCGGACTGGCAGGTGATCGAGACGCGCGTCCGCCGCCGCGCCTCCATCGGCAGCAACGCCACGATCCTGGCCGGGGTCACCATCGGGGAAGGGGCGCTGGTGGGCGCCGTCCACAACCGCAAGCTCCTGCAGGAGTGCCTCGGGCTGAAGGACTGGATCGTTTCCCGGCCGGTCGCCGCGGTGGTCAGCGTGCGCATCCCGCGCCGGGGCGCCAGCCCGGCCCGCACGGCGGCCATGGAACTGCGCTACGGCACGGTCACGCTGCTGCCGTCCAAAGGTCCGAAAGGCAGGGCCGCACTGGCGATGCAGGTCGTGCATATCGTCGAACAGACCCCCCGGAAGGCGGTCGAGCCGGTCGAGTGGTTCCTGCTGACCACCTGTGCGGTGGACACTCCCGAGCAGGCCGCGGAGACGGTCCGCTGGTACACCCGCCGCTGGGGCATCGAGGCGTTCCACCGCATCCTCAAGAGCGGCTGCCGCATCGAAGACCGGCAACTCGCCACCGAGGCCCGCATCGAGAACTGTCTGGCCATCGACCTGGTGGTTGCCTGGCCTGAGCAAAAACCACATCTTTTCGACTGGACACGGGGCGGGTGTGGTGGTACGGTTCGGGCATGGGCGCGAGCCGGACAACATCAGACGACGCGGCAGTGATGGCGGTCGGAAGGCTGCTAGCTGCTGAGCCGGAGCTGTCGCGCACCGAGCTGAGCCGTCGCGTCTGCCGGACACTCGGATGGCGTTCTGCGAATGGCAGGCTGAGGGAGATGAGCTGCCGGGTAACGCTGAACCGGCTGGGGCGTGACGGCCGTATCGCCCTGCCGGCGTCCCGGTGCCGTATCGCCGTGCCACGCCACCGCCGTCGCGGCAGAGCCGGCGAGCGCCTGCCGAAGACGGTCTTCGGGCCGCTGGCGGAGCTGGGCGGACTGGAACTGGTGCGTGTCAGCGCTGCGGACGCGGCACTGAGCGCCGAATGGCGGGAACTGACGGCGCGGCATCACTACCTGGGTTCCGGGCCGTTGTGCGGCCGGCAATTGCGCTATGTGATCCGCAGCGAGCGCTTCGGCAGCGTGGGCACGTTGGCGTTCACGTCCGCGGCGCTGCATCTGGCGGCGCGGGATGCGTGGATCGGCTGGGACGACGAGGGGCGGCGGCGGCACCTGGAGCAGGTGGTGTGCAACGCGCGCTTCCTGATCCTGCCGTGGTTCTGCGTCGGGAACCTCGCGTCGAAGGTGCTGAGTCTGTGCCCGTCGCGGGTGCGGGACGACTGGCGGGAAACCTACGGGGTCGAAGTGCTGCTGCTGGAGACATTCGTCAACCCGAGGCGCTTCAAGGGCACCTGCTATCTTGCCGCCGGCTGGAATGCCGTCGGCCAGACGGCAGGGCGGGGCCGTCAGGACCGCGACAGACGCTTCGCGGCTGGGCGCAAGCGGGTCCTGCTGCTGCCGCTGCGCAAAGAGTGCCGCGAGGTGCTGTGTGCCACGCCCCCGAAGCCGCCGACGCCTGTATACTACAAGGAAGATGGCGGGCCGGGCTGGGAACAGGTCGAGTTCGGCGCGGCCGACTTGGGCGACGCTCGGCGGAACCGGCGTCTGGCGGAACTGGCGGCGGCGTTCTTCCAGAAGCCTACGGCGGGCATTCCCGAAGCCTGCGGCACGGTGGCGGCGGCGCGGGCCGCCTACCGGCTGCTGAAGCACGAGAAGACCGAGATGAGGAAGATTCTGGCCCCCCACTACGAGGCGACGGCCGGACGGGTTGCCGTCGACGGCGGCGTGGTCCTGGCGGTGCAGGACACCACGTTCCTGAACTACAGCGCCCATCCGGCCACCGAGGACCTCGGCCCCATCGGCAGTACCGAGACCGGGCCGGTCGGCATCGTGCTGCACGACACCATGGCCTTCACGCCGGAGGGCACGCCGCTGGGCCTGGTCGACATCCAGTGCTGGGTTCGCGACCCGGAGGAGTTCGGGCTCAGCGAGTTCAGGAAGGACCTGCCGACCGAGGAGAAGGAAAGCGCCAAGTGGCTCGACAGCTACGCGGCGGCCTCGCGGCTGCAGCGCCGTGTGCCCCAGGCCCGGGTGGTCAGCGTCGGCGACCGCGAGGCAGACTTCTACGAGCTCTTCGAGCGGGCGGGCGCCGACCCCGGCGGCGCCGGGCTGCTGGTGCGCGCCGTGCACAACCGCACGCTCCTGGACGAGTGTCTCGGCCTGAAGGACTGGATCGCCACCAGGCCGGTTGCCGCCGTCGTGGACGTGCGCATCCCGCGCCGGGGCGCCAACCCGGCGCGCACGGCTGCGATGGAGCTGCGCTACGGCACCGTCATGCTGCTGCCGTCCAAAGGTCCGAAGGGCAGGCCGGGAGTGCAGATGCAGGTCGTGCACATCGTCGAACAGACCCCCCGGAAAGCGGACGACCCCGTCGAGTGGTTCCTCCTGACCACCTGCCCAGTGGAGAACCCCGAGCAGGCCCACGAGACGGTCCAGTGGTACACCCGCCGCTGGGGCATCGAGGTGTTCCACCGCGTTCTCAAGAGCGGCTGCCGCATCGAGGACCGGCAACTCTCCACCGAGACCCGGCTCGAAAACTGCCTGGCCATCGACCTGGTGGTGGCTTGGCGGGTGTTTCATCTGACCATGCTCGGACGCGAGCTCCCCGATCTGCCCTGCACCGCCTGCCTCGATGAGGTCGAGTGGAAGGTTCTCTGCAAGCACCACACCGGCACCGTGCCCGCCAAGCCCCCGTCCATGCGCCAGGCGGTCATCTGGATCGGCCGCCTCGGCGGCTACATGGCCCGCCCCAAGGACTACCTGCCCGGCGCCGTCTGCATGTGGCGCGGCCTCATCACACTCCAAGCCATGGCCGCCGGCTGGCGGCTCGCCATGAACCTGAGAATGCCCGAAGGCCCCTGACCCCGTGTCCAGACCAGGACTTGTGGCCAATGTTCAGGTCTACTGGTGGTTGCCGCTCTGGTCAACGCTTACCTCCTGCTGATGGCCGGCGGCCTCTACGCGGCAGACTGCATCCAGCGACTCTGGTGCAAGGGGATCGGCTTCCGACGCATGGTCCTTCACGGCCTCGCGAGCGGAGCAGCAGTGGTGAGTGTGATGTGGCTGGCCGGGTACTTCATGGCGTCCAAGTACACGGCGGATCAGGGATTTGGCTTCTACCGTATGAACCTCCTCGCCATGACCAACCCTATGCATGGCTGGTCGCGAGTGCTGCCATCGCTCGATGCCGCCGCCGGCGACTTTGAGGGCTTCAACTACCTGGGCTTGGGTGTCCTGGGGCTCAGTCTCGTGGTGCTGGTCCGTCTGCTTCTCGGGACCAGCCGGCCGGTCCGGCTCAGCTTCGTGTTGCCTCTGCTCGCAATGGCCGTCTGCACCACCGCGTTTGCCCTGTCCAACAAAGTGGCATGCGGTTCCCACGAGGTGCTGTCGTGGGATCTACCGCCACGACTGTGGCCGCTCGCCAGTACCTTCAGGTCCTCGGGCAGGCTGTTCTGGCCAACCTACTACCTGATCCTGTGCTCATGTCTGTACCTGGTCGCCTCGCGGTTCGGCCGGCGTACCGCTACCGCGCTCGTCCTGCTCATGTTCGGCATCCAAATGGCCGACATTTCCGGTGCGATCCTGGCCGTCCGCTCGCACTTCAGCAACCTGTTACGTGTTCGGTGATGCTGCGCTATGGGACACTGCCAGGACGACCGCTAGGCCGTGCGATCTGGTCCAGACCGTTGACGGATTCCGTCTGCTGGCTCCAGGCCTGGGAGCCCGACGGGACGCCGCTGCCCAGCCCTAGTGTGTCGTCCGCTTGAGACATTGTCTTTCGCCGGGGCTCAGACAACGCGGCTCGCGAGGCCGCTCGCCCTCCACTTGGCTGCGAAGCAGCCTTGATCGTGCACCGTACATAAAACAACGAATTACCCGGACGACACACTACCTGCCCCTATTATGCGACTTGTAGTCCTGATACCTGTATTCGACGACTGGACCTCGCTTCAGCAGCTTCTCCCACAACTGGGGGAGTGCCTCGCATCGGCGGCATTGGTTGCGGATGTTGTGGTCGTGGACGACTGGTCCATCGAACCGCCCTCGGCGGGCCTCCTTGACCAAGCTGGCGGTGGGATCGCCTCTGTGACGATCGTCCGGCTGAAGCGCAACCTGGGACACCAGCGCGCCATCTGTATCGGTCTATGCCATGTTCAGGCCGCGTTGCCCGAGATCGACGCGGTGGTGGTCATGGATGGGGACGGCGAGGACCGGCCTGAGTATATCCATGACCTAGTGGAAGCGGCCAGGACATCGCATCTTGGCGCGGTTGTGTTCGCCGCTCGGAAGCGCCGGTCGGAAGGGGTTCTGTTTGCGCTCTTCTACAGGCTGTACCTCCTGCTGCATCTGGTTCTCACCGGGCGAGCTGTCCGGGTAGGGAATTTCAGTCTGGTTCCCGCACGGTTCCTGGCGGCGCTGACGATGCACCCGAACCTGTGGAACCACTTTGCGGCTACCATCTACAACTCCCGCATTCCGTACCGGCTCACTGCCACGGCGAGGGGACGGCGCTTGGCCGGACGTGGCAAACTGAGCTTCGTGAACCTGGTCACCCATGGCCTTTCGGCAATCGCCTGCTATGGCGAAACCGTTTGCGTCCGCCTGCTGATCGGGAGCTTCCTTCTCCAAGCGCTATTGGCTGCAGCCATGCTTGCATTGGCCCTGTTCGGTGTCTGGGGCATGTCCCCGTGCCCCTGGGCGATGGCATTCCTGTGGCTCGCCTTCCTGGCGGTGGTGCCCTTCTCGGCCAGTGCGCTGCTTTTCTGCATCCTCCTGCTCTCCTTCCGGCGCGCGGAGCCAGTCCCCCCGGTAAGCCACTACCAGCAGTTCATCGAGAGCGTCCACCGTGGCAGGGGTTGACCCGTACACTTACCCTGGGCAGGAACTCGCCCTCTTCGCTCAGGCGAGGCACTGGAAGGCCTACTGGGCTGCCTCCATCGGCCCGTGGGTGCGCGGGGATGTGCTGGAGGTCGGGGCTGGCGAGGGGGCGAACATCGGGACCCTCATGGCGGTTGGTGCCGGAAGCATCCTCTGCGCCGAGCCCGATCCGACGCTCTTCAGTCGACTTCAGGCTGCCGTCGCGAGTGTGGACCCGGCACAGCAGGTTACGGCGTTCCACGGAACGCTGGCTGACCTCCCGGCTGCTCGTCGCTTCAACACGATCCTCTACATCGATGTCCTTGAGCACATCCGCGACGAGGCCGAGGAACTGAAGCTTGTCGCTGAACGCCTGTCCGTCGGCGGCCACCTGCTGGTCGTTGCCCCGGCCCATCCTTGGCTTTTCTCTGCGTTCGACCGAGCCGTTGGGCACTATAGGCGCTACAGCAAGGCTGACTTCGTGTCGTTTCGGGTTGAGGGCCTCGATCGGGTGACAGCCTTCTACCTGGACTCTGTAGGCATGGCCGCCTCGCTTGCCAATCGGTGGTTCGTTCGACGGCCCGTACCGGATGCCGGAGGGATCCGGCTCTGGGACAGAGTGGTGATCCCGCTGTCGAGGGTGTTCGACCTCCTGACGTTTCATTGCATGGGGAAGAGCTTGGTCGGCGTCTGGCGGCGAAGCGCTTAGCCAGTCAGGATCGGTCGCTCTGCTCGCCATCCGGCTGTGCCTCTAATGATCTCTCAGGGGGGCCCCATGCCAGAGGGTATGCCACAACCCACAGCGCCAACCGTCATCGGGTGCTCAGCCCCTCCGGGCCATCGCGCCGCGTGTTGCGTAGCCGTCCTTGCGGCGCTGGTGCTGGTGTTGCTGCTGTTCCGGATGGCCTTCGGCGGGGCAGACGCCGAGCTCTGGAGTGTCACGGAGATTTTTGCGTCGATGGTCAGGCGCCTGTCCAAGCATGAGGTCGCCCTCTTCTACACGCCAGCATGGCTGCTGACTTCACTCTTGCTCTATACCGCGGTTGCGCCCATGACGGGCCATCGCCTGCCGTGCCCGGGATTCCTTGCGCCGCGGGCGGTCTATGTGGTGCTCATCCTGCTGACGGTGTGCGCTTGGCGCTGGCCGTATCTGGCCTGCGGGCAACTTGACGTCGACCAAGGCATGGAGGTGGGCGAGGCCATGGCCCTGTGGCGGGACCCTCTCTTCTGCCGGTCCGTCGACACCACCACCCACGGCGTTCTGTTCATCTACCCGCTACTGCTCGCACGGGCCTTTGGGCTGCAGTTCGACTACGGACTGCTGCACCTCTACGGGCTGCTCCTGGTTGCCGCGTCAGCCACCTTCGGCTATCTGTTCCTTGACCGTGTGTTCGGGGGGGCGCCCGGGTCGCCGTCCTGCCCTACGTCATACTTGTGTCCCTTGCAGGCGTGGCGTCGCTCGGCGGGCTCTGGAGCTGCAATGCCGAGCATCCGGTCGTGTTCTGCCTCACCCTCTCGCTCTTTCTCTCCGCTCTGGTCCTGCGGTTGGCCACACTGCCGGCAAGCGCCGGGCGTGCCAGACAGGCTGCGGGCGTGCTTCTGCTGAACGGGCTATGCATAGGGACTATTCCCTACACGAAACTGCAGGGAGTTCCCTTCGTCCCGCTGCTTGTCCTCTATGGTCTCTATGGTCCCTGGCGGGTCTGCGGCTGGGGGCGGAGCCTCGCCCGGTGGACTGCGGCCCTCTTCGTCGGGCTTGTGTTGCCTACGCTGATCCTGATATCGACGGCTGCAGCGACCGGGTTCCTTGCCGACTTCCTCCGGCGCTACGTTCTCGGCCAGGCGGCCTATGCCGGCCGAGACGGGAGAGGCTTGCTGCTGCACCTGCAGAACGCCTACGTGACCCTTGCCTGGTTCTTCAACGAGTACCGTTTGACGTGGTCCGCCTGGTTCCTGCTGGTCGCGCTGCTCATGGCGTTGCTCGCGCTGCGCCTGGCGCGTTCCAGAACATCGAGGGTTCGAGCCCCTGTCCCAGGCCGCCTGTCCACGACCTCCAGGCGTGTGTCTGCGGGTCTGCTGCACATGCCATGGTTCCGGGAAGAAGGGACTGTGACGGCCCTGCTGATGATACCGCTGGCAGGTGTGTCCCTTGTCTGCCTGATCGTGCCAGGGAACTTCTTCCCGCACTATCTAGTGTTGGTGTTTCCGCCTTTCCTGCTCCTGCTTGGTGCCCTTTTCTGCAGCCATTGGCGGACCATCAACACGGGACGGCTTTGGCGGAGTGTGTTGGTGGGCCTGTATCTGGCTTTTGGCGTCACGGTACCCTTGTTCGCTTTCGGCGGCCGTGTGCAGCCGCTTGCCAGCACGATGCAGGTTGCAGCCGCCAACTCACCGGGAGTCGACGTGATCCGCGCGTATGTCAGACCGGGCGAGCCGATGGGGGTCTGGGGGCTCGTCCCGCACCTGAATGTGTTGTCCCAAACAGTGCCGGCGACGAAAACCTACGCACACCAGGTTTCCGGGTATGGTGATGCCGGCTTCTATCTGCGGGAATATGCCAAGGAGCTGAGCCGCTCGGCAGCCCCAGCCTTCTTCAATGCAGTGGCTAGCGACAGCGGCAAGTATATGCGGCCAGCGGCGCAGTATGACCTCTGGCTTTTCGATGACCTTCGGTCGGTCGTCGGTGCATCGTACCGGTTTGTTGAGCGTTGTGTGGAAGGTGACCTGTACCTGTCAACACGGCGGTATGCCGAACGCCTCACAGAAGTGCCCCGTGAGGGATGGCAGAGCGACGACGGGTGGGCGCGTCAGGCATGGCCTCCAGGCGTCAGCACGGACTCGCGGCCAGCCGACCTGAGCGACCCACCCGATGACGAGCGCCTTGCGGCGACGCTTCCCGTGCGGATGCCGTCCGTCCGCTTCTCCTACTGGTACGTCTCTAGGTCGGTGACGTCCACCTCGACCGGGCGGCTGCGCTCACCGAGCTTTGCAATCGGTCCGCACGCGGTTCTGAAGCTCAACGTTCTGGTGGGACCTGACCCCGGTGGTCAGGCGTTGAGTCTTGAGGTAGGGGGTGAAGTAAGGGATCTGATCGGGACGACGGGTCACAGGCCGGCTTTGGCACTGGCACCATGGCTTGTGGATTGCGATCTGGGTCCTTATGCCGGCGAGGAGGGCACCATCGTTGCCACGGACTCTGGCGCGGCAGACGACCAATGGCTTGCCTTCAGCCAACCTCTTCTCCTGCGTACGAGCAATGGGGCCAGGCCAGCGCACTGAGCCCTGGCGAAGTCACGGGGGGGGCGCCGTCATGGCAGTGGGCACGCGGGTGAGGCTGGTACTCTGGTACGCGATGGGTATCGCTGGCTGCGGCCTGATCTGCTCAGTAAGGGACAGCGGCTACGCCGGGCCGCACCACGACGAAGTCATCGCCCTGCTGGCCTCGAAGGGACTCGAACGCGACTATGGGCGGATGCTGGCCACAGGCGAGGCCCCGCTCAATCAGGTGGTGCCCGCGCACGAGTGGCAGCGCTTCACCAAGGACTTCGTGCCGGTGTCCTGGTCGGAGATCCGCCGGGATGTGCAGGCTGGCGATAAGCACCCGCCGCTGGCCTTCTGGGTCTTCAACCGCGGGCTGAGCCTGTTCCGCAATGCAGGATACCGGCAGGCGGTGTGGCTGACTTGGTTGCAGATCGTGCTCGCGGGGGGCATCCTCGCTGTGACGGTCTGCCGTCTCAGCGGTGGACAGTGCGTCGGTGCGTCGGTGGACGGTGCGTCGGTGGACAGTGCGTCGGTTGGCAGTGTGTCGGTGGACAGTAGACCGTGGGTACCGGTCAGAAGGGCGCACCGACGTACAGACGCACAGACGCACGGACGCACGGACGCACGGACGCACGGACGCACGGACGCACGGACGTGCTTCGTACTCTTCCTGCTCGGCAACAGCGCCATTTTCACGGCGACGTGGGTGCGGCAGTACGCCCTCTTTGCAGTGTTCTACGCCCTGACCATGCTCGTGGCGGGGGAGCTGGCGAGGAAGCACCTCTCCGTGCGTCAGTACGTCGGTGCGTCCGTGGCGCTTGGGCTCGTCTGCGTCGGCGGCATGAGTACCCAGTACACCTTCGCCACGATGAGCGCGCCGATCCATCTGGCGCTGCTCGGGGCGTTGGCCTGGCGCCGGGAGTGGGGCCGGACGCTGAGCCTCTGTGCGGCTTACGTGGGTGGCGCGGTGCTGTTCCTGCTGCTGAACCCCGGCGCCATCCAGCACGCCCGGGTCGTATCGCAGGGGATTGAACGGCGGCTGCAGGTCGGCAATGCCTTCTGGGGCATCCCGCAGATGCTGATCCCCTGGCCGTCGTTCCTGCCCGCCTGGATCTGCTGGGTGACGGGGGCGGCGATGCTCGTGGGCATCCTTGCGCTGGGCGGCTACGTCGCCTGGGCGATGGCGACGCGCGGAGCGCGCGTTGCCGGTGCGTCCGTGGACGGTCCGTCCGTGGACGGTGCGTCCGTGGACGGTGGGTCGGTGGACGGTGGGTCAGACGGACGTACAGACGTACAGACGCACGGGCGCACGGGGCCGAGAAGCGGTGCGTCAGTGGGCAGTGCGTCGGTGGGGCCGACCTTCGGCCGCCGGCCTCCGACCTCTGAATCGCCGCGGCGGAGCGCGCCTTCCACGTTTCCGACCTCTGACCTCCAGCCCTCCGGGCTCCGGGCTCCGGACTCTGGACTACTGCCTCCCGACGTACAGACGCACGGACGCACGGGGCCGAGAAGCCGTGCGTCAGTGGACGGTGCGTCAGTGGACGGTGGGTCAGACGGACGTACCGACGTACAGACGCACGGACGCACAGGCACGACAGGCGCGGCGGCGGCCGTCGTGCTGGCGGGCATGCTCGGCGCCGGGGCGTTGCAGGTGGTCCTGGTTGCTCTCGGGTTCTACCTCGGCTGGGCCACCGGCCCGAACCACCTCTGCGCTTTCTGGTTGCTGACCGTGCTGGCCTGGGGGCTCTTTCTGCACCTCCACCCGCAGCGCTGGCTCCGGGCCTTGACTGTCGTTGGCCTGGTCGGCATGCTCGGCATGCAACTCCTGTACGGCTGGCACTGTCACCGGATCAAGCCGCGCACCAGCGTGCAGCAAGCCCTCGCTCTGAAGCCGGACCTCGTCGTCCTCGACCGCCTGGCTCGCGGCTATATCCTCGAGGTGACCGACGTGCTGCCGCCTGATCAGGCGGTCCTAGCCGCCGCCAGCGCGTCCGTCGCCGAGCGGGTGCAGTCAGGGGAACTCGATGGCTACCGTCGCGCGCTCTATCTGCCGATCGAGGAGAGTGTGATCAGGGGGAAGCCGTTGGTGACGGCTGCCTTCAGCGCAGCCGGCTGGAAGGTGACGGAGTTGCCCGTTGTGCATACGGGGCTGTATGAAGCGGTGCTGCTGACACGGGAGTAGGCGGTGGACGGTGCGTCGGTGGACAGTGCGTCGGTGGACAGTGCGTCGGTGGACAGTAGGCCGTGGGTACCAGTCAGACGGGCGCACCGACGTACAGACGTACAGACGTACAGACGCACATGCGCGCCGGTGGGCAGTGGACAGTGCGTCGGTGGACAGTAGGCCGTGGGTACCAGTCAGACGGGCCTACAGACGCACGGACGCACGGACGTACTGACGTACAGGAGCGCGAGGACAATGGCTTTGGCGAGAAGCTTCAGAGACCTGGATGTCTACAAGCTGGCCTTCGCTCTTCAGCAGTTGGCATTCAGACTGAGCCAGGCGTTCCCCCGCGAAGAGACCTGTTCGCTGGTTGACCAGGCCCGGCGGTCTTCGCGATCAGTCGGGGCCAACATTGCGGAAGCTTGGGCAAAGAGGAGATACCTGGCGCATTTCGTCAGCAAGTTGACCGATGCGGATGGCGAATGCAACGAAACCCTCCACTGGCTCGACACCGCGCTGGCCTGCGGGTACCTGGACGATGCGCAGCATGCAGAGTTGGTCGGCGGCTATGAACGCGTCGGTGCCATGGTGGGCCGCATGATCGAGGCGCCCGATTCGTGGTGTCGGCATGACTGACGCACGGGTCGTCAACGCGGCGCCCCACAGGGGCTGATAGCCGGCACGCAGGCGTTGGGTGACGCGGGCAGGCCTTGGGCAATGAAGACGGACGCACCGACGCACGGACGCACCGACGCACGGGTTCACCGTCGTGCGACGGTGATTCACGTCATTCCCCGCGGTGTCTTTGCCAATACCTACCAGGGGAGCTACAAGGATACCATTTCGCGGGTGCGCTTCTTCGAGGCTGCGGGCGTGGACTGCCGCCAGGTCTTGGTGGATGACGACGATCCCGTACCGGTGCTCGGTTCCCTCGGCGACCTGACCGTTGCCCCCCGCGTCCTGGTCGAGTACAGCCACTATCCGCGCATCCTTCGCGGGATACGCAGTCGCTGGCCCACGGCGTTCATCGGGGTTCGCGCCCACAACATCGAACCGCTGCAGCACCTGGACAATGGTGGCTGGTGGCCGAAGCGCGGACCGCTGTGGGTCCTCTATGGCATGTGGCGCCTGTTGCTGCAGGATATCCACTGTAAGCGCTACGCCGATGTTCTCCTGCCCATCAGCGACTGGGAAGCTCGCGTCTACTGGTCGCGGCTGCCCGGGCGGGCCAAGGTCGAGTGGCTGCCCTATTACTGCCCGGACCACCTGGTACCCCAGAGCCCGATGCCCCTTGAGCAGCGTCGCATCATCGCCTGCCTGCCGACATCCCAGAGGAATCGGAAGAGCTGGGACTTGGTCACACGGTTCGTCCGCTTTGCGGAAGTGATGAAAGCCGCGGGTTCAGACTACGACTTCGTGGTCACGGGTGACCTCTGCGGCTGGGGTCTGGTACACGGTTCGGCGGTGTCGTTCGTCGGGATGGTCCAGGATCTGCGGGGGTTCCTTGAGCAGGTCCGCGCTGTGGCCATGCTCTCGCCTTTGGGCTATGGATTCAAGACGACCATCGGCGACGCCCTGGCCGTCGGGGCTCAGGTCATCGCCCACCCGGCGCTTCTTCGGCGGTGTCCGCTGCAAGTCCAGTCCGTCGTGCTTGGCGTGGAGACCGAACGCATACCCGCCGAGGCGGTCTCGCAGTGGCTTGCCACAGCGCGCAGTGACAGGGCCATCTGCGTGCACCAAGGCCTACGCCAGACGAACCACGACCTGCTCGACCGCCTGTTCTCTCCACTGCCCGCGCCTAACGCTACGTCGTGATCGGTCCCGGGCATTCTGCTTCTACGGCCGTACCGACGCACCATTCACACACTCCAGTCTCTTCCGTGTCCCCCGCATACCCCGTGGGCACCCCGCTTCCCGGTCTGTGCAGACTGGTGTGATTCGGGGGCAGTCTGTCTCCAGTCTCCGGTCCGTAGCCTCTGTTTCCGGCTCCCCGCTTCCCACGGTCATACCGACGCACTGACGTACTGGCGCACCGATGACAGTCTCCGTCGTCATGAGCACCTACAACGACGCGGCCTACCTGGCCGAGTCGATCGAGAGTGTGCTCAGCCAGGACTTTGCCGACTTCGAGTTCGTCATTGTCAACGATGGCTCACCCGACCCGCGCACGGCAGAGATCCTCACTCGTTACTCGACCCTCGACCCTCGTATCCGCGTGGTCACCACGCAGAATGCGGGCCTCACTAGAGCTCTCATCGATGGGTGCGCAGTTGCGCCGGGTGCGTACGTTGCGAGGCTGGACGTCGGCGATGTGATGACCCCGGAGCGCCTGCGCCGGCAGGCCGAGGTGCTGGATCAGCGTCCCGATGTCTCGTTCGTCTCCTGCTGGACCGAGTTCTGCGGGCCGGAATGGGAGCACCTGTGGACGGAGAAGGGCTCGGCCCACAAGGCCGGGACCCCCGAATGTCGAATGCCGAATGTCGAATGCCGAATGACGAAGGGGGACGGTGAAGAGCCCGGTGCGGGTTCCCCGAATCCGACCTCCGACCTCCGACCTCCGACCTCCACGGTTCCTGCCGTCTGGGCCGCCAACGTGCTCCCTGACACCCCCGGCGAGAACCTGAAAGCCGGTCCGACCCATCACGGGTCAGTGATGATGCGTCGCCACGCCTACGAGGCAGCGGGCGGCTACCGCTGGCAGTTCTACTATGGCCAGGACTGGGACCTCTGGTACCGGCTCGCAGAGCAGGGGCTGTTCGCCGTGGTGCCCGAGGTGCTCTACCGGGTACGCCTTCTGCCTGGGGGAATCAGTGCCCACAACAGCTCTCGGCAGGAGGTGATCGGCCGGTGTTCCCTGGAGGCGTTCACACTGCGCCGGCAGTGCCTGGACCAGTCTCCTGCGCTGGAACGGGCTGCGGCCATCCGGCCGCAGAACGGTCGCCATCGGCCCCCGTGGACGTGGGAGCGTGCTGGGGGCTGGTACTTCCTGGGGGCCACGCTCTACCGTACGCGGGACCCGCGTTGCCGGAACTACCTTCGGCGCGCTCTCAGAACATGCCCCTACCATCTGAAGGCATGGGTGCTGCTTGGCCTTTCGCTGAGATTGCGTTGAGGCGCCTGCTTTCGGTGGCTTCCCTGGCTACCCGTGCTTCAGCCCGGGGCGCCACCGAGTTGACCAATGCGCATCCTATTCGCAGCAGATCTGAGACCTGACCCGAACTCCGGGGCCGGCGGTAGCCAGTACCACACGATCCAGGCCATCCAGGCATTGGGACACCACGTGGATGCCCTCTGGTCGGACGACTTGCCCCACCGTATCCGGCACTGGAATCTGCACTACCTGCTCGAGTTGCCGCGCGCCCTGAGGAACGCTGTACGTGAGCGGAGTCTTGGGGTGGCGTATGACGTCATTGACGTCTACCAACCACATGCCTATCTCGCTGCTGTAGATCATGTTCAGTCGAAGCGCCCCGGGATCTTCGTCAACCGGAACGCCGACATTGAGACGCGGTTCGACCGCGTGGTGCGAGCGTGGCAGCGCCGATTGGGAGTGCGGTACAGGACCCCAATGAGAGCGATTCCCGGATACTTGGTCGACCTTGGCTTCCTCCGGGCTCAGCGACGGGTTGCCAGGTACGCCCATGGTCACGTGGTCATGTCGTCGGAGAACCGTGACTGGCTGGTCCAGCGCTATGGCGTGCCGGTTGGGCGAATCGCGGCCATCGCCCAGGCTCCTCCCGCCGAGTACCTGTCGGTGCCGCTGCCCCCGTTCGACTCCCGTCGCCTGAAGCACCTACTGGCGGTTGGGCAAGTCACCTTCTACAAAGGCATCCAGGCCCTGACTGCGGCAGTGAACCGACTGCTGGCAGGCGACCCTGCTGCCACGTTCACGTGGGTATGCCCGCACGGACAGCACGAACAGGCCCGCGCCATGCTTGATCCACAGGTGCACGCACGCTGCCGTCAGTTGAGCGGCTTGTCCAACCAGGAGATGATTCGCGTGGCTGACGCGTGCGGAGTGTTTCTCTTCCCCTCGATCACCGAGGGCTTCGGCAAGGCCTTCCTGGAAGCCATGGCCCGCGGGCTCTGTGTGGTAACCACCCAAACCGCGGGCATGCGCGACGTGATCCGCCATGACGAGAACGGCTTCTTCGTCGGGGTGAACGACCCTGATGCCATCGTCCGGACGGTTCGCCAGTTGTGGCAGGAACCCGAACGGGCCGAGACGGTATCAGCCGCCGCCGTTGCCGCGGCGCGGCAGTATAGTTGGGAGCGCGTCGGTCGGGAGACCTTGGAGTTCTACGAACACTTGCAGAGAGAGTGCCCCTGACCTGCCTGACCCTTGGGTTATCGCGCCTGTGGCCGCTGACCTACACGGGGCCTTTTTGGGAACGGAATCCAGCTCAGTCAGAAAGACCCCAGCACTGGGATTCTCAGGTGAAAGCATGTCAATACCCCGTGACCAGTTCCTTGTTTTCGGCTCTCCGGCCATCGAGGAGGCCGAAATCGCGGAGGTCGCGGCCAGCCTGCGCAGCGGCTGGCTTGGCACCGGGCCGAAGGTGGCCCAGTTCGAGCGGGACTTCGCCGCCTACAAAGGCGCTGACCATGCCGTTGCAGTGAACTCGTGCACGGCGGCGCTGCATGTCAGCATGATCGCGGCGGGTCTGAAGCCCGGCGACGAGGTCATCACCACGGCGCTGACCTTCTGTGCCACGGTCAATGCGATCATCCACGCAGGAGCGACTCCAGTGCTGGCGGACGTCGATCCGCGCACGATGAACATCGACCCCGCCGAGGTGGAGCGCCGGATCACCCCACGGACGCGGGCCATCCTGCCCGTGCACTTCGCGGGGCGCCCCTGCGATATGGATGCCCTGTGCGCCATCGCTGAACGGCATGGGCTCAGGATCATCGAGGACTGCGCCCACGCTATCGAGACCGAGTACCACGGGCGCAAGACGGGCTCCTTCGGCGAATTCGGCTGCTTCAGCTTCTACGTGACGAAGAACATTGTCACGGGCGAGGGAGGCATGGTCCTTTGCCGGCGCGAGGAAGACGCCGGCAGGATCAAGACTTTGGCTCTGCATGGCATGAGCCGGGATGCCTGGAAGCGCTTCAGCGATTCCGGCTACAAGCACTACTACGTCACCGAGTGCGGCTTCAAATACAACATGATGGATCTGCAGGCCGCCATCGGCATCCACCAACTCAAGCGCATCGAGCCCTACTGGCGCCGCCGCTCCGATATTTGGCAGCGCTACACCGAGGCCTTTGCCGATCTGCCCATTGGACTGCCCGCCCCCTCTGAACCCGACACTCGTCACGCCTTCCACCTCTTCACCATCCTAGTGGACGAAGCCCGCACGGGGATCAGCCGAGACGCGTTTCTCAATGCGATGACGGCGGCCAGGATCGGCGTGGGGGTGCACTACCTCAGCATTCCTGAGCATCCCTACTACCAGCAGACCTTCGGCTGGCGTCCCGAGGACTATCAACACGCCATGCGCATCGGCCGCCAGACGGTCAGTCTACCCATCTCAGCCAGGCTGACGGACCAGGATGTGGCGGACGTCATCGGGGCGGTGCGAGCTATCCTGGGTGGACGGAATCCATGAGCGAGCCGGGATCCACCATCGCCGGGCTCTCAGGCTCACTAGTGCAAGACCGGTTGGGTATATGGCGGTCCAGGCAGTGTTCCGCTGTTTCCTATCCCGAAGACGGCAACCAGGCGTGTTTCCAGATCGAGGACAGGTCGTTCTGGTTTCGACACCGCAACTCCTGCATCATGGCGGCCATGCATCGGTTTCAGCCCCGATGTGCTGTCTTGGACGTGGGCGGAGGCAACGGGTACGTCGCACGCAGGATGCTGGACGAGGGCCACGATGCGACCCTGTTGGAGCCGGGCTATGGAGGGGCGCTCAACGCCAGGGCCAAGCGGCATCTGCCGAACGTCATCTGCTCGACGTTGGCTGATTCGGAACTGCCTCCGGCGAGCATCGCCGCTATCGGCCTGTTTGACGTGCTGGAGCACATCCAGGATGATGCTGCCTTCGTCGGGGAATTGCACCGTGTTCTCAAACCCGATGGACTGCTCTATGTGACGGTGCCCGCGGAGCCCGTTCTCTGGTCCGCGAGCGATATCACGGCGGGTCACGTTCGTCGCTATACGGCCAAGGCCCTTGCCAGAGTCCTGGGCGCAGGCTTCGATGCGCTCTACCTGACGCACTTATTCGCGGCTCTCGCGGTCCCGGTCGCCACCTTTCGAACTCTGCCGTTCCGGCTGGGGTTGGCCCGTCGGGCCAGAACCGTGGCGGACGACGCCAGGCAACTGGCTGCCGATGGGTTTGCTGCCGGCGTCGTAGCGAAGGCCCTTGGGTTTGAGGTGGCGTGGATTCGGCGGGGCTGGCGCCTGCCCTGCGGGACAAGTCTCCTGCTGGTGGCGCGCAAGAGCGCCGGTCGGGCCCGTGCGAAATGTCGGCAGGCAGGCGATCTCGGCTGAGCGGGTGGATTCCGACACTGACAATGCGACTGCGGGAGAAGGCACCCCGCCGGAGCAGGCCAGGGTAGGCCAGCCGCCTGGCGGGCTGGGTAAATGAAGCTGCTCAACCTAGTCGGCTGAAGGCCAGGGGAGACGAAATGGGCTCGACGCACTTGGAGCGCTCTGACCGCTACTGGCTCAGTACCGCGGAGCATTTCGACAACCACTATCGCGCAGGTCTGGTGACCCGGGCCTTCCTGCACAAGCGTACCGCGGTACTCAGCGGCATGCTGCGGGTGACACCCGAGATGCGCCTCGCAGATGTTGGCTGCGGATCCGGGATCCAGCTACTGTGTCTTGCTCCCCACGTCAGGGAGGCTGTCGGGTTTGACTTTTCGCAACAGATGATCGATATCGCCAAGGCTCGCCTGCAGCAGGCTGAAATCCGTAATGTGGTTCTGACGCAGGCTGACGCACGGGATCTGCCCGCTGGTCCTGCATCTTTTGATGCCGTCATCTCACTTGGGTTGCTTGACTACCTACCGGATGCAGCGAGGGCAATCCGGGAGATGGCGCGAATACTGGTGCCTGGAGGCGACCTCATTGTGACTGCACCCAAGACCCCCAGTCTCCTGGGCTTTCTCCGGGGAGGCCCAGGGCTCTGGCTTAGGGAGAAGCTTCTGAGTCTTCCCCCCATCGTGAATGCCATGGACCGTCGGGATATCACTGAAGCTCTCAGGCGTTGCGAACTGCGGGTCGTCGAGCTTCAGTCCATATGGACTACCATGTGGATTGCGCATTGCGTCAAGCCCCTATCTCCCGGCTGTACGTCGACTCAGAACGCAAGACCATGAACGTCTCCGTCGTCGTCCCCGTCTACCGCAGCGAAGAGTGCGTGGCGCCGCTGGTCGAGGCGCTGACGCAGGCCTTCGGCGCATCAGCGCGCAGCCACGAGATCATTCTGGTCAACGACGGTAGCCCGGATGGGAGCTGGCGGAGGATCGTGGAGGTTGGAGCCAAGTACCGAGCCGTGGTGGGTGTCAACCTGCGGCGGAACTTCGGCCAGGACAATGCCATCATGGCGGGCCTGAACCAGGCACGGGGCGAGGTGGTCATCATCATGGATGACGACCTGCAGCATGACCCGCGCGACATGGAGGCACTCATCCACAAGGTCGAGGAAGGACACGACGTCTGCTATGCGTGCTTCACGGAGAAGAAGCAGGCCTGGTGGAAGAACGCCGGAAGCTGGTTCAACGGCAAGGTCGCCGAATGGGTGATCGGCAAACCTCCCGATGTGTACCTCTCGCCCTACAAGGCCATCTCCGGTGAGGTGGTTCGGGAGATCGTCAAGTACGACGGGCCTTACCCCTACGTGGACGGCCTGATCTTCCGTGTGACTTCCAGCATCACCAAGGTGGACGTGGAGCACCACGACCGTTACGCCGGCCGAAGCAACTACAACTTGCGTCGCTCGATCAGCGTCTGGCTCAAGCTGGCGACCAGCTTCTCGCTGGCGCCGTTGCGCTTGAGCACGTACATGGGCTTCGGCGTGGCCGCGGCGGGTCTCGTACTGGCCCTGCTCTTCGTGGTCCGTCGGCTGCTCGACAACGCGGCTCCTCTGGGCTGGGCCTCGACCATGGTTGTCATTCTGGTGCTGGGAGGTGCCCAGCTCGGCTGCCTCGGCATGATTGGCGAGTACCTGGGTCGGGCCTATCTCAACCTGAACCGCAAGCCGCAGTATGTGGTCAGGAAGGTCACACGTTGTTCGGACAGGCCTGAACCGCGATAGCCCCATGGACAGCAGAGGCGTTCTCACAAGTATGGGGCGGCACCTCCCCTTCGGCTGGGTGATGGTCTGGGGCCTTGCCCCTTGGTTACTGGCGCCGCTTGCGTTGGGGAAGTGGGGGGTGGCAGCCGCGGCCGTCGCGATGATCTGCTTGGCAACGGGCAGCGGTTGGCTGTTTCTCGGCGCGCCCTGGTCCGCTAGACTCCAGCCGCAGTTGCGGATCGTCTTCGCTCCGGGAGTGGGCGCGATTCTTGTCTGTGGCGCGTTCTATGCGGTGGCGCGGTTTGGGGGGCCCGTCAGCCCTGTAGTCTGGGTTGTGCTGGCCACGGGCGGCACTGGGTTTGCGCGGTTTTCCCAAGCAGCCCTGACTAGGCGACGTGAGGTCGTGCGCCACGGGTTCGCGATGGTGCTGCTCTCTTGGAGCGTGTGTGTCGGGTACCTGCTGATCACCGCTCTGCCGGTGAGTTATGTCTTCAGGTCGGATGGCAGTTACTCATGTATGCATACCGACGTGCAGTACGACATGGCGGTGGCGAGCAGTCTCTCTATAAGCACTCCGCCTGCCATGCCTGGCATGTCGGTCAAGCCGCTGAAGTACCACTATGCCTCGCACACGATTCCCGCCTTCTTCTCGCGGGTGCTTGGATTCGAGCTCACGGATGCCTTACTGGGCGCTCGGATTCTGCTCCTACTGGCGCTGTTCTGCGCCGCGCTTGGGTGGGGGGCTGTTGTCGCGTCGCTGCAGAATGGGAAGGCATCGTTAGGCGCCATCCTCGGAGTTGTCGGTGTCTTTGGGCTGGGGACGGGGAGTGAGATTCTGGCCAAACTGTACTGGCACCTTGGTGGTGCTCGAGACATGTCTGGCTGGCCTGTTGTTGCGTCCGCTGACCTCATCTGGGGTCTCAGCCTTGGTCGTCCCGTCGTCTGGGGGTTCATGGGGATTCTCGTCGTCCTGGGACTTGCGCTGGCAGCCTCCCGGCAGAATTGCGGTATGCCGGTTGGCCTGGCCCTTCTCGCGGTACTGGTCATGCCGCTGAACGTTTTCAGCGGGTTGGGATTGTGTGGCGCTCTGTCGGGCGCCGTTCTGCTGACTGGTCTGCGTCGCCGCAGAGCGTGGATATGGTCTGCGTGCCTGGCAGTTGCAGCCTTCGGCACACTCGCTGCAATGAGCGACTCCCAAGGAGGGACGACCCTGTTGCGCTGGAGTGGCCGTGGAACACTGGTCGACGGACTCGTAGTCATGGGCCAGCGGTTGCAGGCGTGTTCCTGGTGGTTGGTGGGGTTGGGCCTCGGTGTCAGTGTATTCGCGCTGGTGTTTCAGCGCAGAACTCGTTTGGCCGGCTGGCTGCTCGCCCTGTTGACTGCCGAAGGCATCGCGCTTGCCGTTCTCTTCGCCATGGCGTGTTCAAACGAGACGTATCTCCTGGGGCCAGTGCACCATCTCTTGATCGCCACAGTCCTCCCTCTGATGGCTCGTCCCCTGCAAGCAGGCCTTGCGGCAGATATGTCGGTGTTGGATGCTCTCATTGGCCGCTGCTGGCGCTGTCTTGCGGTTGCTGGTCTGGCCAACCTCATCTGCGTCGGCGGGTTCTTCCTGCTGGCCAGGCATAGCCGTCAACCCGCATTACCGACATCGATGGGCCTGGTTGCCGCTGCGTTCGTCGTCGTGATCGCGTTCGCAGCACTGGCGGTCACAAGCAGTAGCAGAGGGTCGGTACGTTGGCTGAGCCGCGTCGCGTTTGCGCTCATGCTTGGCGCCTGCGCTTTCACGCCGCTTACGACCTTTGCGCGCCACGCGACGAGGCGTTTTGTGAATCAGGTAGATGTCTCCTCCGGAGTGGTGGCGGGACTTCTCAGGTTGAAGGCAGTCAGCCAAGTCAGTGACTTGTGCGCCACGGATCGCCCCGCGTCGGCTATGCCCGTCAGCGGCAAGGCCCGCGCGAGTGGCTACGTCTACATCGCCCTTGCCGAGAGAAGGTTCCTGATCTGCGAGGGGGTGTACGGCGAGAGTTCCACCCGAGAGTTTGGCCTGGTGAATGAGGCCAACCGCCATCTCTTTGAGACTGGCGACGCGGCACAGGCGGTCGCGCTTGTCCGGAAATACGGGATCCGTTTCCTCGTCTGTGCGCCGGGCGCAGACTTGGGGCTGGCCCCGGCCCTTCCCGAGTGGCTGGAACGGGTCCCGGATTCAGGAACGCTGAAGATCTACCGCGTCCGCGACTGAGCTGGAGCTTTCCCCCAAAGCCCTTGGCACCATGGTCGTTCTGCTGTCAGTTCGGGGGCATGATTGGGTCGGCCGTGAGGCGTACTTCGCTCTGGCCGGCGTCTTGATCGCTTCCGCCTTGCTTCCTTGGCCTTCAGGATTCGTGACCGCTGTTGCTCCCCTCTCGCCCCCGATTGCTGCCTTACACTGGCATCCTCTGGAGCGCTCTGATATCCGTGGCGCTGTTCCCCCGGCAACCTGACAGCAGCTATCGCCACGACTCTACGGAACCGTGTTCTTCAGCCCACTTGGACGGCACGATTCTGGCCATTTGCCGCAGACTCTCGGCAGGGCGGGTTCTCGATATCGGGTGTGGAAACGGGACACTGTGTCGCCACATGGCGGATGCTGGTCTGTCCGTCGTGGGGATGGACCCGAGTCCGAGCGGCATAGCCTGCGCTCGACGGTTGGTGCCCGAAGGGAGTTTCTACGAGGCGGGCGTTGAAGGGGATCCCGCCTCCATCGCAGATACCGGCTTCGATGCGGTGGTCTCGACCGAAGTCATTGAGCACCTGCCATCGCCCGCGTTGCTCTTCCAGTTCGCCGCCGCCAAGCTTAACGACCGAGGCATTCTTGTCATCTCAACGCCCTACCACGGATACCTCAAGAACCTGCTCATCTCGCTGTCCGGCAAGTGGGATTCCCACCACGCGCCGCTGTGGGACGGTGGGCACACCAAGTTCTGGTCGCGCAGGACACTGACCCGGCTGTTCCTGGAGAATGGCTTCGGCGTGCTTGAGTTCCACGGAGTCGGCCGCGTCTCCTTCCTCTGGAAGTCCATGATCCTGGTTGGGCAGCGTGCGGCGCGTGTAGCCCTCCGCTGCGGGTGACTGTGAGCTGGTGAGAGGCTGGAACCTCGAGACGTGGTCGAGAGGCGTGCGGCAGATCTCCGCCCTCAGGTCCGGAGTCGAGCGTCCTGAAGCCCTCGATCCGCCGCGGCGGGCCAAAGGTTGCGGGGTGAACCGACCTGGCTGCGGTACGACGGCCACCCCCCGAGTGTCGGGTCGGGTCCGGCGTCCCCTGACCTACGTCCTACTCTCTGGTAGTCCTCGGCTCTTCCCCTGCTCTTGGCGTTCCCCAGCCGTGCGTTCAGTGTGCCCGGTGCACTGTGCTTCCCATGGGTAACCCGCCCCCCGCACCCGTCTTTCTTTCCATCGTCGTCCCGGCCCATAACGAGGAAGGGTGCATCGGGGCCACGCTGGAGGCCATCCTCGGACGCTTCAGTCAGGAACGGATCGAGGACTTCGAGGTCGTCGTGGTGAACGACAACAGCCGGGACCGCACCGAGGACATCCTGCGGGGCTTCGCAAGCCGCTGCCCGCAGGTGCGCTACGTGAACAACACTCCGCCGAACGGCTTCGGCTTCGCCGTCCGCCGCGGCCTGGAGGAGTTCCGGGGCGAGGCGGTCGCCATCGTCATGGCGGACCTGTCGGACTCGCCCGAGGACATCGTGACTTACTACCGACGGCTGAAGGCCGGCGCTGAGTGTGTGTTCGGCTCGCGCTTCATGTCGGGTTCCCGTATCATCGAGTACCCGCGTCTCAAACTGACCGTGAACCGGGTCGCCAACCTCTTCGTCAAGTGGCTCTTCCGGCTCGATCACAACGATATAACCAACGCCTTCAAGGCCTATCGCCGCGAGGTCATCGAGGGCATTCAGCCGTTGCTTTCGCACCACTTCAACCTGACCGTCGAGATGCCCCTGAAGGCCATCGTGCGCGGGTATACCTACGAGCGGGTGCCGATCTCTTGGACGAACCGTGCCGCCGGGGAATCGAAGCTGCGCATGAAGGAGATGGGCAGCCGCTATCTGTTCATCGTGCTGTACGTCTGGCTGGAGAAGATGCTGTCGCGTGGGGACTACCAGCGTCGGCGGTGAGCGGGAGGATGTACGCTGGTGTCAGACTGCCCACGGAACACACCTACCCGCAGTGCCTGCGCGAGGAGCGCAAGCCCAAGCGCTGCAGGCGGGCGGAGGACACGGCAAGTAGCTGCGGGACGCTGGACCGTAGACTGCCTGCCCACGAATGACACGAATGGACACGAATGGGGCGCGGGACGGGCTGAGGGATGAAACCTGAGAGCTGAGGGTGGCCTGCCCACGGCAGGCACGCGAGGGGGAGAGGGCCGTTGGAGCGGCCGCGGCTCGCGGCCACTGCCCGTGCGGCCACGGGCGGTCCAGAAGAGTGGAGCGGCCGCGGCTCGCGGCCACTGCCCGTGCGGCCACGGGTGGTCCAAGAATGACCGACCATCGGTCCCGTTGCTCCGCGTCGCCTTCCCCAGCCGTCGCCTCATCGTTGCCATCGCTTCATCGCCTGCCGTGGTCCGTCTCCTTCGCCTGGCGTCGTCCCTCGCGGCCATCGCCTCATCGTTGCCATCGCTTCATCGCCTGTCGTAGTCCGTGGTCCTGTACTCGGTTCCCCTCCTCATTCGTGCTGATTCGTGTGATTCGCGGGCAGCCAAGTCCCCGCCTTCTGTTCGCCGCGGCGGAGCGCGCCTCCCACATTCACACCGTCATACTGGCGCACCTTCGCACTCGCCTCCTCTCCGTTCCCTCCGTGTGCTCCGTGGGCTGATTCGTGTCCATTCGTGTGATTCGTGGGCAACCTTCCGTAGTCCGGTAGTCCCGTAGTCCCGTAGTAAGGGCAGAGGCATTGACGCATGAGCAGGCAACGCAGGATCCTCATTACCGGCTCGTCGGGCTTGATCGGGTCCGAGGTCTGCACGCACTTCGCGCAGGCCGGATGGGCGGTGCATGGCGTGGACAACAACCAGCGCGCCGTCTTCTTCGGGCCGCCAGGGGACACACGCTGGAACCAGCAGCGGCTGGAGTCATCGCTGGGCGGGTTCGTGCACCATGAACTCGACATCCGGGACCGCGATGGCGTGCTGCGGCTGCTGGCGGATCTGAAGCCGGACGCCCTTGTGCATACTGCGGCGCAGCCCAGTCACGATCGTGCTGCCGCCATCCCGTTTGACGATTTCGACACGAATGCCGTGGGCACGCTGAACCTGCTCGAGGCCGCCCGCCGGTCCTGTCCCGAAGCGCCGTTTGTGCACATGTCGACCAACAAGGTCTATGGCGACCGTCCGAACACCATCCGGCTCCGGGAACTGCCCACGCGCTGGGACTTCGACGACCCCGTTTACGTGAACGGCATTCCGGAGGACTTCCCCATCGACCAGTCGAAACACTCCCTGTTTGGCGCCTCGAAGGTGGCCGGTGACATCCTCGTGCAGGAGTACGGGCGCTACTTCAACATGCCCACCTGCTGTCTGCGGGGGGGCTGCCTGACCGGACCCAACCACGCCGGCGTGGAGCTGCATGGCTTCCTCAGCTTCCTGGTGAAGTGCAACATCGAAGGTAGGAAGTACCGCGTGTTCGGGTACAAAGGCAAGCAGGTGCGCGACAACATCCACAGTGCGGACGTGGCGCGTTTCATCGCCGCGTTCATTGCTGCGCCCCGGGTTGCCGAGGTCTACAACATCGGCGGGGGCAAGCAGAACGCCTGCTCCGTCCTGGAGGCGTTTGACTTAGTCCGGGAGTACTCGGGCAAGGCCCAAGTCTATGAGTACGTGGAAGAGAACCGGATCGGGGACCACATCTGCTACTACAGCGATCTCCGCCGGATGCGGACCCATTACCCGCAATGGGACATCACGGTGAGTCTGCCTGAGATCGCGCGGCAGATCGTGGCCTCCTGGCGCACTCGACCCAAAGGGTAGACGCTCGATGCGGGAGTAGCGCGGGGACGCCGGACCCGCGATGGCAGCGCGGGGATCATGCGTCACTGGACCGTGCGTCAGTGCGTCAGAAGCTGTGAAGGAATCGCCACGGCCCGCCAACGCCTGGAGCTGGCGGCCTGCCTGTGCGTACACGCAGACAGGTCCTGCTTCCCGCACGCGGGAGACTTCCGCCGTATCCCCATCTCCCCGTGACTGCGCCCCACACTGCGGGGCTGGTCAGGTTCAGCCCGTTCGACAGGCTCAGGGACTGCGTCGCCCCCGACCTACCCTCAGGTTTCAGCTTTGAGCCCTCAACCCTGAGGCCGTCGCGGCGGTGGTCTGTGCCAGAGTGGAGTCGGCACGTGCACATACTGATCACCGGAGTCTGTGGTTTCGTCGGATCAACCCTCGCTCGGGCGGTGCGCCAGTCCCACCCCGACTGGCAGGTCACAGGTCTCGACAACCTGTGCCGGCCCGGAAGCTGGGTGAACCTGGCGCCGCTCCGAGAACTGGACGTCAGGGTCATCCACGGCGATCTGCGCAGCGCTGCGGACGTGGAGGCGCTGCCCGCCGCGGACTGGGTCGTCGATGCGGCTGCCAACCCGAGCGTGCTGGCCGGCGTGGACGGCAAGACAAGCCCCCGGCAGTTGGTCGAGCACAATCTGCAAGGCACGGTGAACATCCTTGAGTACTGCAGGCAACGTGCGGCCGGACTTGTGCTGCTCTCGACGAGTCGTGTCTATTCAATCCCAGGTCTGACGGCACTGAAGCTCGACGTCCAGGACTCGGCCTTCTGCCCGGTAGCGGAACAACGCTTTCCCCCTGGCATCTCCGTGCGCGGGGTCTCTGAGTCCTACTCGACGGCGACACCGGTATCCCTATACGGCAGCACCAAGATCGCCTCGGAGTGCCTGGCCCTCGAGTATGGGAGCACGTACGGCTTTCCGGTGTGGGTCAACCGCTGTGGGGTGATGGCCGGTGCCGGGCAGTTCGGCCACCCCGGCCAAGGGATCTTCGCCTTCTGGGTCCATGCTTTCCGCGAGAAGCGGTCGCTGCGCTACATCGGTTTCGGTGGCACGGGCCACCAGGTCCGCGACTGCCTGCACCCCATGGACCTCTTGCCGCTTCTGGACAAGCAGTTTGCCGCAGGCCTGGATGCGGCAAAGCCCAGGATCATCAACGTCTCCGGTGGCATCGAGAGCTCGTGTTCCCTCCGGCAGTTGACCGCGTGGTGTGAGGAGCGGTTCGGGCCGGACCCGGTTGTGCCCAGCGCCGAGGAACGCCCTTACGACATCCCCTGGCTGGTGCTGGATGCTGCCAAGGCAGCGGACGTCTGGGGCTGGCGACCCGCGCTGTCGCTGGACGCCATCCTCGAGGAGATCGCGGGGTTCGCAGAACGCCATCCTCAGTGGCTCTCTGTGTCACTGGGGTGATGTGTTGCGGCAGCCACAGGACGCGGGGGAAGCGGGAACTGGCCGCTGTGACGGTACCTTGGCGATGGAGTGCGTCAGTACGCCAGCTATCGGTTGGGACCCGGCCGCTGGTGGCACGGACGGCCGAGAGCGTCAGCGATCCATGACGGATCATCCGAACCATTGCTACCCGCATGACGCCCACAAGTCCTGCTCCTCTGCCTACCTTGCGGCGCGCGTGGCTGCGGTCTGCCGCAGGCATGGCGTACGTCGGGTCTTGGATATCGGCTGCGGCAATGGCACTCTCTGCCGCACTCTTGCCGATGCGGGGCTGTCAGTGGTCGGACTGGACCCGAGCCCAAGCGGCATCGCATGCGCCCGACGGCTGGTGCCCGAGGGCAGCTTCTACGAAATGGGGGTAGAGGCTGACCCAGACCTGCTACCCGATGCCGGTTTTGACGCGGTTGTCTCCACTGAGGTCATTGAGCACCTGCCATCGCCCGCACTGCTCCTCCAGTTTGCCGCCGCCAAGCTTCGGGACCGTGGCATCCTTGTCATCTCAACGCCCTATCACGGATACCTGAAAAACCTGCTCATCTCGCTATCCGGCAGGTGGGACTCCCACCACACGTCGCTTTGGGACGGTGGTCACATTAGGTTCTGGTCGCGCCGCACCTTGACCCGGCTGTTCCTGGAGAATGGCTTCGGCGTGCTTGAGTTCCACGGAGCCGGCCGCGTTCCATTCCTCTGGAAGTCCATGATCCTGGTCGGACGGCGGGCGGAGTGGCACGGCGGGGGAGCAGACCGGGAGAGGGTGGGCTGTACGTCAGTGGACCGTGCGCCGGTGGACGATGAGACCGTGTGACGGTGTGACGGTGTGAGGGTGGTCTGCAGCACGGAGCACGGAGTTCGGCCCCCATTGGAGTGCAGAGTCGGCAAGTCCACGGTCCAGAGTCGGGAAGTCCAGAGTCCGGAGTCTTCAGTCCCTGGTCTCTGGTCCCTTGGTCCCGTAGTCCCGTAGTCCCGTAGCCGTAGGCCCTGAGCAAGCGGCAGCGCGTCGATGGGTCCCGTAGTCCGCCTCCTGATTCGTGCGGATTCGTGTGATTCGTGGGCAGCATCTCCCCTTCCGGCGCACCCATCGCGCCGTCCCAGTGAGCCCCATTGACCACGGCCCCCAAAGAATTCTACGACAAGGAGTTCGCCGGGGTCCGGTATGCCCACTACGGCCGGCCAGAGGCGCATCCCTTCTTCGCGGAGCTCAGCCGACGGGTCGACCAGTTCGGCCTGGCGGACCAGCGCTGCCTCGAGATTGGCTGCGGCCGGGGCTATCTGCAGGATGTCGTCCACGACTGCACCGGCTTCGATCTGAGCGAGAGCGTGCGTGCCTGCCTGCACAAGCCCTTCGTGCAGGGCGACGCCACCCACTTGCCGTTCCTAGATGGCAGCTTCGATGCCATCTGGACCTATGCCGCGCTGGAGCATGTCCCGCAGCCGGAGCTGGCCCTGGCCGAGATGCGGCGGGTGCTCCGGGACGGAGGGATTCTGCTTCTCGCCCCGGCCTGGCAATGCCGGCCGTGGGCGGCCGCGGGCCTGGCGGTGCGGTCGTATCACGACCTCTCGTTCAGGCTGAAGATCGAGAAGGCGCTGCTACCGGTGCGGGACTCCGTGCTGTACCGCGCCCTGTTCATCCTGCCGCGCCGGGCGCTGGGCTGGCTCATGCACCGGGTGGCACGCCACGCGGCACGCCACCCGACCGCCTTCCGCTACCGGGTGCTCCGACCCAACTACCAGGAGCCGCTCTGCGCGGACTCGGACGCGGTCAACCATATGGACCCCTACGAGGCCATCCTGTGGTTCACCTCGCGCGGGGATGAGTGTCTGAGCCACACCACGGCGCTGCGGCGTTTCTTCGTGCGGACGGGTTGCGTGGTGTTCCGCATACGGAAGCAGACTGCCCACGAATGACACCTGCCCGCATTGCCTGCGCTGGCGCGACAGGCGCACGCGTTGCAGGCGGGCGAATGCATCACGAATGGCGCGCGGAACGGACTGAGGGATGACCCGCCGCGGCGGGCTGAAAGCTGAAGTTCGGAGTCCCGAGTTCCGAGTCCAGAGTCCGGAGTCGGGAAGTCCGGAGTCGGTCACTGTTCACTGGTCACTGTTCACTGGTCTTCAGTCCCTGGTCCCTTGGTCCCTGGTCCCTGGTCACTGTTCACTGTTCACTGGTCTTCAGTCCCTTGGTCCCTGGTCCCTGGTCCCGTAGTCCTGTGGTCCCGTAGTCCTGTGGTCCCGTAGTCCTGTGGTCCCGTAGTCCTGTGGTCCCGTAGTCCTGTGGTCCAGAGTCCAGAGTCTTCGGTCCCTTGGTCCCTTGGTCGCTGGTCCTTTGGTCGCTGGTCCCCTGGTCCCCTAGTCCCTTGGCCCATAGTCACCGGCGTGGCGGTTCGTGGACTACAGGGCGTCAGTGGAGTACGGTAAGCTACATGAACTGGTCGAACTACATCACCGTTGACCCGCAGGTGTGCCACGGCAAGGCCTGCATCACAGGCACGTGTGTTCTCGTGTCCGCAGCGCTCGACAACCTCGATGAAGGGCTGGAAGTGGCCGAGATCCTCTCATGAACCCGGACCTCACCTCGGCGCAGGTGCGCAACGCCCTTGCGCCCGTGTTCCGTCGGCACGGCGTGCAACGGGCGCTGCTGTTTGGGTCGGTGGCACGCGGAGAGCCATCACGGCATAGCGACGTTGATCTCATTGTGGTGCAAGAGACAGACAAGCGCTTTCTGGACCGCTACACGCCCATTCTGCAGGACCTGAACAACGCCCTTCCTGGTCATCCGGTCGAGCCGCTTATCTACACGCCCGCGGAGTTCGCCGCGATGAGTCAGACGGCGTTCATCACCAGGGGCACTGGCCGAGAGCATCACGATCTATGAGTCAGGCAAAGGCTAAGAAGCTGGCATGCCGCTGGCTGAAGACGGCAGGGCAGGACCTGGAGTCAGCGAGCATTCTGACCGCTGCTGGCCAACACGCCAATGCCTGTTTCCTGGCCCAGCAGGCGGCCGAGAAGGCAGTAAAGGCATTGTGCTATGCGGCCGGGTGTGACCCGTGGGGGCACTCGATTCAGCAACTGCTTGACCTTGAGCCGCTCAGGGCTGTCTTCGTATCCCGAGAGGCATGGGTTCGGAAGGCCGCCGAACTCGACCGACTCGAATGCCTCCCAACTTAGGGCATGCGGCGCTGCCGACTGTCCGGCACGAGGAACGTAGGGCGCCACTCCGCTGGCGCCACCGTGTCGCGAACGGAGTCGCGACCTACTTTCTCCGCACCACCGGCTTAAGTTGGGGGGCATTCGGACCGACTCTACATTCCGACACGGTACCCGAATGGTCTTCCGGACCTCACCCCCGGGGAGACATTCTTCAGACAGGATGCCCGACAGGCGGTCAAACTTGCTGGCGAGTTCATCACGGTGGCTGCCGATGCCTTGGTGGAAACGGGGAACTGAGCGATCTTGCCCACGGAGGACGCGGCAGGGGAGCAGACCGTGTGTTCGGTCGCGGCGGGTCATCCCTCATCCCTTCGGACTCGGGACCACAGGACTGAAGACCGGTGACTCCAGACTTCCCGGACTCGTCGAATCCGTCGCGTCACCCCTTACCGAGCGCCGCCAGGCGATCTGTGGACTGCGGCGGCTGGACGCCGCTTTCAGAGCGCGCGGAGCGCGCCGTGGCCTCTCCGCGGCCTGTGAAAGCTGTGTCAGGCCACAGCACTCCAAAGCGGCTGTGCCGCGGTGATTCGGCCGGCGCCATCGCCCCATCACCCCATCGCTTCATCGTGTCCATCGCCTCATCGGTTCCGGGTCTTCAGTCTCCGGTCCTTGGTCCTTTTGTCCTGTCGTCCCCCAGTCCCGTAGTCTGTAGTCTGTAGTCCAGAGCCCAGAGTCACACCGATCCCATGGAGTGTTGGAGTACTGGAGTAGTGGAGTGTTGGGATCCAGTGAGTTGCAACACCCACGGACGGCATGGAAAACGCAAAATGCCATGAGGCAGAACCTAACAGTCTACAGCCTGAATACCTAACAGCCTTGGCGTCCTGTGGGACGCCTATGTCCCTTGGTCCCTGGTCCCGTCGTCCTCTGGTGCGTTTCGTGAGAGCGTTGCCTGCACGCGGCGATGGTGGTAGATTGCACTGTCAGCCCCAGCGAGACACCATGGCTCGTGAACAACAAGTGCTTGAGTCCCTCGTCCTGCTTCTGCGATGCGTCTCACGAGTGCAGAGTCCGGGGGGCGGAGTGCCGATGGGTTCTGCCCACGGAGGCTCTTGCAGAACCCCCCGAACGGCTTGCGGGGGCATCCGCCCATAGGCGCTAACTAGTTTGCCTGTACAGTTTTGCATATCTCATTGTTCTGCAGATACATAAAGGCATGATCAGTGGACTCGCGCCGGCTCCTCTGGAGCCAAAGCGCCGTCCAGCCGCCGCAGTCCAAAGCACGGCGATTACGCCACGCGGTATAATACTGCGCCACAACAACGTGTGGCGCTTTGGAGTGCTGTGGCTTGACACAGCTTTGGCACCGCGCGGAGCGCGGTAAGTCAGCGCCTATGCGGCGCCGCCCCGGTGTTTTCCGACTGGATCCGCGGGTTCTGCAAGAGCCTCCACCAATAACGCGAAATGCATACGCATGGGGCTGCGGACCAGACCTCGCTTCGACAGGCACAGCGCCATGACAACCTGAACGCCCTGGACTGCAAGGCCAGTGATGTGGAGGGCGAGCGGCCTCGCCCGCCTGCATCGCCTGCGCCGGAGCCGCAGGCTCAGGCAATGCGGGCAGGCGAGCCGCCGCGACCGACGGGAGCGGGTGTCCCGGTTGCCCGTCCCGGCGAGGTCTGGCGGATCCGCGACCGCATCGGCTCTCGTGGTCTGGAGCCGGGGCCGGCTGTCAGGCCAGTTCATCGAGGAGGACCACCCGGACCTCCCCGATCTTCCGCAGCGCCTTGTCGTTGGTCAGCAGGACGCCGCCGTGCTCCATGGCGCAGGCAGCCTGGAGCATGTCCGGCAACGGCAGACCGTACTTCGCCCGTAGTGCGCCGGCCATCGTGCCGGCCTGCCAGGTGAGATCGCAAAGGGCAACGCCCGCGAGGTTCTGCAGGGCACTCCGGTAGCGGTCGGCCAAGTCCGCGCGTCCAGCCTGGAGCGGTCTGACCAGGACCTCTGCCATCGTGATCGGCGTGATCAGGCCGGTATAGTCGCCGTCGGCGGCCCGTTGCAGGAGCCGTTCACAGAGGGCGCCGAAACGCGGCTGGTCCTCAAGCACGTAGATGAAGAGCATGGTGTCGAGGACGACCCCGTGCGACCCATGGAATGGCAGCGGCAGTTTCACGGCCGTCGCCCCCACTCCGCCCGCAGGTGGCATACGTAGTCGGTGGCATCCGTGCCATCGGCCAGGCCCGCCCCCAGACCCCGAATGCCGTCGGTGGTCACCGGGTGTAGAACCAGACAACCGTCCCTGACTTCCACGTTCACCTTACTCTTTGGTTTCAGGCCCAGGCTCCGCCGCTCTTTCTTGGGGATGACCACTTGGTAGCGCTGTCCTACCGTTGCCGTTGTCATACACTCTTTCCTTTCGTCCTATGTTTGGCGAGTCAACATACGATCATCTCGGGTCCGGGTCAAGCGAGGGTACCGACGGGTCGCGCGATCTGCGGTCCGTAGTCCCCAGTCCCGAGTCCCCAGTCCCGAGTCCCCCGTCCCGAGTCCCCGTTCCCGAGTCCCCAGTACC
>Ga0247841_10002748_pt1 | contig 34171 bp, 34 predicted proteins | sample LaCruzMarch2015__2_FD_192410 | JGI IMG/M metagenome (GOLD analysis project Ga0247841, IMG submission 192410) | Freshwater microbial communities from meromictic Lake La Cruz, Castile-La Mancha, Spain - LaCruzMarch2015_18m | ecosystem: Environmental > Aquatic > Freshwater > Lake | place: Spain...
TCGGTGGCGAAGGCAACGGCGGTGTGATCTATCCTGAACTGCACTACGGCAGAGATGCGTTGGTGGGCATAGCGCTTTTCCTCACGCACCTGGCCGGGTCGAAAAAGTCCTGCTCTGAATTACGCAGGCAATACCCTGATTATTTTATGTCGAAGAATAAAGTGATACTGAAACCCGGCGCAACACCGAAGGAGTTATTTAATAGGATTAAAGAAATTTACAAAGATTTTTCAATTAACGATACAGATGGGTTAAAAATAGATTTCGAAAATGGCTGGGTTCAGTTGAGGCTGTCGAACACTGAACCCATCATGCGCATTTATGCCGAAGGAAAGACCCCGCAACAGGCCGGGAAATATGCAGGCGGTATAATAAGCGATATTTCAGAATGGACTTGTTGATAAATTCCTGAAAAGGAATGCTGTAGAATCTTCATAATATTATACTTTAGGCATCTGAAATCATCAAAACTTATGCCTGTTATCAAATCAAGAAAAAAACGCCGGAAGAAGGTCAAATATAAGGAAGTGAAGCTGAAACTTTCTAAGAACCAGCAGCGCTCGCTCGAAAATTATTGCAAAGCAAGGAAAACAACGCCTAATAAACTGATCAAAAAGATGATCGGGCGTTTTTTAACTTTTCATTCAAAAGATATTCCGGAAGAATCATTCGCTACAGCTAACCAGCTTGACCTTTTCGGGGAAGAACGTTTGTGAACCAAAATTCATGTTCCATTTTTCATTTTTCATGTTGCATTTTTCATTTATTGGAAAACGGGATCCGGTTCACAATCGACCTTCCCAGCGTAATCTCATCGGCATATTCAATATCGTCGCCAATGGCAATGCCGCGGGCTATGGTGGATAAAAGAACAGGATTGCCGATAAGCCTGCGCGATAGATAATAGTTAGTCGTGTCGCCTTCTATAGTTGTAGGCAGGGCGAGTATGATCTCTTTGATCTGACCTTCTGATGCTTTCAGGATGAGTGATTCGAAGGTAAGATCTTCCGGCCCAATCCCCTCCATCGGGGAAATAATTCCTCCCAGGACATGATAAACGCCATTGTACTGGCCCGTATTCTCAATCGCCATCACATCGCGGATATCCTGGACAACACAGACAAGCGAATGGTCACGCTTATGATTGGCGCAAATGTCGCATATTTCGTTGTCTGATATATTATGGCAGATGGTGCATCTTTTAATATCATTCCTCATCTTCATAATGGCCTGACTGAATGATTCCACATTCTGCACATCCTGCCTGATAAGGTGCAAGGCTAACCTCAAAGCCGTTTTTCTCCCTATCCCGGGCAGCCTGGCCAGCTCATTCACGGCATTCTCCAGTAATTTAGATGAATAATTCAACTTTAACAAGGTTTTAAATAAAATCGGTATTTTTACGTTTTCATGGCAAAATTAACCAATTGTCGGATTCATGAAACGTTTGGTCTTAACAGGTTTTTTACTGCTGATTCTCTCCGGGGTCCAGGCTCAGGAAATCACTGACAACCATATCAATAAAGCTGATGCTAAGGGGAGGAGGCAAGGCGTCTGGCGGGTCTATGATGATGATGGCAACCTCAAATTTACCGGTGAATATGTTAATGGTAAACCGATGGGCGTGTTTACATTTTATTATCCGAAAGGAAAGGTCAAAGCCGTCGTAAATCAGCTTGACAGCGGAAAGGTATCTTATGCCAAAAATTATCATCCCAATGGTAATTTGATGGCTGAGGGAAAATATATAAACCAGAAAAAGGACAGTACATGGCTTTATTACAGCGAGGAGGACGGAACATTATCAACCGGTGAATACTACATAAATTCATTAAAAGAAGGATTGTGGAAGACTTATTACCCGGATGGAATGGTAGCTGAGGAAATTAATTACCGGAATGATATAAAAGAAGGTCAGTGGAGCCAGTATTTCACTGATGGTAAAATTAAAAAGAAGGCAACTTATATTGGTGATAAACTTGAAGGGCTGTATGTTATTTACCATCTGAATGGAAATGTGGAAGTGTCGGGAACTTATGTGAATAATGAAAAAGATGGCACCTGGATCTACCTGAACGAAATCGGTGAGATGGAAAAACGTGAAGAATACAGGAAAGGGAGGTTGATTAAACCGGAATTGCCTGATGAAGAGAAATAAAATGATTATTCACAGGAGGTCTTTAAAGTTAAACGTCCTCAGTCATCATAATCTCATAAAGTACTGAGCCATTGGTCTAACGGGCAAATCCGTTGGTTTTATAGTTCGTGCTCCGACGGGTAAATCCGTCGGTTTTATAGTTCGTGCTCCGACGGGTAAATCCGTCGGTTCCGTTTTTTCTATAGGTCAGAACCGACGGATTCACCCGTCGGACTGCAAATGTATCCCCGAACCGACGGATTCACCCGTCGGACTGCAAATGTATCCCCGAACCGACGGATTCACCCGTCGGAAGAAAAAAAAGTTGAAAGCCTGGCTGTCAGCAACTTCATATCCTCCAGCACTATACAATCTAACGCCTTAAGCCTTTCATACGACTGGTGGCCCTGTGCAATCAAAATGCAGGCAATTCCTGAACCCCGGGCAACTTCATGGTCATGGACCGTATCACCAACCAGGCATATTTCTCCAGGTTTTCTCCCCAGAAAAGCAATTAGTTCCTTTGCCTTTTCAAGTTTCCCCTCCCCAAGATGGTTTTTGATCCCTGCCACTTTATCAAAATATTTCAGGATGCCTTTTGATTTTAAAGTATCAACAAGAAATTCCTGTTCCATAGCGGAAAGAATAACCTGTTGAAAATGAAGCTGTTCGAAGTATTCGAGTGTCTCGACGGCATCCGTCTGAAGCGGGGCAAAGTGCAGGTTTTCGCGATATAGATCAATGAACTGATGAGCCGGGATTTCAAACGATTCTTTTTGAAAATCAAATCCTAAAGAAAGATAATAATCCCTTACGGGAAAAGTGAATATCTCACGGTAGCGTTTCAGATCAAGGACAGGAAGACTCCTTTCTTTCAGCATGATATTCATGCAATCGATGCAAACCTGCATGTCATCAAGCAAAGTACCGTTAAAATCCCAAATGATTGTCTTCTTCAATTTTCAATTTTCAATTTTCAATTAGTAATACATCCAGTGTCCCTTCACCTTATCAATCTTGTTGAACTCTAAAGCCGGGAATGGGATCTTAATAAAACCAATCATATTTAATAGTAGTCTTACCGTTTCATTATTAGTTTTTATTTTAGTCAGATCCACATCAAGAGATAGCAAATACTGCGAATATCTTTTAAAGTCGGGCAAAGGTTTACCGTTGTATTCCGCCGGATTGGATTTCGCACCCAGCATTCCTTCGGCGCTATATCCGAATGAGACATCCAGCCACTTCGGGAATTTACTGGTTTCTGGTAAAAATGAGGCGATATTGGCTGAAAGCCAGTAAGTTTGACCATTGTAATCTTTCAGCAACTGCTGGATAAAATTCTCCCCGAGCAGGTCGGGGCGATAATCGGCATGACTGGTTTGATGAAAAGAGAATTTAAAGGTAAAAGGCTGATCATCCCAGAGCAATTGTTGCCCGATAAAAATGCCTGTGCCAATTGCATTCGCGGCAAGATCAGGCACTGAAGCCCCCCATTCCGCCGAGAAACCATCGAAAACCTCGACAGTGGTCAGAAATGCCAATCCCCACATCCCTCCGTACCAGGTTGCTTTTTTCCGCTCAACCCCGCTCCAGTTAAGGCTTTCATAACCAATCCTGCCTATCCAGTAGGAAGTCACGGTATGCCCGATTTTATCCATGAAAAGCCATTCATCGGAATCATTTATAAAATGAAAGGAGGATTGGGGGTAATCGGCATACCATAGCTGGTACAAACCAGTCATGCTCCCCGCGTATAATGTACCAGCCGTCACAGAAACACCTATCAGCCGGCTTTTGTAATTGGGCTGCCGGTCAACAGAGTCATTGATGCCGGATTCCAGGTTAATATTTCCATAGATGGAGTAAATCCCTGTAAAAGAACAAATTAACAGAATTAATATTTTATTTCCAAATTTCAAATTTCTAGTTTCTGGTTTCTGGTTTTGGGTTTCAATTTTCAATTTTCAACTTTCAATTTTCAACTTTCAATTTTAATTTCACCTGATCTTCCTCTCATTCAGCGCGTTCTGATAAGCTTTCGCATACCTGTTATGCTCGCCCAGTGTCCTGGAAAAGACATGGTATCCCGACATGTCGGCCCTGGCACAAAAAAACATATAATCATGTTTCTGGTAATTCAAAACCGCATCAATGGATGCGATCGAGGGGATACATATTGGCCCGGGCGGCAAACCACGGTAAATATAAGTATTGTAAGGAGAGTCAATTTCTGTGTGAAATTTCAGCACCCGCTTCATTTCAAAGTCTCCCCAGGCAAAGACTACCGTCGGATCAGCCTGCAACGGCCAGTCTTTCCGGAGCCTGTTAAGATAAACCCCGGCAATGGCATTCTTTTCATCATTTTTTTGAGTTTCCTTTTCAATGATCGATGCCAGTATGATGATCTTTTCTTTGCTTAACCTGATCAAATCTGCTTTTTGCATCCTTTCTGCATCCCAGAATTTTTGGAACTCACTATACATCCTGCCTGTAAATTTATATGCATCAGTGGTCCACCAAAACTCATAAGTATTGGGTATAAAGATCATCAATACTTTCTCAGGTGTGGTATTTAATGATTTAAGAAATTCCCTGTCGTTCCAGCATTTGATAAGTGAAAGGGAATCAGCTTCTATTTGTAAAGAAACCCTGCCTGCCAGTTCTTCTTTTGTTCTGATATTGTTGAAAATCACTTTGACAGGAACCTGAACGCCTGAACGCAACATATTGACCAGTTCGTTATTGCTCATCGACCCTTTTAAGACGTAATGACCTGGCTTGATCATGCCGGGATAGCTTTTTCTTTCCGCAACCCATTCGAACGAATGTTTATTGATGATCAATCCTTTACCATAGAGGATATTTTTTACATCACTAAAAGTCGATCCTGAGGGAATGAAGATGGAAACCTGCTCATTATGGTTAGTGATAACATTTGGTTTGAAAATATACCGAAAGAGCGAAAACGCCAGAATGATAGCGCAAAAAGTAGCTACTGTTAGAGATAACAAGATTATCCTGTGGATCAGTTTTTTTTTTGGTTTGCCGGAAATAACCCTGCTTCGGATAGCCATGATCCTATTGGTTACCTGGTTGATGAATAAGTTGGAACATGCTCTCGTCCTGCCATTTGTTCCGGATCCGGTTCCATTCTTTTTTGATCCCGATGAATTGGAACCCTTTGCTTTCAAAAAGCCTGATACTATCCTTATTATCTGTAGAAATGTTGGTGAACAACTGGTGTAACTGAAGAGTTTCTGAAGTATAATTAATCAGAAGATCAAGCGCTTCAGAAGCATACCCTTTGCCCCTGAAGCCTTCATGTATCAAAATACCAACGCCAGCGCGAAGATGTGCTGGTTCAAAGTCGAAAAGATCGATGGAACCAATCGTTCTTATTCCGTTTACTGGTTTTTTAAGATCAACCATCAGGCGCATCTGGCGGGAAGAATAAATATCCTGACCGGCACTTAAAACATATTGCTCCAGGGTGAACCGCGACAAAGGCGTGATGGTGTTGGAAAGATGCCAGATAGTCCGGTCATTTTCCCATTTGTATAAAACTTCCACATCATCAGGCTCCAACGCCCTGAGAATCACTACAGTACCATTCATAAATTACAAAAATTATATCAATTTCAAATCGCTAATCGTCCATCGAAAATCGAAAATCGTTATATTTCAATGGTGCCCTGGTACACTTTCGCCGCCGGTCCTTCGAGCCAAATATCGGTAAATCCTTTGTCTTTCAACCTGAAATGTAGTTTTAATTTTCCGCCTCTTGTATTGACATGAACCATTCCTTCCTGTAATCCCCTGGTTATGGCATAAGCAAGCGAAGAGGCGGTCACTCCTGTTCCGCATGAAAGAGTTTCGTCTTCAACGCCACGTTCATAAGTCCTGACAAATATTTGTTTTCCTTTATCTTCCACAAAATTTATATTGATGCCTTCAGGCTGAAAATCATCAAGATAGCGGACAGCCCTTCCTTCCCTGACCACATCGACGCTTTCAACAGTAAGAACAAACCTGACCAGGTGTGGAGAACCGGTATTCAGAACGAAATCCCTGTCCATCATTCTGTAACCTGGAACATCATTCATACTGAGCTTTATTTGGTATATGTCTCCTTCTTTACCGATGATATATCCGGTGTGTTCGCCGTCTGCTGAAAGAAACCGTATGGGGATCCGTCCGGGTGACAAAAAGTCAGCAAAGGCAACAATGCATCTTCCTCCATTGCCGCACATGGTGCTTTCCTGCCCGTCTGAATTATAGTATTTCATGCCAAAATCAAATCCCCTGGCATGGTTAAGAGTGATAAGCCCATCAGCTCCAATACCAAACCGGCGATGGCATAGTCCTGCAATTAGTTTTTTCCCGGGTTTAAACTGACCGTCCCTGTTATCCACAAGAATAAAATCATTGCCTGTTCCGTGATATTTATAAAAACTGAGTTTCAAATCAAATATGAATTAGGTTTTCAAAAATAAAGAAAAAACAAGACGTTCCCTGATTTGGAAAATCCTTTCTTTTAACATAATTTAACAACGGAAAGGCACACTATTTGAAGAACATAAAGCGTTTTTTTTTGAAAAATAAATCAATAAAGTTTTTAATTGTTGAAATAATTATGAAAAAGATCATTCAGGTATTAGCGATTGTTGCACTCTCTGTTCTGATAATTTGGGGAACAAAAAGTATTTTTTTTACCGGCAGCAGCGACCCTGCAAACAATGCTAAATTGCAGGGACCATCCCAGGCTGAAATTATTCCGGCAAACTATTTACCGGTTGCCCCATTTTCAGGGCCTGATTTCACAACGGCAGCTGAGAAAACTGTTCATGGCGTAGTGCATATAAAGTCTGAATTTTCAGCCAGGACTGGCGGTTATAATGATTTCTTTGCCCCATTCCGTGATTTTTTTGGAGATCCTTACGGAGGTAATAACACATACACCGGATTTGGCTCAGGGGTGATCATATCAAATGATGGATATATTGTAACCAATAACCATGTTGTGGAAGGCGCTGAAAATGTAAATGTCACCCTGAACGATAACAGGGAATTTGAAGCAACGCTTATCGGGACCGACCCTTCGACGGATCTTGCTTTGCTTAAGATTAACGCCGAAAATACACCATATATTGTGTTTGGTAATTCTGATATCCTTAAGATCGGGGAATGGGTACTCGCTGTTGGAAATCCCTTTAACCTGACATCAACCGTAACTGCAGGAATTGTCAGCGCTAAGGCCAGGAATATAAATATCCTTGGAACGCCCGGAGCTATAGAATCTTTCATCCAGACCGATGCTGCCGTTAACATGGGAAACAGCGGTGGTGCCCTGGTGAACATGAACGGGGAACTCATTGGTGTCAATGCTGCAATTGCAAGCAATACAGGTTCTTACGCTGGCTATTCATTTGCCATTCCAGCTAATATTGTGAAAAAAGTGGTCGATGACATGCTGAATTTTGGCATGGTACAAAGAGCCTATCTTGGTGTTACTATACGTGAAGTTGATTCTAAACTGGTTAAGGAGAAAGATCTTGATGTTGATAATGGGGTTTATATTGAATCATTATCAGAAAACGGAGGAGCCAATGAGTCCGGAATTAAAGAAGGCGATGTGATAATTTCCGTCGATAATCATTCTGTGAAAACTAATGCTGAATTGCTTGAGATCATAGGTCAGCATAATCCCGGAGATATCGTAAGCGTATTGGTTCACCGCAACGGGCAAGACCAGGATTTTCAGGTTGAATTGAAAAATCAGCTGGGAAGTACAGCTATTGAGAAGAAAGATGATGATTTCTTTATGTCAGATCTTGGTGCAACCCTCGAACTGGTTCCCGATGAAGACAGGCGAAATCTGAAGCTTACAGGTGGGTTAAAAGTGGTTGAATTACAGGACGGTATGCTGAAAAAAGGAGGTGTGCAGAAAGGTTTTATTATACTGCAGATTAATGGAGTAAAGATCATGGGAAAGCAAGACGTTGATTATGCCTTAAGTAATATCAGAAGTGGCGTGATCAGGATCGAGGGAGTCTATCCTAATGGAATGCGAATGAATTACGGATTTATTCTCTAACTATTTAAAAAAATTCTAAATAACATAAAACTTTTCGTATCTTTGCACGTTTTATTTGTATTTTCCGGAAATATTTCGTATATTTCGCCTTTTAGAAAATTGTTTGTGAGCCATTATAAAATAAAATGAGACAATTAAAGATATCCAAATCAATTACCAATCGTGAAACCGCTTCTTTAGATAAATACCTGCAAGATATTGGAAGAGAGGAGCTTATCACAGCTGAAGAAGAGGTCGAACTGGCCAGACGGATCAAGTCGGGGGATGATAAAGCACTTGAAAAGCTTGTTAAAGCAAACCTCAGATTTGTTGTATCTGTTGCTAAACAATACCAGAATCAAGGTCTCAGTTTGCCCGATCTAATCAATGAAGGCAACCTTGGGCTAATAAAAGCTGCTCAAAGATTTGATGAAACGCGCGGATTTAAATTTATTTCTTATGCAGTTTGGTGGATCAGGCAGTCAATACTGCAAGCCCTTGCCGAACAATCCCGGTTAGTCAGACTTCCCTTAAACCAGGTGGGTTCATTGAATAAAATCAAAAAGGCCACATCAAGGCTCGAACAGGAATTTGAACGACCGCCCTCTGTTGAGGAAATTGCCAGAAAACTTGATATTCCTGAACATAAGCTGGATAAAGCTTTACGGATCACTACGCGCTATGTGTCGGTAGATGCCCCGATTGCTGAAGATGAAGATACGAAATTTCTTGATGTTTTTATTTCTGAAGATACACCAAGGACTGATAATAATTTGATGCGTGAATCATTAAATAAAGAAATACAAAGATCATTATCAACCCTTACAGAGAAAGAAAGAGACGTGATTAACCTGTATTATGGCATTGGTATGAACCACGGGCTGACTTTAGATGAGATTGGCGCAAAATTTAACCTGACCCGCGAACGTGTAAGACAAATCAAAGAAAAAGCAATTCGCAGGCTTAAGCATACTTCCCGGAGCAAACTTCTCAAAGCTTACCTCGGCGAATAAAATAAAAGATTTATTATTGCTTCAGGCCATGGTTCATTTACGAACTATGGCCATTTGTTTTTTTATTTTTGCTATTATTGCAGTATAATCTTATAGCCGTAAAAAACATATAAAACCATTTTAGCCATGTCAGATGTAAACCAATTAAAAGATCACCCGCATCACCATGAATACACCAGTTCATTGGACAATTGGATCACAGACGAAAAATCCGGTTTTGAATTCGTTAATCTTGTCGGTCAGCTTTACTATGATAAATCTATCGAGCTGATCATTTTCAGAAGTCAGCTTATCGACCGGTCTTCAAGTGTAATCCTTAAGAAACATTCACATTCATTATCGGTGATTGGCAAGGAACTAAAGATCCAGGTTTCGGTCATGCTTGCCAGGGAGCTGCTAAACATGGATTTGCCACCTGCCCGCATTGATATTGGCAGGTTAAACCAGGAATGGACAGAAGAAGGTTCCCAATTTTCAGATCCTAAGTCATTCCTTGACCATAAATTGAAACATCTGATTGGGGGAAAAGTAAAGTATAACAAGCCTGTCGATGTTATAGTATATGGGTTCGGGCGTATCGGGCGGCTAGTGGCCCGTGAGCTCATTATTCAGGGAAACGGTACTCAGCTTAATGTCAAAGCTATTGTTACCCGCGGTAATTCGCCTGAAGAAATTAAAAAACGTGCATCACTTTTTCGCAACGATTCCATTCATGGGCCTTTCCGCGGAGTTGCAATCGAAGATGTTGATAATAAAATTATTATGATCAACGGGCATAAGGTTAAAATGCTTGCAGCTAATAATCCTGAGGAATTAGACTATGAGGCTGAAGGGATACATGATGCACTCCTGATCGACAGTACCGGTGTATGGACCAAACGGGAAGACCTTGCCAGGCATTTTAAATCAAAAGGAGTTAAAAAGGTGTTGCTTACAGCTCCCGCCAAAGGTGATGTACCGAATATTGTTTTTGGTGTAAACCATGATGACGGAACAGTCGATTATAATACCGAAACTGTTTACTCTGCAGCTTCCTGCACAACTAACGCCATTGTCCCGGTTCTTTATGCTATCGAGAATAAACTTGGTATCGACAAAGGCCATATCGAAACTATTCATGCTTACACAAACGACCAGAACCTGACGGACAATTATCATAAAAAACCCAGGAGAGGAAGGTCAGCACCCATGAATATGGTATTGACTTCAACCGGGGCTGCTTCAGCCGCAGCAAAAGCCATCCCTTCCCTGAAAGGCAAACTGACAGCCAATGCAGTCAGGGTGCCGATCCCCAATGTGTCTCTGGCAATCATTTCCCTTACCGTTCAGAAACAAACCACCGTCGGGGAAGTCATTGAAATCCTAAGAGATGCTGCACTCAATGGACGATTGGTGGAGCAGATCAGGTTCTCCGCTTCCACCGAAGCTGTTTCGACAGATTTTATCGGCGATAGTTGCGCCGGGATATTCGATGCACCCGCAACATTGGTTTCCGCAGATGGGAAATCTATCATACTTTATGTCTGGTATGATAATGAGTTCGGTTATACCATCCAGGCATTACGGTTAGCTAAACATATTGCAGGCGTTCAATGGGAAACATACTACTAACCTCACCTATTATCTGTTAAATCCTGATCATGTCTAAGACAAAATACATCTTCGTAACCGGCGGGGTTGCCTCTTCGCTTGGCAAAGGCATTATATCAGCTTCAGTTGCTAAGTTGCTACAGGCCAGAGGTTTTTCTGTTACGATTCAAAAACTTGATCCTTATATCAATGTGGATCCGGGAACGTTGAATCCATACGAACACGGAGAATGTTATGTTACAGAAGATGGTGCGGAAACAGACCTTGACCTTGGGCATTATGAGAGGTTTTTGAACGTGCCGACTTCTCAGGCTAATAACGTCACTACAGGCAGAATCTATAAAACGGTTATTGAAAAGGAAAGGAGAGGCGATTACCTCGGAGAAACCGTTCAGGTAATCCCGCATATCACCGATGAAATAAAACGTAATATACAGATTCTGGGAAATAAGTTCGGCTATGATTTCGTGATCACTGAAATAGGAGGGACCGTCGGCGATATTGAATCTTTACCTTATATTGAAGCTGTCAGGCAACTCAAATGGGAGTTGGGCGGCCATTGCCTGGTCATTCTCCTTACCCTTATCCCGTACCTTGCCGCAGCAGGAGAGTTAAAAACAAAACCGACGCAGCATTCAGTTAAAACATTGCTCGAATCAGGAGTTCAACCCGATATCATCGTTTGCAGGACTGAGAAACATCTTAACCAGAACATCCGTAACAAGATTGCCCTTTTCTGTAATGTTGAACCAACCTCCGTCATCGAATCCATCGATGCAAAAACCATATATGAAGTGCCCCTGCTGATGCGGGAAGAAAAACTCGACGTTGAAGTTCTCCGGAAACTTGGCTTTTCATCTGAACAGCAACCAGATATGGCCAAATGGGAGGAGTTTATTTTCAGGCTTAAAAACCCCAAAGATGAGGTGAGGATATGCCTGGTAGGGAAATACGTGGAACTGAAAGATGCTTACAAATCTATCCAGGAATCATTTATTCATGCCGGCGCTGCCAATGAGTGCAAAGTGCATGTGCAATCCATCCAGTCGGAAAACCTGAATAATAGCAACGCCGCTGAAAAGCTTAAGGGTTTTGATGGTATACTGGTTGCTCCCGGATTCGGGCATAGGGGAATTGAAGGTAAAATAGAAGCCATCAGGTATGCCAGGGAAAATAATATCCCTTTCCTTGGAATTTGCCTGGGTATGCAATGCGCTGTAATAGAGTTCGCCAGAAATGTGCTGGGGCATGAAGGCGCCCATTCAACTGAAATGGATCCGGATACACCTTACCCGGTGATTGATATGATGGAAGAGCAGAAAACCATCATGGAAAAGGGCGGTACCATGCGCCTTGGCGTTTACCTGTGCAAGATTACAGAAGGTACCAAAGCCAGTGAAATCTATTCGGAAAGTGAAGTTAATGAACGTCACCGGCACCGGTATGAATTTAATAACCTGTACCTTGAGGAGTTTGAAAAAGCAGGAATGATTGCAGCAGGCAAAAATATACAAAGGAACCTGGTTGAGATCATGGAACTGAGAGATCACCCCTGGTTCATAGGTGTTCAGTTCCATCCGGAATACCGTAGCACGGTCGATTGCCCCCATCCCTTATTTGTCAAATTCGTCGGAGCCGCCATCATACATAAACACTCCAAACAACAGGCTATTATCGATTAGGTAATTTTTTATCCTCTGTAATCTGTCATTTACCTTATCTTTGCCCACTGATTTAAGAGTTATTATGCCGATAATTTTATGAATAATACTAAAAATACAATAATAGGTTTCGTCCTTATCTTTTCAATCCTGATTGGTTATTATTTCCTGACCGCACCTTCTCAAAAAGAACTTCTGGAACAAAGGCATAAACAGGATTCAATAATGAATGTCCAGCGCCAGCAGGATTCCATTGTACAGCTTGTCCAGACTGAAAGGATGTTAGTTGACGAACAAAAAACCCTTCAGGATACGATTGCTCAAATGAGTGTAGCTTCAACGGAAAAAAATATTTCTGTTCTCCAGGATCAGTTCGGTTCTTTTGCTCTCGCTGCGAAAGGAGAGGAGAAGCGTTTCTGTCTTGAAAACGACCTGGTAAAGATCGGGCTTTCATCTTTAGGTGGTAAAATCATTTATGTCGAATTAAAAAACTATAAAACCTGGGATGGACTGCCCCTGGTCCTGATCGAAAGCGATACTAACCAATTCGGATTATCTTTTTTTGCTAATAACCGCACAATTAATACTGCCGGCTTTTATTTTCAGCCGGAATGGGTCGACGGCTACAGTGAAGGAAATGATACTGTTAGGGTAAGCGGTGACCTGCAGGCTCAGTTTGCCCTTCGCCTTTATGCTTCATCCGACACTATCTTCCGCAAGGATCAATATATCGAATATTTATTTACCCTTAAGGGAAATAATTATATGCTCGGGTTCGATGTAAATTTCCGCAATCTGGAAAAAACTATTGATGCTGCCAGGGGTTATATCGATTTTGAGTGGAGCACTGATCTGAGGAAGCAGGAGAAACATGTTGACCAGTTTAACGGCTCAACTATTTATTATAAACTTCATGAAGATAAAGTCCAATATCTCTCTGAAAGTAAAGATGATGAAGAATCCCTCCGGGATCAGATCAAGTGGCTTTCTTTTAAAGAACAATTCTTTTCTTCAACCCTGATCGCCGATAATTATTTTGTCGATCCTATTATGAAGGTTTCCACTTCAGCTACTCCTCCAAGTGAAAGGTACCTGAGGTCGCTTTATTATAAAATTGGAATACCTTACACAGGAGCTGTGAACGAATCTGTCGGCATGTCTTTGTATTTCGGCCCGAATAAGTATAATATCCTTAGAAAATATAAACTTGACCTTGAAAAGCAGATCCCGCTCGGGTGGAGCTTTTTCCTGATGCAATGGATCAACCGTTATGCGGTACTTCCGGTCTTTAATTTCCTTGGCAGTTTTGGCTGGAACTATGGCATTGTCATCCTCGTTTTGACCATCCTGCTCAAAATCGTTCTTTTTCCCATCGCTTACAAAACTTATCTCTCTTCTGCGAAAATGAGGTTGCTAAAGCCTGAGGTCGATGAGATCGGTTTGAAATTTCCAAAGAAAGAAGATGCGATGAAAAAGCAGCAGGCGACAATGGCAATGTACAAGAAGGCCGGGGTAAATCCGATGTCAGGCTGTATCCCTGTATTGTTGCAAATGCCTATCCTGATCGCCATGTTCCGGTTCTTCCCGGCTTCAATAGAACTCCGCCAGGAAGCTTTTTTATGGGCAAACGACCTGTCTTCCTATGATTCCATATGGAACTTACCGTTTAATATTCCTTTTTATGGTGACCATGTTAGTCTTTTTACTCTTTTAATGACCATATCGACCATCATATATACTTACCTGAACAACCAGATGATGGGCACAGGGACTCAACAAATGCCCGGAATGAAAACGATGATGTACATTATGCCCATCATGTTCCTGGGCATCTTCAATAACTATTCTTCAGGTCTGAGCTATTATTATTTTTTGGTTAACATCATCACTTTTATTCAGATGTATATTTTCCGGTGGTTCGTCGATGAAAGTAAACTGCACCGCCAAATCCAGGAAAATAAACTTAAACCGGTTAAAGTTTCTGGTTTCCAGAAACGGCTGGAAGATATGGCCAAGAAAAAAGGGTATAATCCAAATACTAAACGGTAAATAAACGGTATTGACATTTACTTTGATTTCGCTGAAATTGCCTGATGGTAAATAAAATGGAAGCAGAAATTAAGCTATCGGTCGACTTCCTGAAAAAGGGTAAAGTTATCCTCTACGCGACAGATACTATATGGGGGATCGGGTGCGATGCCACCCAGGCAAAGCCTGTAGACAGGATATACCGCCTGAAGCAACGCTTTGAGCGCAAAAGCATGATAATCCTGCTTGACCATCCGGATAAACTTTCCACTTACGTTAAATCAGTACCGCCGATCGCTTACGATCTGATCGAACGTTACCGGGAACCATTGACTATTATCTATCCAAATGCAATGAATGTCGCTAGGAATGTTGTGGCAGATGATGGAACAGTGGCAATCAGAATCGTCCATGATGAATTTTGCCGGAAAATGATATCATTATTAAATAAACCTGTTGTTTCCACTTCGGCAAATCTATCAGGTCAGCCTGATCCTTTAATTTTCAATAAAATAACTAAAGAAATAGTTCAGGGGGTTGACCATATTGTCGACCATAACCGCGATGTCATCATCAGAACTAAACCATCAACTATTATCCGGCTTTTAGAAAACGGCGAATTCGAGGTTATCAGAAAATAAAGTCTATGAATGCCAGGGTTTCTTTAATCCAGTTTCAGCCGGCACTGGCTGAGCCTGAGGAAAATATAAGGCGACTTGAACCGCTGTTTGATGCTGTCGTTGGCAGCCGGCTGGTCATCCTGCCCGAGCTTTCCAATTCCGGATATAATTTCAGAAGCTTTGAAGAAGCTTATCAATGCTCGGAAGTTATTGGCAAAAAAGGTTTATTTCAGAATTTTATTGTGAAACAGGCCAAAAAAAAAGACGTTTTCATTGTTTCAGGAATAAATGAACGGGAAGGTGATAAATTGTTTAATTCAGCCATCCTCGTTGGGCCTGATGGCGTTTTAGGTAAATACCGGAAGATGCATCTTTTTATGAACGAAAAAGATATCTTTCAACATGGCAATGCAGGTTTGCCAGTATTCGACCTGGGGGATTTTAAAATCGGGATGATGATATGTTTCGACTACCTTTTTCCCGAACCCTGGCGCATTATGGCACAAAAAGGTGCGGATATCGTCTGTCATCCTTCTAATTTGCTGACAGAGAATGCCCACCGGTGTTTACCCGGCCTCTCTCTGATGAACCGAATATATATCGCAACTGCCAACCGCATTGGAACAGACAGAGGAATCACATTCAACGGTATGTCCCTTTTTACAGACCCGGCAGGAAGAATAATTGAGATGGCATCTCAGGATAAAAATGAAGTTATTACTACGGAAATTGACACGCAATTATCTGGTAATAAGATGATCACTTCACGCAACCATGTCTTTAACGACAGAAGGCCGGAGGCTTATTTGCCTTAAGCCAGGGCATTCATATTTAGATTATTTCAAAATAATGTCTGATTATTGTCTAATTTTGCCAAACAAACCTGGTCATCGGATTGTTATAAGATTGTGGTTTAGAAAGATAACTTATGTATCAGAATAAAAGGCTAAGGATCAGTAAAGAAGATAAAGTATTTTCAATAAAAAATGTTGACAAAGAAACGCTGAACAGGTGGTATTATCTTATGACCCTTGGCCGGCAACTTGATAATAAAGCTCCGAATTATCTTAAACAAGCTCTTGGCTGGTCATACCACGCTCCCTATGCCGGCCATGACGGAATACAGTTAGCAATCGGCCAATTGTTCGACAGGAAGGCAGACCACCTGTTTTCTTATTACCGCGATATGCTCACCGTGATTTCGGCAGGTCTTACCCCTGAAGAAATTATTCTCAATGGTCTTTCCAAGAAAGATGATATTGCCGGCGGTGGCAGGCACATGTCAAACCATTTTGCCAAACCGGCCTGGAATATACATAATGTTTCTTCCGCCACCGGCAATCATACCCTGCACGCAGTCGGTGTTGCCAGGGCCATGAAGTACTATAAATCCGGCGGAGTGGCTATCAGTTCGCAGGGGGAGTCCTCCACTTCTGAAGGCTATGTTTATGAGGCCATCAATGGCGCCAGTAATGAAGAACTTCCGGTCATTTTTGTTTTCCAGGATAATGGCTATGGAATTTCCGTGCCTAAAGAGGATCAGACAGCTAATTATTACGCGGCTACCAATTTTGAAGGATTTAAAAACCTTCGGATCATCTATTGCAATGGAATTGACGTTTTCAGCAGTATGAATGCTATGGCTATGGCCAAACGCCATGTTTTGGAACAGGGACAACCTGTAATTGTTCATGCACATTGTGTTAGGATGCATTCCCATTCTAATTCCGACAGGCACGAGCTTTACAGGGATGATAACGAGATCAGTGAAGCAATGGGTCAGGATCCTTTGTTGAAGTTTAAAAAACGCTTATTGTTTTCCGGAATATTTACCGAAGTTGAACTCGAACAAATTGATAACCAGGCAAAAACAGAGATTTCCGTCGCACATAAAAAGGTCATCATGATGCCTGATCCGGATCCGGCTTCTATTTTTGATCATATTATTCCGGAACCTTATCAGCCGGTTAAATATCCTGAAGGAATACATAATGAAACAGGACCTGCTAAAAAGCTGATCCAGGCTTTGAACGAAACCTTAAAAGAAGAATTCCGCCACAACCCGGATACTTTTATCTGGGGGCAGGACCTGGCAAATAAGGAAAAGGGAGGTGTCTTCAATGTCACAAAGGGGATGCAGCAGGAATTTGGCCGCGAACGAGTCTTTAATGCACCCGTCGCCGAAGATTACATCGTTGGAACGGCCAACGGGATGAGCCGTTTCAGTGAAAAAATCCGCATTGTGATTGAAGGCGCCGAATTTGCCGATTACTTCTGGCCGGCCATGGAACAGTTTGTCGAGATGACGCATGATTTCTGGAGGTCCAATGGACAATTCGCTTCCAATGTAACGATCAGGCTGGCATCAGGCGGATATATCGGCGGTGGCCTTTACCACTCCCAGAATATTGAAGGAGCTTTATCCATATTTCCGGGGATAAGGATCGTTTATCCTTCATTTGCCGATGATGCCGCCGGGTTGCTTCGCACAAGCATGCGTTCAAAAGGGCCAACCGTGTTCATGGAACCAAAAGCTCTTTATAACGATCCATTGGCAGAAACCTTTGTCCCGGACGGATTTGAAGTACCTTTCGGAAAGGCCAGGATTCGAAGGGAAGGCGCCGATCTAAGCCTCATCACATACGGAAATACGACACACATGTCGTTGCAGGTTGCCGAGAAGGTTTTCAGGGAATCAGGAAAACAGGTAGAAGTAATTGATATTCGTTCACTTATTCCCCTGGATAAAAATACAATTCTCGCTTCAGTAAAGAAAACTAACAGGGCTTTAGTTGTTCATGAAGATAAAGTATTCTCAGGTTTTGGTGCAGAAATTGCTGCAATGATAACTGAGGAAGCCTTTGAATACCTTGACGCACCGGTTAAAAGAGTGGGTTCAACCTTTACTCCGGTTGGTTTTAACAGGATTCTCGAAAAAGCCATCCTGCCCGATGCGGATAAAATTTATCTGGCATGTAAAGAGATCCTGGAGTATTGACGATGTGGCTTAGTGACTAGGTGACTAGGTGACTAGGTGACTAGGTGACTAGGTGACTGGGTGACTGGGTGACTGGGTGACTGGGTGACTAAGTGACTATGTAGCAGTTTTACAATTTAACAGTTTACCATATAACAATTGAGTATTTTTTCGTTATAACATTGTAATTTATCCTCTATGAACATCCAATCTTTTCTTCGTTCCGGTTTGGTTCTGCTTATATTAACTATGTGGGGCACTATTTCGTTCAGCCAAAACAATTCGGATAAGCAGGAAATCCAGAAGATAGTCACTGCTATGCAGATCATTGATCTTGCTTACGTTGATAGTGTTGACATGCAGGATATTGTGTCTGGTGCCATTGTGAAATCGCTCAAGGAACTGGATCCTCATTCAGCTTATATTTCGAGTGAAGAAGTGGCGAAAGCAAATGAACCCCTGGAAGGCAGTTTTGAAGGTATCGGGGTTACTTTTCAGCTTTTTGAGGACACGATCCTTGTTATTTCTCCTGTTCCCGATGGTCCGTCAGAGAAATTAGGCATTTTATCGGGCGATATGATTGTAAAAATAAATGGCGAGAATGCTACAGGAGAAAAAATTGATAATGAATGGGTTATGGCCCGTTTGCGCGGGAAAAAAGGGACTTCCGTCGATGTTTCAATTTACAGGAAGGGTAAGAAGGATCTCCTTGAATTCAGAATTATTAGGGATAAAATACCGCTGACATCCATCGATGCCAGTTTTATGGCTGCTCCGGGAATAGGATATATTAGGCTGAACAGGTTTTCAAAGACTTCGATTGAAGAGTTTACCTCTGCTATTACCGATTTTAAGAGTTTAGGTATGACTAAGCTTATCCTTGATCTGCGCGGCAATTCAGGAGGATACCTCAACACAGCCGTTGAACTGGCTGATGAATTTCTTGTGTCTGGCAAACTGATCTTATATACTGAAGGGCTTCATAGTCCCAGGCAGGATTTCTTTGGTTCTTCAACAGGGAATTTTGAGAAAGGCAAATTGGTAGTCATTATGGATGAAGCTTCGGCTTCTGCCAGTGAGATCGTAGCTGGAGCTGTTCAGGATTGGGACAGGGGCATAGTGATCGGCAGGAGGTCATTTGGCAAAGGACTTGTACAAAGACCCTTCAACCTTCCTGATGGGTCAGTCATCAGGCTTACAACCGCCAGGTATTATACACCGACCGGTAGATGTATCCAGCGGTCTTATGAAAACGGCACAGAAGAGTATTATAAGGATTTTAGTAAAAGGTTCGAACATGGTGAATATGTCTTTGCAGACAGCATCCGGTTTCCTGATTCATTGAAATATGAAACCCCGCGGGGCAGGATTGTTTATGGCGGAGGAGGCATTATGCCCGATGTCTTCATTCCATGGGATTCGACCATGTTTTCAGATTATTATGTGGAATTGCGCAGGAAAGGACTGCTTAATACATTTACCCTGCGGTTTGTGGAGGAAAACAGGACAGAACTTAATGAAAAATACCCTTCGCTTGATTCATTCAAAGAAAATTTCAATATTGAACCTGCAATAATTAAGAATTTTCAGGATTTGGCCGAAAAAGAAGGTGTTAAATTTGATGAAGCAGGTTGGAAATCTTCTGAATTATTGATTAATACCCAGATCAAAGCCTTGATAGCAAGGAACCTCTGGGATATCGGCGCTTTTTATGAAATCATGTCTGTCATCGACGAAGAATTCCATAAAGCGGTCGACATACTTGAAGACAAGGATATCTTTCAGAAATTAAATATTGGTTAAGCTTCTGTTTTTCCTTTCCAGAAATTATAAATCACTAAATTTGCCTTAAATATTGTTTTATGGCTGATCTTTCGACATCCTACATGGGTTTAAAACTGCGTAACCCTATCATCGCAGGCAGTTCCGGATTGACAAATTCGATAGAAAACATCCGGAAGATTTATGATCACGGCGCCGGTGCCATTGTCTTGAAATCTTTATTTGAAGAACAGATCAATTTTGCGATCAATAAAACATACAACCAGAGCGAAAATAATTATGCCTACCCGGAAGCGCTGGATTATATCAGTCATTATACCCGTGAAAACGACCTTGAGCGGTACCTTAAACTCATCAGGGAAGCGAAAAGTAAAGTTGATATCCCGATCATTGCCAGCATCAACTGCGTTTCATCTTCTGAGTGGATATCATTCGCAAAAAATATCCAGGATGCCGGAGCGGATGCGCTTGAGTTGAATATTTTTATTCTGCCGTCTGATCCCAGGAGAAAAGCCGATCAACATGAACAGGTATACTTCGATATTTTACAGTCGGTTATGAAGCAGGTTAAGATTCCTGTCGCGGCTAAGATCAGTTCTTATTTTTCAGGATTTACCAATATGGCTTTGCAGCTTTCATGGACCGGTATTTCAGGGCTTGTCCTTTTCAACCGCTTCTTTTCACCTGATATTGATATCGATAAGCTTGAAGTTACCGCTGGAAATGTTTTCAGTACACCGGGCGAAATGTCGCAAACGTTGAGATGGGTTGCCCTGCTTTCCGATAAGGTACATTGCGATATTGCAGCATCGACAGGAATCCACGATGGTAAGGCAGTCATCAAACAACTACTGGCCGGAGCAAAGGCCGTACAAGTTGCCAGTGTCCTTTACCAGGCAGGTTTTGAGCAGATCGGGCTGATGACGAAGGCAATGGAAGAATGGATGGAGAAGCATCAATTTGCCAGTACTACCGATTTCATCGGCAGGCTTAGTTACAAAGAAGCAAAAAATCCTGCAGCATACGAACGTGTTCAGTTCATGAAACATTTTGCTGGGATAGAATAACGGTTATTGGGTATTGGTTATTGGGTATTGGGTATTGGGTATTGGGTATTGGTTATTGGGTATTGGTTACTGGGTATTGGTTACTGGGTATTGGTTATTGGGTATTGGTTATTGGGTATTGGTTATTGGGTATTGGTTACTGGGTATTGGTTATTGGGTATTGGTTATTGGGTATTGGTTATTGGGTATTGGTTATTGGGTATTGGTTATTGGGTATTGGTTACTGGGTATTGGTTACTGGGTATTGGTTACTGGGTATTGGTTACTGGGTATTGGTTACTGGGTATTGGGTATTGGTTTCTGGTTTCTGGTTTCTGGTTTCAGATTTCTGTCTTCCCTCTTCTGTATTCTGTATTCTGTATTCTGTATTCTGTATTCTGTATTCTGTATTCTGTATTCCGTATTCTGTCTTCTGATTTCTGTTTCTCTCTCAACGTTCCGGATAAAATTCCCAGCAAACATGGGTAAAAAAGAAACTAGTACATGAACAATTTAGCAATTTAACATGTTAACAATGGAACTATGGAACAATGGAACTATGGAACAGTGGAACAGTGGAACGAATTTCCGTATCTTTGTGCTAAATTTTATCCAATCTAAATAAGATTGTATGCCGCATTATCATAAACTCGGGATTATCCCGCCCAAGCGCCATATCCAGTTCCGCAAACCGGACGGAAATCTGTATGCCGAGCAACTTGTCTCCACTGAAGGATTTTCTGCCGAATATTCACTCGCCTACCATTGCTACCCGCCAACCCTGGTAACAAAAATTGATGAGCCTTTTTCTATCGCCCCTGAAATTGCCTTAGAAAAAAACATGCAGCACCGAAGCTTCCAGGGATTTAAGGTAGAACCAGCAGATAATTATATTGGCAGCCGCAAACCGGTTCTTATAAATAGCGATTGCTATATCATTCTCGCAGCTCCAACCGCCTGGGGGACTCATACATCGACCATCGACCATCGACCATCGACCATCGACCATTCTTATTTCTTTAAAAACTCCGATGGGCATGAAATGATCTTCGTACATGAAGGAGAGGGGATATTAAGAACGATGTATGGCAATATCTCCTTTGGTTATGGCGACCATCTGATCATCCCGAGAGGGATCATTTACCGGCTTGAATTTAAAACAAAGCATAACCGGCTCTTTATTATCGAATCCTTCAGTCCGTTCCGTTTCCCTAAAAGATATGTAAACCGTTTTGGACAGCTTTTAGAGCATGCCCCATTCTATGAACGGGATATCCGGAAACCGCAAAACCTGGAAACGCATGATGAAATAGGAGATTTTATTGTGATGGTGAAGAAACAGGATATGATCTATCCTTATCATTACGCTTCTCATCCTTTTGATGTAGTAGGGTGGGATGGGTATCATTTTCCTTACGCCTTATCAATCCACGATTTCGAGCCTATTACCGGGCGTATTCACCAGCCGCCTCCTGTCCATCAGACCTTTGAGGCAAACAATTTCGTAATGTGCGCTTTTGTTCCCCGTCTGTATGATTACCACCCGCTGTCAATACCAGTTCCGTATAACCACAGCAATGTCGATTCGGATGAGGTGTTATATTATGTCGATGGGGAATTCATGAGCCGGAAGCACGTCGAGAGAGGCCAGATCACCCTTCACCCGATCGGCATCCCGCACGGACCGCATCCCGGAACAGTTGAAAGAAGCCTCGGCCAGAAAGAAACCCGTGAATTGGCTGTAATGGTCGATACCTTCCGCCCGCTGAAGATAACCAGGCAAGCTATGGAGATTGAGGATAAGGAGTACTTTAAGAGCTGGATGGAATGAAGAAAATCAAAATTCCAAATTCCAAAAATCAGATTTAAGATTGTAAAATATAAATTGTAAACTGTAAATTTATGAACTCCGACTTTCTCCCTATCAACGGTACCGACTATGTTGAATTCTATGTCGGAAATGCCAAACAGGCGGCTTATTATTATCAAACAGCTTTTGGGTTTCAACCATTGGCTTATTGCGGCCTGGAAACCGGCGATAAGGAAAAAACTTCCTATGTTTTAGTCCAGGATAAGATCCGTTTTGTATTCACCACGTCATTGATACCCGATTCTCCTATTAGTGAACATGTTAAAAAGCATGGCGATGGGGTAAAGGTAATCGCTTTGTGGGTTGATGATGCTGCAAGTGCTTTCAACGAGACGGTTAGAAGAGGCGCAAAGCCATATTTTTCGCCAACTGTGGTAGAGGATAAGCATGGCCGGGTGGTCAGATCAGGGATACATACATACGGTGAAACCGTTCATATCTTCGTGGAACGAAAAGATTACAGCGGCCCGTTCCTCCCTGGTTTTACCAGATGGGAACCTGCCTACAGGGCAGAACCTCTGGGTTTAAAGTATGTCGATCACATGGTTGGAAACGTAGGTTGGGGCGAAATGAATACCTGGGCGAAGTTTTATGCTGAAGTGATGGGATTCTCACAGCTTGTTTCGTTCGATGATAAAGACATTTCTACAGAATACACTGCATTGATGTCGAAGGTCATGGCAAATGGCAACGGACGCATTAAATTCCCGCTGAATGAGCCTGCTGAAGGCAGGAAGAAATCGCAAATTGAAGAATATATCGACTTTTACGGCGGTGCAGGTGTGCAGCATGTGGCGATGGCGACGGATAATATTATCAACACAGTCAGCGAATTAAGAAATAGGGGAATCGAATTTCTATATGTGCCTGATGTATATTATGAAGATGTCCTTTCCAGGGTTGGCGAGATAGATGAAGACCTTAAACCACTTAAGGAATTGAATATCCTGATAGACCGGGATGATGAAGGTTACCTGCTCCAGATCTTCACCAAACCGGTGGAAGACAGGCCTACCGTTTTCTATGAGATCATCCAGCGGAAAGGAGCAAAATCGTTCGGGAAAGGTAACTTTAAGGCGCTGTTTGAGTCGATAGAAAGGGAACAGGAGAAGCGCGGAACGCTATAAGTAGTTTTAAGGTTTAAGGTTTTAGGTTTAAGTTCGGGAAATAATTAAGAGTGTTAAGTTTTGAGGTTTAAGGTTTAAGTTCGGGAAATAATTTTAATTCTTTGCGTAACTCTGCGTTAACTCTGCGAAACTTTGCGAAACTCTGCGAAATAACTTATTATCAAACAAATAAATCTAAAAATGGTATCCTGGATGACAATACCGGAAAATTCTGACTTTTCTATTTTTAATGTTCCATTCGGAATATTTAGTCATGGAAATAGCGATCCTAAACCTGCCACCAGGGTGGGAGATACGGTGGTTGACCTTTCCGTACTTGCAGATTTTGGGTATCTCGATGATCTTGATATTGATGATCTTACAGTTTTTTATCAGCCTTCTCTGAATGATTTCATTGCCCTGGGAAAGCCTTTGACAATCAAGGTGCGAAACCGGCTCATAGAACTATTCTCCGAAAAGAACGACGACCTGAAGGCAAACCGGGAAGCGTGCGAATTGGCTTTACATCCTTTTGACGGTGTAACTATGCACCTGCCTGTTAAGGTGGGAAATTATACCGATTTCTATGCCAGCGAGCAGCATGCTTATAATGTAGGTGTGATGTTCCGCGATCCAAAGAATGCGCTCTTGCCCAACTGGAAACATATTCCGGTGGGTTATCATGGCCGTGCTTCTTCCATAGTTGTCAGCGGCACATCAATTTATCGTCCTAAAGGCCAGACCAAAACAGATGACCAGGAACTGCCTGTTTTTGGCCCGAGCAAGCAACTTGACTTTGAACTGGAAATAGGTTTTGTAATTGGGCGGAATTCCGAATTAGGAGATTCAATCAAGACTTCCGATACCGAAGAGTATATATTTGGCATGGTGTTGTTTAACGACTTATCAGCCCGTGATATTCAAAGGTGGGAATACGTGCCGCTAGGCCCGTTTCTCAGTAAGAATTTCGGATCGGTCATTTCCCCCTGGATCGTCACGCTTGAAGCCCTGGAACCTTTCAGAATACCAGGCCCGGTGCAGGTGCCGGCGGTACTTCCTTATCTGCAATATGATGGCAATAAGCACTTTGATGTTAATCTGGAAGTAATGATTGAGACGGGGAGTCGTCAGTCATCAGTCGTCAGTCGTCAGTTGGCGGTCAGCGGTCAGAAGTCAGAAGATATAATTCGACCATCGACCATCGACCATCGACCATCGACCATCGACAATCGACAATCGACAATCCTCTCCCGTTCTAACCTGAAGTATCTCTATTGGAATTTCTCGCAGATGCTTGCACATCATACCGTTAACGGGTGCAATGTGGAAGTGGGCGATATTTGTGCTTCAGGCACAATCAGCGGGCCTGAAGAGGGCGCTTTCGGATCAATGCTTGAACTGGCCTGGAAAGGCACTAAACCAGTTCCTATGCCGGATGGGAGTGCAAGGAAGTTTATTGAGGATTACGATACGGTTGTTATAAGGGGATATGGGGAAAAAGGAGGAATCAGGGTTGGTTTCGGTGACTGCAGTACTCAGATACTGCCGGCAAAGGAAAATTAATGTTGAATTTTAAATTTTGAATTTTAAATTAATATTTTAGAGTTTGGAATTTTAAAATTTGTTTTGGATTTGTATTTTGTGTTTTGTTTGGAATTTAAAATTTGGAATTTATGTTGAGAATTGTACCTGATGAAATTCCCCACACTAAACTGCATCACTACCTTCTCGGCAGCATTGCGCCTCGCCCGATTGCTTTTGCAAGCACAGTAGATGCTCAAGGCAATCCTAACCTTTCGCCTTTCAGCTTTTTTAACGTCTTTGGCGTAAATCCCACCACGCTGATCTTTTCTCCTTCCCGCCGTGGACGTGACAATAGCACAAAAAATACCATGGAAAATGTGATAGAGGTGCCTGAAGTCGTCATTAACGTTGTTACTTACGATATGGTCAACCAGGTCAGCCTGGCAAGTACAGAATACCCGGCAGGGGTTGATGAATTTCTCAAGGCCGGGTTCTCGAAAATACCTTCTGAATTAATCCGCCCGTTCAGGGTCAAAGAATCACCGGTACAGCTGGAATGTCGTGTGAGGGATGTTATCGAAACCGGCAGTGGGGGAGGAGCAGCGAATCTTATTGTCTGCGAAATCCTCCTTATGCATATACAGGAAGATATCCTGGGAGATGATGGAATGATCGATCAGCACAAGATCAGGCTGGTTGGCAGGCTGGGTAAGGATTATTACGTCAGGGCATTTGGCGATGCATTGTTTGAAGTCGAAAAACCTTTGCAGAAGATTGGAATTGGAATTGATGCACTTCCCGGGTACATCCGTAACAGCCGGATCCTCACCGGAAATGAGCTTGGACAACTCGGCAATGTCGAATGCTTGCCAGGTGAAGAGGAATTAAAGGCTATGCGTGAAAATCCTGAAATCAAAGAATTAATTGAAACTTCCTGCGATCTTGTCTCCGATTTGAGCAGGCTGGCCGTAAGATACCTTGAAACCGGGCATACCTATGAAGCATTGAAGCTGCTGATGCTTATAAATCTTTAGATTTCAATTCATTGTTGTTTGTTAAACAAATATTTCGTCCCTGACGGGACTTTACATGAATTCCATCTTTCTCGCTACCAATATGTTGTCCCTAACGGGACAGTCCCTTTAGGGACGTGATATTGGTAGAATAAAATTTACCCTCAGTTATTACAAGTCCCATAGGGACGATATATATCAGGCATTACAGAGTTTTCTGCGAAATTTATCCGGACAACAGTAATTTCAATTATAGATTCAGCCTGATTTTAGCTGAAAATTACAATCATTTCTAAAAATGCTAACTTTGTCATATGGAATCACTTAATACAATACTATCCATTATTTTAAAGAATAAGCCGGTACTTCTTAAGAAATACCCTATAAAAAGCATTGGTATTTTTGGGTCGGTTGCTCTCGGAGACTTCAATGAACTAAGCGATGTGGATATTTTAGTTGAATTTGACAAGCCGGTTGGCATTGAGTTTATCAATCTTGCCAATGAGCTTGAATCAATTCTCAGACATAAAGTTGATCTAATCTCCCGGTCCGGAATCAAGCCGAAATATCTTAAAATGATCGAAAAAGACCTGCATTATGTCTGAACGATCGGCCGAACTTTACGATCATTGGCGAGGCTGCCGGGAGAATTCCAGCAGAATTCAGAATGAAGCATGATGAGATTGATTGGGGTAGGATCAGAGGATGCAGAAATGATTGTCGATTGTCGATGGCCGATTTTCGATGTTCGATGGTTGGCGCGATGATCGATTGTCGACATACAATGTTCTATATCACTTCGTCGACAATTCCTTAGAAAATCGACCATCGACCATCGACAATCGACAATCTGTGCTCCTACTTCCCGATCCTTTTTGTCTTCTCCAATACACAGGTTGACGGGACAGTGAAAAATTTTAACAGCGCGGCTGTAAAATCTGAAACACTTCCCCAAGCTGATGTTGCTTTAACTTTAGACCCGGTGACAGGCGAAGATTTGCCCTTCTGATGAAGGGCAATGCAAAAAAAAAGACCGGTTGACATCGTCAGTCGGTCTTTTTTTGCCAGATTCTCCTTTGCCTCCTTAAATATTTCCTCTTTTCTATTAGTATTTAGCTTTATCTTTATTTAAATTTAAGGCATCAGTTGGATAAACACAATTTACTGATTAAAAATGAAGATATTACAAACCAAATTAATTATCAATAATCAAATTGTTGTTACTACTCCAATATGTTACTGAAAAAACATTGTGTTTATCCATCGATTTTAGTTGTGTAAATGCACTTTTCTGTTATTTCTAAATTGAAGATAACAACACCATTAGTTGCCATGCAAATAAAAACAACATTGTAATAAAGGAAATTATGAAAACAAATTTATTTTTAATCGTAATCCTTATTGGGTTGATTTCAGTTATAATTGCTTTTCAAACTAGTTGCAAAAAAACCGAAGAAGAATCAGATAAGTTTTCTACACAGGAACAAAGTATTATAACAACTGCCGAAACATTTTTAATTGATGATTTTATTGAAAATCTAAAAACTGAATTGATTTCACATAGAGAAGATGTAAATTATTTTGAATTTCTGGATACACTTGAAACTACTGGTTTTAAATTAAAGTCTGCGATTGAAAATGTAACCACCTTAGATGATTTTAAAAGTAAGCTTGAGAAATTCTACAATGATTTTAATAGCCGGAATGTTGATTCACTGAAGAATGGGAATGTTAATAATTCAATTGATTGCATTTTATTAAAGGCGGGGTTAGGTTATGGCAAAGGATCGTCAATTGAAGTAGGAGCTTCAGGCACTATAGCAGTTGTAATTATGGGTGGTTTAGAAGCGCAATCGGGGGGAGCAATTGAAACTGTATATGATTTTGTTACGATGGAAAGAAAAATATTTATTTCATCAGTATGTTCCGCTGGTGTTCAAGTCGGGATTGGATTGGAAGCAGGTCTTTCAGCAGGTGTTGGTTTTACTGGTTATAATGATTGGATTTTTGGATTTAAACCTTATGGGGATAAAATAAATACCATGGAAGGACCGGGCAAAGGTGCTGAAGTCGAAATTTTTAGTAATTTGAAATTTAAGTTAGGTATTGATGTTGGAGTTTCATGTGGCACCTGGACAGATGTTGCAAGTGGATGCGATGGACTAGTCAATATTTTGGATTGTCCTCAGACAATCCTTACAGCAGAAGCTGATGAATTACATGGAATTACTTTTGCATTATCTGGTACTCCTTCTGCCGGACCCGCAGTAGGATTGGTCGCTGGTGTTTCTGGTATGTTAACCGGAAATTGTACAACTGGGATTAATGAAAGTTATACGAATTTCGATTCGAATAGAAAGACTGCAAGCTGGAAAATGGTAATGGAAATATTGAATCCAATGCCTTTTCCTGGTATTTTTACTATGCTAAGTGGGTTTGATGTAATTGCAGCATGTGCAGCTCTAACATATGGAAATTCAAACTTAAATGATTGTAATTCAATTATACCAGGAGAAGGTTTAGTAGCCTATTATCCCTTCAACGGCAATGCAAATGATGTAAGTGGGAATGGGAACAATGGAGCTTTAATTGGTGATTCGAAATTTCTTGATGGGAAAATTGGTCAATCATTATATTTGGATGGTGATGGAGATTATGTTGAATTAGGAACTGGTCTAAATTTCACAAATGATTATAGTGTTAGTGTTTGGATTAAATCAGAATGTAATTCAAGAAGATATCCGGGAATATTTGCAAAATATGAAACAAATCTTTATGGTTCGTATGACTTTGATCTGCATTATGGAAAAATTGATTTTTGGATTTCTAATGGATTTGGGGGATACATAAATATTTACTCTGACATTACAGTACAAGAGAATAAATTTGAGTTTGTAACATGGGTGGTGAAGGATAATTATTTAAATATGTATTTAAATACTCAAAAAGTTAAAGAAGGAAGTGTTCCGCAAATAACACAAAATAATGATAAAGTAACAATTGGACGGCAATTTTTTATGTTTCAACCATATTCTGACTTGGAATATAAGGGATATATTGATGAATTGCGAGTTTATAATAAAGCATTATCCGAAGCTGAAATCATTCAACTTTATAATAATAAATAATGCATACACTGCCAATAAAAAGACAAAATCAAGTAGGTAGAAAATGCTAAATTGAAAGAATTACAATAAATAAGCAGCATCGCAGGTTGAACATGACGAACGTTAAAATGTCCGTCAACTTTTAGCCTCGGCCGTTAGTGCGTTCGCGAGTGTTGGTTCTCGAATCCGAAAACCAGAAAACATTTATGAAATCCATACCAGAAAAAGAAACCCTTTTCAACTTTAGACCCGGTGACAGGCGGATCCTCCTTTGCCATCTAAAATATTTCTATCCAGTTACCTTTATTTTGCTTTGGATTTATGAAAATTTATTGCATAAATGAATTTTTATCAATACATTTGATTAATCCAAAAGTTGTATTTGTAACTTAAATTTAGCAAGATAAAAACATAGGAGAAGCCGAAAATCCTTGAAAGAGTGGGCAAGAACTTTAAATAAATGATTTTATGATAAAGAACCTTCTTATTTTGGCATTTATTAGTTTGGGTTTGTTTGCAACTGCCCAGACCAATCTCACAATCGAATGGGCAGACATCCCTGCAGGCACCTTTACCATGGGCAGCCCTAAAAGTGAAGCAGGCAGGAGTGATGAAGAAACTCAACATCAGGTAACACTGAGCACCTTTAAAATGAGCAAATACGAGATAACTGTTGGGCAGTATAAAGCATTTGTTGATGCCACCGGCTACGTCACAAATGCCGACGAAGGAACTGGGTTTAAGGGAAGTGCTATTTTAATAGGTAGAAGAGTGAAATTAAAAAAAGGATCGAACTGGAAATGTGATATGAAAGGAAACCTGCGACCTGAAACGGAATATAATCATCCTGTAATCCATGTCAGCTGGTACGATGCCAAAGCCTTTGCCGAATGGATGGGCTGCCGCCTGCCCACAGAAGCGGAATGGGAGTATGCCTGCCGGGCAGGAACAACAACTCCATTCAATACCGGCACTAACCTTACTACTTCACAAGCTAATTATAATGGTAATTATCCTTACAACGAAAACGCAAAGGGCGAATACAGAGAAAAAACATTGCCGGTTGGCAGCTTTTCCCCAAATGCATGGGGATTATACGATATGCACGGCAACGTATGGGAGTGGTGTAGCGATTATTATGCTGATTATTCCGCAGAAGCGCAAACTAATCCTAAAGGCCCTTCATTGCAGCCGGGGAGATTGATCCGCGGTGCTGGCTGGAGCGGCAGTGCGCAGTTTTGCCGGTCAGCCCACCGTCTTGCCTTTGACCCAATCCAGCGCTGCAGCTGGTTGGGCTTTCGAATTGTCTCCCCCGAGTAGACGGTGGTTAATCCCATACATGACGGAGGAGGCCAGAAATATTGGAGTTCATACTTTCTGTCAGAGGCACCGGAAAAGGAAGCGAACATGATACACCTTAATTTTTAACACACCGAACAGAACAACCTTCAAGTTTTGAAGCCTTGTATTTCAAAATGTAACCCAAATTGTAATATAAATCCCATTGCCAAACTTTAGATTTATTGGGTTTGGGTCCCGACCAAAATAATGCAAAATTATTTATTAAAACATATCTTCCAAATTCATTACGGAATCCACCCGGAATGGCAGTAAACCCACTTTCATTGGTTGCCATGGCATTAGGGCTTGTCCAATTTGTTAAACCAGTATCTTTCATTTTACCTCCTGCTCTCTTTTTGCCTCCAAGAAAATCAATTACTTTTTGCCATTCTGTAAAGTCAGGAATATGAAAACCTGTTGGGCATATTTTACGACTGTCTGCTACTGCAAACCAGTTATAAAGAAACCCATAAGTAATTGCATTAGAATATTCATTGAGATAAATACAGTATGCTCCTGTTGAAAGATTACCCCACTGATTGTCGTCGCTAACTTTGGTTATAGAATCACCATTACCAAAGTGAGTAGTTTTAAGGTTTTCAGCCATCCAAACCTGGTCACCAATTTTCACCCATTTGTAAATAGTATTGTCTCTTGTGTTAAGGAATGTACCTCTTGTTGAATCCGCATTGATCTCAAGCCACCAGTTCTGATTATAACCGTTCAGAGTAAGAAGGATAAATGTTGGTATAAGTATAAATAACTTTTTCATATTGCTTGATTTTTGGTTTAGAATTTATGAAGGTACAAATATCCATTGATTAATGGATTAGATTAATTTTTTGGATAAATCCAAAATAATCCAATAAGTTGTTTCCAGGGATTAATATTAATGCGAAATGGACAAAGCAGAACTGACTAAGCTTGTGAAACGTCTGCTGCTTGAAAAGAGAATTAGGGAGTGGTTTACTTGCCTTCAACAATCCTGATCTCCTCCTCCGTCAGCCCATATAACTGGTAAACAAACTCGTTGATCCGGTTTTCGTATCAGACCGGTGAGTTGAGAAAAGTCAAATATTTTGTACCTTTGTTAAAAATTAAAACATGAGAGCTATTGTCATAAAAGCTGATAATCAAAACACAAAGATTCTCAAAGAGCTTGCAAAAAAATTGGGTGCAGATGTCATAAATATTAATGAAGAGCAATATGAGGATCTTGCTTTCGGTTTATTGATGGACAAGTCGAAAACTGGTGAAACGGTGAATCGTGAATCTATTATGAACAAGTTAGAAAGGAAATGATCGTAGAATTCGACCGGTCATTTGATAAATCTTTGAATAAAATTCAAGATCCAACTATTCTTAGACGTCTTAGACGGGTAATTATTCAATTGGAAAATTCGCCTTCCCTTTTACAAGTACCAAATATTGTAAAGTTAACAGGTTATACAGATTATTATAGAATAAGAATTGGGGACTACCGCGTAGGTATTGAGGTAATTAATAGTACAACTATTCGATTTATCATCATTGCAAACAGAAAGAATATCTATAAAAATTTCCCGTAAGATTATTGAGTGATGGCGTCAACCGGATAATTACCGATTGTCAATTCCATCTGCCAGCTGGCGGACAGAATCGCGTAATTACGTTCCCTCCACAATCCTGATCTGCTCCTCCGTCAGCCCATATAACTGGTAAACAATCTCATTGATGCGGTTTTCGCAATAATCTATTTTGGATTTTATCTGCTCGATTCTTGAAGGTAATTTTTCATCCTTTATGTCAGCATATAATTGCAATAATTGATCGACTAGATGATCAACTTCTTGCTGTATCTTATAGTTTACGAAAGGAATAGGCAATTCACGAACATTTTGCAATAATAATTTCGGGAACGTTCCTTTAAATGCATTTGCTGAGGTATTTGAATGGTAAAATGAAATCAACTTTGAATTTATTATTGCTAGTAAAACTTTGATGCTCAATTCTATTGATTTAACCTTTATTCCATCTACAGAATTTGAAAATACATAATCCCCATCGATAATTGTCGCCTGAATAATTCCTTTAGCTGTAATCTCTCTAACTATTATTCTTTCACCTTCAAACCAAATTTTACTTCTAGGAGCAGCCAACCATCTGCCATAATCAACAAAACCACCTTTCCAATTTAATTGGTATCTGCTTATTTCACCACCACCAATTAATGGACGATGTGTTGAACTTTTTTTGAAAGATGAATGAAATACTTTTGTTTTTGATTCATTGCCTTTTTGTGGCGGAGTTCCTTTACCATTTTCATATATCTTCACTCCCCAAATTACATCAGCGAAATCATTAAGCTTACTAGTTATATTTCTTATTTTGCCTACTACTATATTTTTACTTTCATTTGAATAAACCGGGAAAAGATAATTATTCGTAGCTGTAATTAATTTTAAATCAACGGTGTAAGTTTCTTCATGATCTAAGTCCCATCTCTCGATTCTAAAACTTTCAATAGGATTTTCATTAGTAATTATTAATACACATGTTTCTACGGTCGCTTCTTTGAACGTGCGTTTTGGTGTGATCACAAAATTTTTAATTTGGCATTCTTCTGAAATATATTTTCTGATTTTTATGTCGTAAGTAGAAGCTACCCATGCTGAAGGAATAATAAAACCTAAATAACCATCTGTCCTAATTAGAAATTTTCCTTTTTCAATGAATAATACATATGAATCAAGCTGATAATTAGCCACTTGATATTTTGACCTTAAATAAGCATCTTCTTTTATACTCAATGTGGCTCCGTAAGGTGGATTCCCGATCACCGAATCAAAGCCTCCGTTTTTGAAGACATCCGAAAAAGCGTTCTGCCAGCTAAATGGCTTGATCTTCTTTTCCAACCCGAAATCCAGTTCTGCACCATAAAAATCGATATCAATCAAACTATTCCCGCTTTTGATATTATTGTCAAGCGTCGGCAGGACACGCTCATTCCATAAACTGAACTGCTGTTGGATGGAAACCTCGGTCTCGCCTTCCAGGCATTTCAGGAGAAGGCTCAATTTGGTTACTTCAACTGCGTTAACGTCAATATCTACTCCATAGATGTTGTTCAGCAAGATTCGCTTCTTTTCAGCAGTAGTAAGATATCCATCAGGTGTAATCACTTTCAACCCTGATTTAAACTGCTCCCAGTAAACGGAACAAAACGAAGCCACCCCAGGGCGATGTCCGCCAATAAATGGTTATAACATGTGGCATGATGGCAGGTGTCAGGGAGCCAACC
>Ga0247841_10002749_pt1 | contig 34170 bp, 42 predicted proteins | sample LaCruzMarch2015__2_FD_192410 | JGI IMG/M metagenome (GOLD analysis project Ga0247841, IMG submission 192410) | Freshwater microbial communities from meromictic Lake La Cruz, Castile-La Mancha, Spain - LaCruzMarch2015_18m | ecosystem: Environmental > Aquatic > Freshwater > Lake | place: Spain...
GAAAATAGCTCGATGCCAGGTAAAAAATCCGCTCCACAGTTGCCGTCAGGCCATGTGTGAGCCAGCAGCTCTTCTCTGAGCTGTAGGAAAAGCCACCCGAGAGGGTGGCTTTTCTGTTGGCTGGCTGTGGGATAGCCAACGCCACAGCGGGGCCAGCGGCCGTTGGCGTGGCGGTGGGCAGAATGCTTCGGAGAAACCGCTCGATACCCATGACATTGGTCCTGCCGTGAACTGGCGTCGTCGCTTTCGTCCCATCTGGAAGGCCTATGCGCTTTGGCTGCGGGCAGATTGCGTCGATCTCAGTGCCGCCTTCGCTTACCACACCCTCCAATCCTTCTTCCCTGCCCTGCTGATTGCGCTGTCGGTGGCTTCAAGGCTTCTCGGTCGTGATGTGGAGCGCTTCGAACGCCTGCTCATCTACGTGGCACAGGTGCTGCCGCCCTCAGCCCTGCCCGGCTTCGAGGCCACCTTGCGGCGCTTCACGAATCAGGGCTTCGGCGCCGGCCTCCTTGGTCTTGTGCTGCTCGCCCTCAGCGCCAGCAACATCTATCTGACGCTCCAGCGCGGAGCCGACCGTCTCTGGTGGAATCGCCCCTTCGGACTCGACAACCTGCGCTGGCAGCAGCACGTCATTCGTTTTCTCGCCTTGCGCTTGAAAGCCCTGTCGCTCATCCTGTTCGTCGGGGTCCTGATCGTTGTTGACCAGCTCTTCAGCACCGTGCGTCTGTTCAGTTCCAGGGGGTTCCAAGAGCAGCTCCAGCTCTACCTGCCCAAGCCGTTGCTTTGGCTGAGTTCCCTGTCCTATGGCCTGGATTTACTCCTTTCCCTACTGATCAGCTTCGCCGCCGCGCTGTTTTTTCTCTGGATGTTGCCGTCGCGCCGGATCCCTTTCCGTTCCCTGATTCCCGGCGCCTTGCTCGTGAGTGGCAGCCTCAGCCTGTCAAATCTTCTGCTGGGCAGAAGCCTGCTGGCCCTCGGCTTGCGATTCCAGGCCTATGGGGTGGTTGGTGGCGTCTTGCTGCTGACGCTCTGGGTCTGGATGGTGGGGGTGATTCTGTATTTCGGCCAGTGTTTCAGTGTGGTGCTTTCCGGTGGTGCGGCAGGGGGGCCATCGACACCTCTACCGCGCTGAGGTCGGGCCCGTTTCGGGTCAGGATGGAGGTCGCTTCGTTGGATGGACCCTTGGCCAAGCCTGCCCTCCGGATCCCACCTCTGCCGGCCAGCCTCGCTCTCGTCTGCATGGCTGTGGGCGCCGTCGTTGTGATCGGTCTGACCACCCTGGCGTTGGTGCCGCTGCTGCTCGGTCTCGGCTTGCTGGCGGCCTGGCTCGTGGCGGCGTTGCTGCTGGGCTGGGCCGGCCTTGAGGGTCTGGCGGCGATCGAACGATGGATCGAGAATGACCCGCGCTTCCAGCGTTGATGGAGCGCCGTATTCCCTGGCTCTGGATCGGCGTGGCGGCGGCCATACTCCTTGTGCCCACATCGGTGGGCCGGATCCTGCTGGATGTTGTCGGGGGACTCACACTTACCCTGCTGTTGCTGCCGCTGCTGCTCGCAGGGGTGGTTCTGATCGGCTGGCAGGTGCTCCGCCGCCGCCTGCGCACCTGTCCAAACTGTGGCTTCACCAGCCTGGGCAGCGAGGCCTGTCCAGCGTGCGGCAGCGCCTTCGATAGCGCCGAAGCGCCTGGCTCGGAGCCCACTGCCGCCTCCGGAGCGTTTTTCTGGGGATCGAGGCCTGACGCAGAGGTCGATGCACGCGACGTGACCATCAACGTGGAGGCTGTCGATCTGGGGGCTTCCGGCCCCGCTGAGGGTGCCATCCGAGAGAGCGAAACCCCCTGAGGCATCGGCTCATCCGGTGACGGCCGGACCTTCCTGGCTAAGGCGGGACAGCTCCAGCAGGCGTCGTTCGCGCAGATGCAGGAACAGGGGCGCGCCAAAGGCAAAGGCGATCGTGACGCAGCTGAGCAGCACCCAGCCGAGTCCCCGCATGCCGAGACGGCGACTTTCGCGCACCATCCAGATCGTGACGGCCGTGGCCCCGATGGCCAGATCACGGGACAGGGAGCGGGCCGCCGGATTGGCATTCGCCTGGCGAAGGAACAGACCTATGTCAAAGGCCGCCCCCTCGCTGTGGATGAAATCCAGATTGGCCAGCCAGGGCAGGACTCCACCCGCCACGGCCAGGGCCAGATAGAGCCAGGCGATCCAGCTGAGGTCGCCAGGTCCTTGTCGGGTCGGGAGTGCTTCTTCGCTCATGGGCTGTAGGGCGTAGGGGGATGTTCTGGCTGGTTCGGATCCCATTGCATCACCTGCTGTTCCACCTGCGCCAGCACCGACGCGCAGCGCTCCGCGTAAGCCAGAGCCCTTCGGTACAGATCGGCCATCGCCTCCACATCCAGCTCCTGGTCCTGCAGCTGGGCCAGGCAGAGCTCGAGAGCCGTCTGGGATTCGCGGAAACTCAGATCCTCGGCCCCATGCGACGCCAATGGAGGTTTGGACGTTGCGCCGGAGGGATCTTGAGGCGGAGAGACGGATTTGGGGGTGGTCCTGGCCATCGGTTGAAACAGGGATGGGATGGGTGGTAGAGACTCAGCTGTGTGGTTCGGCGGTGTAGCCAGGGGGAACGGCCGTCGGATCGGGGGTCTCGGAGGACTCCGGGCCAGGTCCGTCCCATTCGGTCCCTTGCACCCGCATGGCCACCCGGCCATCGGCCAGCTCGGCGATGACCTCGGCGTCCGGCCGCAGCTGGCTCACCGAGCGCAGCAGGCGTCCGTCGCCGTCCCGCAGCAGGCTGAAGCCCCTGGCCAGCAGGTGCTGGGGAGAAAGCGCCTGCAGCAACTGGCGTTGCCGTGCCAGCCACTGCTGCTGTTGCTCCAGCAGCCGTCGCGGGTGCAGCCGCAGCAGCTGCTCCTGTCGGCTGGTCAGCCGTTGCCTGGCTGAGGCCAGGCGCAACGACAGGGTGCGCTGCAGATGGTCGCGCTCCTGGGCCAGGGACCGGAGCACCTGGCTGCGGTCCGGCAGCACGGCCACCAGGGCGGCTGTCGGTGTGGCGGCCCTGTAGTCGGCCACCAGATCAGCAATGGTGACGTCATCTTCGTGGCCGATGCCACAGACGACAGGCCACGGCGACGCCGCCAGGCAGCGAGCCAGCTGCTCGCCGTCGAAGACGGCCAGATCCTCCCGGCTGCCCCCGCCACGGGCCAGCACCAGGGCTTCGAGGCCCAGGCTGGCGTGTTGCTGGCCAAGGCTGTCGATGGCACTGATGATCTGGGACTCCACATTCCCCTGAACGGGGATCGGCACCACGAGCAGCTCCGTGGCAGGCCAGCGTTCTCGTGCCGTACGCAGCATGTCGGCCAGGGCGGCGCTGGGCACGCTGGTGAGCAGGGCGATACGACGAGGCCAGGCCGGCAGCGAACGCTTCCGCTCGGGGTCGAACAGACCTTCCGGCTCCAGGCGGTCGCGGACCTGCTCAAACTGGCGCAGCACCGTGGTCAGGCTGGGGCGCAGATCGAGCACCTGCACCGTGAGGCTGGCCCGGGCGGCCCAGAAGTTGAGCTTGCCAACCACCACCACCCCATCGCCTTCCTGGGGAACGAAGCTGAGTTTCTGCAGCTGGGAGGCCCAGATCACCCCCTGGATGCTGGCCTGGCCGTCGAGGAGGCTGAGCCAGAGATGGCCTTTCTTCTGCTGGGGACGCCCCACGGTGGCCTCCAGCAGGAAGCGGGGCGCGAAGCCACGCTCAATCAGGGTTCCGATGGCTTGGTTCAGCTCGGAGACCGTGAAACGGGGAAGGCTGTCGTTCTGGCGGGCAGCCGCGGTGCTGCCAGGGGCCATGAGCATGGAGTCAGTGCTGGAGCTTGCGATAGCAGAGCCACCAATAGAGGCTAAGCAGGCCTGCGACCAGGGCCACGGCCCGTCCAACGGGATGGTCCAGGCGGATCAGGCCGGCCCCGGTGATCACCAGGGCGCTGCTCAGCAGCCTGGACCCATCGCGACGGTTGCCGACATAGAAGCGGGAAACAGTGGCGGTCGGTGCCATGGGGGGGACGCAACCCAGGAAGAACCCCAACCTAGGACCGCCGCTGGGGCCATGAAAAAGCCGCCGGATGAGCCGGCGGCCACGGCCACGGAGGCGATTCAACTGTTGGTGGGCGCGTTGGTGCCAGGGCTTCAGCCGAGGCCAACCTGGGCCAGAATGCCTTGGCCGGTGAGAACTTCGGTCGCGAGGCCGATCACAAAGCCCATCATGGCCAGGCGGCCATTCCAGGTTTCGGCGAAGTTGACGAAACCGAAGCGGGGCTGGGAAGCGTCAGACATGGAAGGAACATTCGGAAGAGACTTCACTGTAACGAAACGTGGAGGGATCTTGACAGTGGCGGAGGATACAAACCCGGGTGTGGGTTGCACGGTTGACAGGAGTGGCCTGTGATGGGAGAGAGTCCGTTGACGGCCTTCGGTTTCGGGCGGGGTTCCCCCTGGGGGCCCGGCACGGAAGAGCAGCGGCGGGCTCCCCGGGCCCGCTGGGCAGCAGCACCTGGCGGCGCCGCTGCCCAGCGTGATCGATCTGGTGCTGGTCACCGACCTCGATGGGACCTTGCTGGAAGGGACTATCCCGACCCGCTGCCGCCTGTATGGCTGGCTGGCCTCCCAGCGCCACAGAATCCTGCAGGTCTTCAGCACGGGAAGGGATCTGCGTTCCGTCGCCCGGCTGCTGGTTGAGGAGGCCGCCCATGGCCTCCATCCGCCCCACCTGGTGATCGGCGATGTGGGCTGCACCGTGGCCTGCGGCGCTTCCCTCACTCCCTCGCCCCTGGCGCTGGAGCCGATCGAGGCCCTCTGGCGTGGACGGGCGGAGCAGGTTCTTCCCCTGCTGGCGAGCCTCCCCGGTCTCTCTGCCAAGCCGCTCAGCACGGTTCGGCGCCTGGCCTACGGCATCGATCCCCTCAGGCTCGACCTCAGCCGACTGCCGGCGATCGAGGCCCATGGGGTGGATTGTCTCGTGTCCGGCGACAAGTACCTCGACGTGCTGCCGGCCGGTGTCAACAAGGGCAGCACCCTGCTGGGGTTACTCGAATGGCTGGAGTTGGAAGCCGCCCTGGTGGTCACGGCGGGGGATTCCCTCAACGATCTGGCCATGTTCGAGACGGGTCTTCAGAGCGTGATGGTGGGCAATGCTGAGCCCGGACTGGTGCGGGCCCTGCCGGGCCTGGCCCGCACCTACCGCGCCCGCGGCCATGGCTGCGAGGGCATCCTCGAGGGATTGCGCCATTTCGGTTACGGCCATCTGCTGCACGGACTGATCTGACCGACACCTGACCTGGGCTGATCCGATCGGCTGGATCAGCGTTCCTGGGCCTGGTCGCGACGCTCCCGCGCCAGTCCGGCCTTGGTGCGGGCAGTGGCAATACCCTGGCGGGGGTCCTCAGGCCAGGGGTGGCGCGGGTAACGGCCGCGCAGCTCCCGGCGCACCTCGGCGTAGCCCTGGCTCCAGAAGCCGGCCAGGTCACTGGTGACCGCCGCCGGGCGTCCCGCCGGTGACAACAGCTCCACCCGCACCGCCAGCCGGCCATCCAGGACCTTCGGCCCTTCGAGGCAGCCGAACATTTCCTGCAGCTTCACCGCCAGCATCGGGGTGCCGTTCCCGTAGTCCAACGGCACCCGACGGCCGGATGGGACCGTCTGGGTGAGGGGCAACAGCCGATCCAGTTCCCGGCGCAGGGACCAGTCCAGATCACCCCAGAGCAGTTCCGCAAGGTCCAACCGCTGCAGATTCTGAAGACTGCGCAGACCGCCCAGGTGGGGACCCAGCCACGTCTCCAGATCCTGCTGCAGCCGCTCCGGCGACCGGTCGGGCCAGGGTGAACCGAGGTGCTGGTGGGCCAGCATCAGCCGCTGCTGCAGCTGGCGGCTGGTGTGGCACCAGGGCAGTGCCTCCAACCCCAGCTCCTTCAGCCCTTCCAGCAGAGCCCGCTCCACCAGTTCCCCGCTGGCGTCGGGCCAGGGGCGGCGCTCCAGCACCAGGGCCCCGGCGCGCCGCAGCTGTTCGCAGCGCACCCGCTGGTCGGCGCTATCCCAGCGGGCTTCGGCGCACGCCTCGATCCTGTCCGTCAGCAGCTCCTCCAGGCCCCGGCGGGAGAGGGCCACCGCCAACCGCACCCGGGCTTCCTGGCCCTGGCCGTCGACGCTGGCGATCGCCAGGGCTTCGGCGCCGGCAAGGGGGTCCCCTGGGGGAAGGAAGGCGCCGCGACCGCTGCGCATCAGAAAGTGCCCATCGCCCCGGCCCCGGCCCAGGGCCAGCCGTTCCGGATAGGCCCAGCCCAGCAGCTGGGCCGCCCGGGCATCGTCGCCATCGGAGGCGGCATCGCGGCCGGAGCGGCTCGGCGCTGGTGCGCCAATGGAGCGCCCGTCCGTAAGCTGGCGCCGTAGCTGGGATTGGAGCTCTCGCCAGGGGCCCCGTGCCCCTGCACGGTCATGGCCGCCAGGGCCTGCGGAACTTCGCCGCAGCCAGTCGAGGCGCCGCATCAGATCGCTGCCGGCCTCGCGGCGATCGAGGGGATCCCGTTCGCTCAGCAGCACCGCCACGGCGCTGGCCAGGTCTTCCCAGCCCCGTTCCCGGGCCCGCAGCAGCATGTGGGCCAGGCGGGGATGGACCCCCAGCCGGGCCATTGCCCGCCCATGGCCGGTGATGCGTCCGCCAGCATCAATGGCGCCCAGCTGCAGCAGCAGGTTGCGGGCCTCTGCGAGGGAACGGCGGGGCGGCGCCGTGAGCCAGGGGAGCGTGTCGTCCGCCGCAGAGCCCCATTCGGCCAGTTGCAGGGCGATCGGCAGGGGATCGACTTCGAGCAGTTCCGGGGGATCGAAGGCGGGGCGACGCTGCTGTTCCGCCGGAGACCACAGCCGCAGGCAGTGTCCGGGTCCGAGCCGCCCGGCCCGGCCGCGTCGCTGCTCAGCACTGGCCTGACTGGCGGGCTGGGTGACCAGGCCATCCATGCCCGTGGCCGGGTCAAAGCGGCTGAGACGGCTCAGGCCGCTGTCGATGACCAGGGTCACGCCGGCGATCGTGAGCGAGCTCTCCGCCACCGCCGTGGCCAGTACCAGCTTGCCGGCCGCCTGGCTGGTCGCCGCGATGGCCCGACCCTGGGCCGCCAGCGGCAGCTGGCCATGCAGGAGAGCGCAGTCCACTTCGTCCCCCCAGGGGGTGGCTTCGATGGCCCGTCGCGCCGTCTCCAGCTCCCCGAGGCCCGGCAGGAAGACGAGCACGGTGCCCCGTGGCTGGGGCTGGTCGAGCCAGTGGCCCTCGAGGGCCCGCAGCACCTGGCGCTCGAGCCGCTCCTCCTGTCGCGGCGGTTGGTAGGCGACCGTGACCGGATGACCGCGGCCCTCACAGCTGATCACGGTGGCCCCATCCAGCTCGGCGGCCAGGGGTTCCAGATCGAGGGTGGCCGACATCACCAGCAGCCGCAGCTCGGGGCGCAGCAGGCTGCGGGCCTGGCGCACCAGGGCCAGGGCCAGATCCGCCTCGGCCTGGCGCTCATGGAATTCGTCGAAGATCACGCAGGCCACCCCCTCCAGGGCGGGATCGGCCTGGAGCCGGCGCAGGAACAGGCCAGCGGTGACCACCTCCAGACGGGTGGCCGTCGAGGTGCGTGACTCCAGCCGCACGCTGTAGCCGACCCGACCACCGAGGGGTTCGCCGAGGTTGGCCGCCAGGCGCTCGGCGGCGGCGCGGGCCGCGAGCCGGCGCGGCTCCAGCATCAGGAGCCGGCCCTCCTGGCCGAAGCTCTCGAGCAGGGCCAGGGGGACCCGGGTGGTTTTGCCCGCTCCGGGTTCGGCCTGGAGCAGCATGGTGGCCCCGGGCCCGAGGGCGGCGGTGATGGCCGCGAGGCGGCCATCAATGGGCAGGGACGGATTCAGCGCACGTGGCGGAGGCCATCCACCGGGTGGTAAGCCTCGCCTGTGGTTTCCTCGTAGACGATGGCCGGCAGACCCGTTTCGAACATGGTCTGCAGGGCCTCTTTCAGGTAGGGGTTCCAGCCGCCGGTGGTGACCTTGCCATGACGCACTGTCCAGTCCCAGGTGCCCTGGAGATCGCGGGGAATGCGGCCCTCCCGATCCCGACGGGCCACCAGGTCCTGGGATTCGACGATGCCGACCAGAATCGGATCTTTCCCGTAGGACGGGGTGATGCTCAGCTCGAGCCGGATGGGATCGTCCTTCACCATTTTGAGGCGAAAACGAGGCGGCAACTTCAGTGCTCCGAGCACGGCCGCCACGATTCGCGTTCTCTGATCCACCATCGATCTCCGCCTTTGAGCGCGTTCACCTCAGGGAGCCTATTCAGCGGCCGGCCGGACGCGGTCAGTTCGGATCGGCAGGAAAGGCGGGCTGTTCGTTGTCGCCGCTGAACCGAACCGTCAGCAGGTCCTCCTGGGTGAGCTGCCCGTCGGCGTCGAGGAGCTCAGGATGGATGGTGAGCCGCCCGGTGCGATCAGCCGAAGCCCCACCCGGATCGGTCGCGGCCGCCCCGGGGTCGCCCGGTCGTGGAACCGCTCGGAATCCCTGTGCCATCACCCGGAACGCCTGCCAGAGAAGCAGAACAAAGCAGGCCCCGTAGAGGATCGGAAAGATCTGCGAGAGGAGGGAGGTCATGGCGCGATGGGAACCCCGCATGCCGCGGACTCTCCCCCATCATCACCCTTCCGACGGAGCCGTGGTGGTGGCCAGCATCCAGGCCCATAGGGTGGTGCAGGCGGCTCCGAAGGCGAGAAAGGCGAGAAGCAGGTGGCTTGTGTCCATGACTCGATAAGAAAGTTTACAAATCATAGCCGATCAGGTCGGTTTGCCTCCCCTTCCTGCTGGGGGGATGACGTGTCTACGGTTTTGTTAATGACGAGTTTTTGCGATGCGTTCCTCCCGCGTTCTTGCCGCCGCCGCCGCCGGGCTTGCGACGGCCACGGCGGCGGCTACAGCCACGGTCATGGCCACCACCACCCTCATCAGCCCGACCCTCACCTCCCCAGGCCTTGCCCAGCCGGCCGGGGCGGTGCTCGGGCGGCAATCCTTCGTGGCGGAAGCGATCCGCCGGGCGGGCCCGGCTGTGGTCACCATTGACACGGAGCGCACGGTGCAATCGGCCGGTGGCGGTGGCGGGCTGCCCCGGGGGCTGATGAATGACCCCCTGTTCCGTCAGTTCTTCGGCATCCCGCAGCAGGGAGCTCCCTCGCGGCGCATCGAACGCGGTCAGGGCAGCGGTGTGATCCTGCAGTCCGATGGCTTGGTGCTCACCAATGCCCACGTGGTGGATCAGATCGACCGGGTGACGGTGGGTCTGGAGAACGGCCGGCGCTATGAGGGTCGGGTCGTGGGACTCGACAAGCTCACCGATCTGGCGGTGGTGCGGCTGGTGGGGGCAGGCCCCTGGCCCGTGGCGCCCCTGGGCAATTCCGATGCCCTGCAGGTGGGCGATTGGGCGATCGCGGTTGGGAACCCCTTCGGCCTCGACAACACCGTCACCCTTGGGATCATCAGCAGCCTGAACCGCAACGCCAGCAAGCTGGGCATCACCGACAAGCGGCTGGATCTGATCCAGACCGATGCCGCCATCAACCCCGGCAACTCCGGCGGACCACTGCTTAATGCCGATGGTGAGGTGGTGGGAATCAACACCCTGGTGCGCTCGGGGCCGGGGGCGGGATTGGGCTTCGCCATCCCGATCAACCGGGCCCGCAGCATCGTCAGTCAACTGGTGGCGACCGGCCGTGCCACCCACCCGATGATCGGGGTTGGGCTGGATGAGGTCAGGGCGGCCAGTGGCCAGGGCGCGGCCCGAGGGGCGGTTGTGGTTTCCGTGCAACCGAACGGCCCGGCGGATCGGGGCGGTCTCAGGACCGGTGACGTGATCGTTGCGGCCCAGGGGGCTGTGGTGAAAGATCCCTCCCAGGTGATCACCGCCGTCGAACGGGCTGGGGTGGGAGGAACGCTCAACCTGACGGTGAATCGTCAGGGGGCGACGGTCAACCTGCGGCTTGTCCCTGGCGATATGGCCCTAATGCGTCAGGGGTGAGCGGGGTGGCCCGACCCCGCCACCTCGGGGCCGGGCCACGGCGTTAGCAAAGGGGCAGCGTTCAGAGGATGTCCATGCCTCCTTTGCCGCCGTCCGGACGGATGGCGTCGTGCAGGCCGGCATCGACGGCGAGTTCACCGCCAAAACGGGCCGGTGCGCCCAGTTGCTGCCGCATGACCCACTGCGTGGCGGCTTTCTGGCTCTGCCAGGCCTGAAGCAATTGCTTGGCCAGACCACGCAGGACCTGCGGATCCCCAGTGGCGTCAATGGCCCGGGTCATGCGCTCAAGCTCGAATTTCTGACCGAGGCTGAGGGCGAGGGGTTCGGACATGGTGGGAGGCGCGACGGGGCGTTTCTGACCGGCCCAAAGCTACAAACTGTTTCAAGATGTCACGTAGCGGCTGTTACAGGGCCTAAGCCCCGGTCAGGAAATCCGCTCAACATCCTGAACAGGGTCCCACGCCCTGGCCTGGTCCCTGGGCAGATCAGTGGCGCTCGCGCAGCTCTTCCACGCAGCGGGTGACGCACTCCCCATCCTCCAGGGAGCAGGTGGTGATGCATTCGAAATACACCTCCATCGCATCGCTGGTGCTGGCCGTCTCTTCCCGCTCCGCGTTCCAACCGTCGGTGACGACGTTCTGGATGGTCATCGCTGCTCCTGGATGGGTGACCCTGTCAGCCTATGCACACAGAACCCACGGCACCAGAAAATTGAGTCTTCCTGCCTAGGGATTCATGAAGTTGTATTTTCAGCCGCTGCGTCAGCTGCCGTTCCCGGACTCCCCAGCCACTCCGCCCTTGGCCTTGGCACCGGCCTTCTCGGCTGATTTGGTCCGCTGTTTCTGTCGCTGCTCCTCCCGTTTGGCGGCCAGCTTGCGCTCCTGCTCCAGGCGCTCATTCTCCTCGGCCTCCTCGCGTTTCTTTTCCTGGTAGTAGGCGTAGTCACCGCGATAGAGCACCAGTTCGCCGTCGCGCACCTCGACGATCCGGTTGGCCACACGGCCAATGAAGAAGCGGTCGTGGGAGACCACCAGGGCCGCCCCCTCGTAGGCCATCAGGGCCTCCTCCAGCATCTGTTTAGCGGGGATGTCGAGGTGGTTGGTGGGCTCATCGAGCACCAGCAGGTTGCAGGGGGTGAGCAGCATCAGGGCCAGCGCCAGCCGGGCTTTCTCCCCGCCACTCAGCTTGGCCACCGGCTTGAAGACCGAATCGTTGCTGAAGCCGAAGCTGCCCAGCATGGAGCGCACCTGGGTCTGGGTCCAGTCGGGAACGGCCTCAAACAGGGTGTTGATCACGGTCTTGGCCAGATCGAGGGCTTCGGCCTGGTTCTGCTCGAAGTAGCCCGCCACCACGTGGTGCTCCCCCAGGCCGGCCTGACCCTCCAGGGGGAGCTCGTAGCCCATCACCAGCCGCAGCAGGGTGGATTTGCCGGCTCCGTTCGGGCCGACGAAGGCGATCCGATCGCCCCGTTCCACCTCCAGATTCGCCCCCAGGAACAGGATCTGGTCGTCGTAGCCATGGGTGAGGTTCTCGATCGCCGCCACCAGGCGGCCCGAGCGGGGGGCGGGGGGGAAGGCGAAACGCGGCCCGCTCACCGATTCCAGCGGAGCCTCGATCCGCTCCACCTTGTCGAGCAGCTTCTCGCGGCTCTTGGCCTGGGTGCTGCGCGTCGCGCTGGCCCGGAAGCGGTCGATGTAGGCCTGCTGGCTGCTCAGTTCCTTCTGCTGGCGCTCGAAGGCCGCCTGGCCGGCCTCCCGCTCCAGGGCCTTCTGCTCGAGGTGCTGGCTGTAGTTGCCCAGGTAGGTCCGTGAGACGCCGCGCTCCGTCTCCACGATCTGGTTGCAGACCCGATCGAGAAAGGCCCGGTCGTGGCTGATCACCACCAGGGGAACCGTCTGATCCACCAGATAGCTCTCCAGCCACTGGATCGTTTCGACGTCGAGGTGGTTGGTGGGTTCGTCGAGCAGCAGCAGATCCGGCTCCTGCAGGAGGATCTTGCCCAGGGCGATCCGCATCTGCCAGCCGCCGGAGTAGTCCCCGACCACCCGTTCGGCCGTCTCGGGCGTGAAGCCGATGCTGGGCAGCAGCTTGTCGATGCGGGCATCGAGCTCGTAGCCGTGCAGGGCCTCGAAACGGCTCTGCAGCTGGCCGAGTTCGTCGATCAGCCGGTCGAGCAGGGCTGGATCGGCGGCGGCCTCCTCGGTGGCCATCGCCTCCTCCACCTGGCGCTGACGGTTGAGCACCAGGGCGGCTTCGCCGAAGGCCTGGAACAGTTCCTGGCGGACGCTGCGGACGAGATCGACATCGAACTCCTGTTGCAGGTAGGCGATGCGGGGATCCCCTTGGCGCACCACCTGGCCGCTGGTCGGTTCCTCCAGCCCGGCGATGATGCGCATCTGGGTGGATTTACCGGCTCCGTTGACCCCCACCAGGCCGATCCGATCCCCTGCCTTGACTTCCCAGGTGATGTCCTTGAGCACCTCTCCGGTGGGGTAGATCTTGCCGATGCGTTCGAGGCGCAGCACGGAGCGGATGACGGTCACAGTGAGCGCATCATCCCCTGTCGGGGCGTCCTGCAGACTGGCAGCCCTGTTCGGTCGTGTCGTCAGAATGATCAAGCGACTCGAGCAGATCGCTGCCCTGGTGGTGGCGGCGGGCCTGGCGCTGACGAGCTACTGGCTGTTTTTCAGCTGGGCCCAGGGGGGAGGCTCCGAGCGTCGCCAACAGCCAGGCCGGCCCCAGCAGGAGGGACGCCGTCCTCCGGCTTCAGAGTCCGCCCCGGGCCTTGATCAGCCATTGTTTGGTGTCGCCGTCATCAAGACCGGCCAGGTGGGCCTTGACCTCCTCCGGGCTGACCGGCAGGCCCGCCTCCTCTCCGAGGGAGACGATCCTGCTGAGGGCTCCGCTCGGATCCTGAAGAGCCTGGCGAAACAGTGACTGGGTGAGCTCCCCATCGTTGCTGATGCGTCTGTAGAGCTCTGCGGCGTTATCGGTGGCGTTGTTGGTGGTCATCCTGGCCGGGATTCTTCCCTGACCTTATGGGCTGGGGGGGCATCGGCGCAGCCCCCTGGAGTTGATCTTCAGGGGCGTTGAGGAGTGGCGTTGAGGAGTGGCGATGGGGCTGGATCAGGCCACGCGCGGACTGGTGTCCTCCTCGGCGCCGCTGGCGGAAGCATCTTCCATGCTGCGGGCATCGAGACAGAGCACCTTGCGCAGCTGGGCGTAGTTGGCGGCCAGGGGTTGACGTCCCTCCTGCTGGGCGCCGAACTCGGCGCGCTGCAGCACATGGTGCAGATGGGTGAGCAGGTACGTGCTGATCACGGCCGAAACCAGCACATCGCTGGGTTCCGCCGTGCTGCGCCGCCGGCTCTGACGGCTTTTGGGCTGCAGGGGGGTCTCGGAACCTATGGGGCGGGACTGGGTGGATCGGGCCATGGCAGAAGCGGCCGGTGGGCCGTCGGAGGGGACGGGGGGCGTGGAAGCAGTGGGCTAAGGCTTGGGGGAGAAGGGGGGGTCCGGGGGGGGCCGGGATGGCCCTCAAACCAAATCTTGGTCCACAAACCTACTTTTGGATACTACCCATGACAGCCACTGTACACTTTTTCCTATCTCGCCGTACCCCCGCGGCGCCCGCTGACCGGCACCCCCCAGAGGCACCGTGCCCACCCGCCAGACCTCCTCCAGCGGCAAGCCCAAGTCGCCGCGGATCCAGGTCGTCCTGCCGGAGGAGCTCTGTGCCCGCCTCGCCGCCCTGGCGGAGAGCGAATCGCGCACGGTCAGCAACATGGCCAAGGTGCTCATCCAGCAGGGGGTGGAACGGCTCGAGCGGCAGCGCCCCATGGCGCCCACCCAGGCGCCCTGCCCGGGCGGGCCCGCCGCTGTCGCCGATCGTTTCCGCCGGGAACTCGAGCAGCAGGAACAGGGCGGTACCCGGCGGCTGCGGGGGGCGCCACGTCGGCTGCGCCTGCGTCAGCCCCCCCTATCCCCCTGACGGGGGAGGGACGGCGATCACGCCGAGAACTGCGGCCTGGCGGGCCCCTGTGACCGAGGGCAGCGACCCTGGGTGACCCCGCCAGCGCCACCAGGCCAGCAGGGCAAAGGCCAGGGCTTCCCGCTGGTCATCGGCGATGCCATGGCCGGCCAGGCTGCTCACCACCATGCCGCGGCACCGGCGCTGCAGCTGCTCCATCAGGAAGCCATTGCGGGTGCCGCCTCCGGCCACCAGCAGCTCCAGGGGACGGGGACCCCGGGCCAGGTCCTGGCCCACCACCGCTGCGCTGAAGGCCGTCAGGGTGGCCAGGGCATCGGCCGGATCCACACCGGTGCCGAGCTCCGCCAGGCGCCGTTCCAGATCGGCGGCCCCGAACAGTTCGCGTCCGGTGGATTTCGGCGGTGCCGCCTGGAGGTAGGGCTCCCGCAGCCACTGCTGCAACCGCCCCTCGTCGATGCGGCCCTGCCGTGCCCAGGCACCATCGGCATCGAAGTGCAGGCGTCCGTTGCTGAAGCGGGCCACGGCCAGATCCAGCAGCGTGTTGGCCGGTCCGCAGTCCCAGCCCTGGACCGGCGCCTTCCGATCGGGGCCCACAGGCGGGGGAAGCAGGGTGAGGTTGGCAATGCCGCCCAGGTTGAGCAGGGCCCGCCAGCCGCCGATTCGCCCCAGCAGGGCAGCGTCGGTGGCTGGAACCAGGGGCGCGCCATGGCCGCCGAGGGCCAGATCGACGCTGCGGAAGTCGAAGACCACTGGCCTGCCAAGCAGTTCCGCCAGCAACGGCCCCTGCAGCAGTTGCCAGCTGGCCCCGCGACGTTCCCCGTCCGGCGGGCGGTGCCAGAGGGTCTGCCCGTGGCAGCCCACCAGTTCGGCCCGGCCCTCCGGATCACAGGCCCGGGCCGCCATGGCCTGGTGCTCGGTGAGGTCTTCGGCCAGGGTGAGCAGGGCGTCGGCATCCAGGGGTATCCCCTGGCCGACGGCCACCAGGCGCTCGCGCAGGTCCGGCGGGTAGGGGGTGTGGGCGCCCGCGAGGATCCGCCAGCGCGGCCGGGGGGAACGACCCTCCAGGCGTACCAGCACCGCGTCCACCCCGTCGGCGCTGGTGCCGCTCATCAGGCCCAGCACGCGCATGCTCGTCAGTGGGAGGGCAAGGCTTCGAGGGCTTCGCTGCTGCCCATCACCACCAGCAGCTCGGAGGCGTTGAGCACGTGGGAGGCGGGGGGGTTGACCGTGAGTTGATTGGAGGGGCCGGCGGCCAGCACGCTGACGTTGTAGTTCTTGCGCAGGTTCAGATCCCGCAGCGACTGGCCGACGAAGGAGCTGGGAACCCTGATCTCCTCGATGCTGTTGCGGTCGTCGAGGCGGAGCCGCTCGAGCAGGTTGGGCCGGATCAACTCCATGCCCAGCCGTGTTCCCTGCATCTTCGAAGGGAAGACCACCTTGTCGGCGCCGACCCGCCGCAACATCTTTTCGTGCAGGTCGCTGGTGGCCCTGGCGATCACCTGCCGGACCCGGCTGCCTTCGCCGTCCCTGACGATCAGGGTGGCGGTGATGCTGGCGCCGATCGGTTCGCTGATGGCCACCACCACCGTGCCGACATCCAAGGCACCGGCGGCCCTCAGGGCTTCTTCGTCGGTGCAGTCCACCACGCGGGCCTCTATGGCGGTATCCATCTGGCGCAGCTCATCGATGGCCCGCTGGTTGTTGTCGATGGCCAGCACCTCGGCCCCGTGGCGCAGCAGCTCCTTGCAGACGGCACTGCCGAAGCGACCGACACCGATCACGGCATAGCTGTTGGAGGTGTCGGCTTCGCTGCCCTGCCATTGCCACCACTGATTCATGGGACCAACGTCGAAAGAGTCATGGATGCAGCTGGGGGCAAGGGGCCTCTGGGCGCGGGGACGGCAGAGCCGGAGGTCAGATGTACAGCTCTTCGCGGGGATAACCCACACGATTCTGGGGCCGGCTGCCATAAACAGCCGAAAGCAATAGGAGAATACCGATCCGGCCCACGAACATGCCGATCATCAGCACCAGCTGCCCCCAACGGTTGAGCTGGCTGGTGACCCCCACGTCAAGGCCCACGGTGCCGAAGGCGGACACGCAGGTGAACAGTTTTTCCAGGAAGGTGAAGGCCTCACTCCCCGGGGTCCCGGCGGTGGTGTCGCCCAGCCCCAGCAGCAACGCCATCAACAGGATGAAAAGGCCCGAGCCGAGGGTGACACCCACGGCTTTGAGGATGACCTTGAGGGGGATCTCCCGGTTCCTCACGACCACTTGGTCATGGCCGCGGAGGGTGGAACGGGTGGCGGCGATCAGGGCCGCGAAGGTGGTGGTCTTGATGCCTCCACCGGTGCCACCGGGACTGGCGCCGATGAACATCAGGATGATCATCAACAGGATGCCCGAGTCGGAGATTGTTTCCACACTGATGGGAATGGTGTTGAAACCAGCGGTGCGGGTGGTGATCGACTGGAACAGGGTGACCTGAATTTTTTCCCAGAGGTTCATCTGTCGCACCATTTCCTCTGTGGCGAAGTGTTCGGTGAACAGCAGACCCACGGCCCCCAACACGATCAGCAGGATGGTGGTGCGAATCACCAGCCGGGTGTGCAGGCTGAGGCGGCGGAGGCGCTCCAGGCGGAAGCGGTTGACCCAGATGTCGTTGGTGACGCGCCAGCCGATGCCGCCCATGACGATGAGCAGACCGATCACCCCGTTAACGACGGGTTGGCCCTGGTAACCCACCAGGCTGTCGCGCCACAGCCCGAAACCGGCGTTGTTATAGGCGCTGATGCAATGAAACAGGGCAGCCCAGAGCCGCTGGCCCTTGTCGGGGATATCGGTGAAGCCGAAGTTGTAGAGAATCAGTGTGCCGATCCCGATCACGATGGCGGCGATCAGCAGAATCTGGTTCAGGGTGGGGCCGATGCCGCCGACACCGAAGTCGTCCAGGGCGCGCCCCTTATCGAGCCGCTGGCGCAGGCCCGAGCGGCCCTGGACGAAGCCCTGAAGGAAGGTGGTGATGGCCATCAACCCCAGGCCGCCGGTGAGGATCAGCCCGGCCAGGGCCACCTGGCCGGCAAAGGTGAGATCGACGCCCACATCGATGATCGACAGGCCCGTGACGGTGATGGCGGAGGTGACGGTGAAGAGGGCCTCCCAGAGGCCCACCTCATCGCTGGAGCAGAGCGGGCTGGCCAGCAGCAGCGTGCCGAAGGCGATCACCAGCACGCCAGTGACCAACGTGAACTGCGGCACCGTCAGACGATGCCGCCAACTCTGCAGTCGCCTCATTTGTTGGGCTGGGGGGTCATCCGGAGATAGGGACGGATTTCAGTGACACCCTTGGGGAACTTCGCCCGGGCTTCGTCGGTGGGGATCGAGGGCACCACCACACAGTCCTCGCCGTCCTTCCAGTTCACAGGAGTGGCCACCTGGTGGTGGTCGGTGAGCTGGAGGGAATCGATCACGCGCAGAATCTCATCGAAATTGCGGCCCGTGCTGGCGGGATAGGTGATCTGCAGACGCAGCTTCTTGTTGGGGTCGATGATGAACACCGAGCGAACTGTGAGGTTGCTGAGGGCATTGGGGTGGATCATGCCGTACAGGCTGCTCACCTTCTTATCGCTGTCCGCCAGGATCGGATAGTCGACGGTGGTGTTCTGGGTCTCGTTGATGTCGCCGATCCAGCCCTTGTGGCTCTCGGCGGAATCGACGCTCAGGGCGATGGTCTTGACGTTGCGCTTCTCCCATTCGGCACGCAGCCGGGAGACTTCGCCCAGCTCCGTCGTGCAGACGGGGGTGTAGTCAGCGGGGTGGGAGAACAGCACCACCCAGCTGTCGCCGGCGAAGTCGTAGAGATTGATCGGGCCGAGCTGGGATTCCTGAGTGAAATCAGGAACGGTGTCGCCCAGTTGCAGGGTCATCGGAGAAGAATTGGCGCCGGTTGATGCTGGCACAGCCTTGGGGCCGCCCGTCGTGGTGGCGGTGGGCCAGGACTGCAGCTCCTGGCGCAGGTGCTGGAGACCCAGGTCCGCCGTGGCCGAAACGAACAGCATGGCCGGATCCACGGCCCTGGCCCGTTCCAGTTCGCCGCTGGCGCAGCGGTCGATCTGGTTGCCGATCACCCGCCTCGGCATGGTGGCCTGCAGCGAATCGAGGATCGCCTGCACGGTGGTGAGCTGCTCGGGCCAGGCCGGATCGGCCAGGTCGACGACGATCAGCAGGCCGTCGGCATCGAGGGCCTCCTCGAAGGTGGAGCGGAACGCCTCCATCAGCTGGGGGGGCAGCTCGCGGATGAACCCCACCGTGTCGGTGACCAGCAGCGGCTGGCCGCCTGTGCTGCTGTCTGCTGCCCACTCGATCCGGCGGGTGGTGGGATCGAGGGTGGCGAAGAGCTTGTCCTCGGCCAGCACGGCCTGGCTGCCACTGGCCCCGGTGAGGGCGTTGAGCAGGGAGCTCTTGCCCGCATTGGTGTAGCCCACCAGGGCCAGTCGCGGCAGGTCGCGGCGTCCCTCCCGCAGGCGGGCCCGGTGGGCCCCGAGCCGCTGCACCTCCCGCTGCAGCCGTTCGATGCGCCGGGCGATGGCGCGCCGGTCCTTCTCCAGTTGGGTTTCGCCCGGGCCACGGGTGCCGATGCCGCCCCCCTGCCGCGACAGGCTCAGTCCCCGGCCGGTGAGCCGCGGCAGGCGATAGCGCAGCTGGGCCAGCTCCACCTGCAGCCGTCCGGCGCCGCTCGCCGCCCGCTGGGCAAAGATGTCGAGAATCAGCTCGCTGCGATCACTCACCGGCAGGTCGAGCAGTCCCTCCAGGTCGCGGGCCTGGCCCGGGGTGAGTTCCCGATCGGCCACCACCAGGCTGGCGCCGACGCGGCGCGCCTCCAGGGCCGCCTCCCGCAGCTTGCCTTCCCCCCAGGGGCTACGGGAGACGGGGCCATGGCGGCGCTGCTCCACCCGGCCTACGGGAATGGCACCGGCACTGCGCACCAGGCCTTCCAGTTCGGCGATGCGCCGGTCGCTCAGGGCCCGGTCGCCGCTGGTCTGCACCAGCAGCAGCACCCGCTCGGGGCCCTCCAGGGCGGGGGCTGGTTCGGCATTCGGCGGCTCCGCCGCGGCGAGGGCGACGGGGTCCAGGTCACAGAGTTCGGCCAGATCCCCTCCTAGGACGCAGTTCCAGGCGCGAGCACCGCTGCCGGCCGGGGTGTGGATCGCCGCCGGCCAGCGTCCGCCGGTGTCCGGTTGCTGGCCGAAGCGCAGCCAGAGGTCAGGTGCCACGTCCATGCCCACCACGGCCTCCTGGGCTGAGGGCTGCAGGTGCGCCTGGCGTCCAGCCCCTGCGCTGGTGAGCAGTCGCAGGTTGTGACCCTGACGCCTGGAGGGACCGGGAAGTTTCTCCAGCAGGCGCGCCGAATGGTCCAGCTCCCCCACCCAGAGCAGACGGCAGAGGCCGCGCCCGTCCACCACCAGGGTGAGGGGCAAGTTCAGGTCGCGGCCCTCGGCCGCCAGGCGCTGCAGGGTGAGCAGATCCGCCACCGCATCGCCCGGGTGGCGGCGGTGGCAGATCTGCTCCAGCCGGCGCCGCTCCGCGGGCCGCAGGCCCACTGTTTTACCGGCCAGCACCCCTTGCCTCAAGGACGCCGCACCAGCAGACAGCGCACGCCGGCGGCTCTGGCGCCGGCCCCATCCTCTGGGCTGTCGCCCACGTGCCAGACCTGGGAGGGCGTCAGAGCGAGCGACTCCAGGGCGGCCTGGAAGGGCACCGGCGACGGCTTGGCGGCTCCGGCGCTGCTGGAGACCACCACCGCCTCGAACAGATCTGCCAGGCCCAGGCCCTCCAGCAGCGGTTGCAGCCGCCGGTCGAAGTTGCTGACCACGGCCAGGCGCAGGCCCGCCCCATGCCAGCGGCGCAGAACGGTAGGCACATCGGCATAGACATGCCACAACGTTGGGTCGGCGAAGCGATCGAACAGGGCGTCATGCAGCGCCGCCGGGGCCACCGCCGCGCCGGCCGCCACCAGGACGGCGTCGATGCGCTCCCCCCACCAGTGGCGCTCTGCCTGAAGCAGGCTGTCGCTGTCGAGGCCGGGGAAGGCCAGGGCAGGGGCCTGACGCAGGATGCCAGGGAAGGCCTGGTCGATGGCGTCAGCGGCGACGCTGAGGCCGTGCTCAGCCGCCATGGCGGCATAGGTATGGCCCACCGAGCGGCGCAGTCCGATCAAGGTGCCCATGGCATCCAGCAGCAGGCCCCGGGGACGGGGCCAGGTCGACGGCGAAACCGTCATGGCCGTCATGGCTTCCAGTCGGCCAGCCAGCCGGCGGCCACCCGCAGCTGGTGGGGCCGGCCCGGCAGGCGGGCCAGGTAGGCCAGACGGCGCAGCTGGTAGGCGGCAGGGCCGGCCAGGGTGACACCGGCGGCGGTCAGGCTGGCTTCGCCGACGCCGAGACTCATCATTTCGCCCAGGTCATTCCACTGGAAGGGCTCCAGGGGTTCGCCCCGGAGGGAGCGGATCAGGTTGGTGGCCAGCACCGAGGCTTGCTGAAAGGCCACCTGGGCCGTGGCTGGAGTGGCGGCGCCGGGGGCCTCGCCGGCCGTTCCGTCAGGATCCACAGGGGCGGCGAGATCTCCCGCCACGAACAGATCCCCATGGTTCTGCAGGCACAGATCGGGCCCGCAGAGCAGGCGGCCGCGGCTGTCGCAGGCGGGAGCGGGGTCGATCCTGGGCGCAGCGAAGCTCAGACCGGCGGTCCAGACCACCGCCCGAACGGCGAGGGACTCGCTGTGGACGGTGCTGTCACCGTCCGGGTGGCACTGGAGCGTGATTGCTTCGGCCTCGACCGCCTGCACGCGGGTACGGGTCCGCAGCCGCACGTCACGGCGCCGGAGGGCAAGGGCGGCCTGTTCGCGGTTGAAGGCCCTGGACTGGGGCAGCAACTGCGGCCCCTGCTCGATCAGCTCGATCACAGCACTGCCCTCGGCCATGTCAGCGAGCTTGCAGGCCAGTTCCACCCCAGTCGGCCCTGCCCCCACCACGGCGATGCGCTGCAGGGGCTTCCGCAGGCTTTTCAGGTCAGCCACCAGGCACTGGAGCCGCTCCACATCGGCCAGGCTGCGGAAGCCCAGGCTGTGGCGGTCGGCCCCTGGCACCGCGAAGGTGTTGCTCTGGGCCCCCGTGGCGATCACCAGTCGGCCAAAAGAGAGCGTGCGGCCCGCCGCCGTGTGCAGCTGCTGGTGGTCGGCATCGATCCGCTCCACCCGGTCCTGCAGCCAGGCCACGCCACGGCCCGCCAGCAGGCCGTCGTAGCGGGGGGCAATCTCCCAGCGGCGCAACTCGCCGCTGAGCAATTCATACAGAAGCGGCAGAAACAGGAACCGGTCGTTCGGCTCAATCAGCAGGACAGGGGGATGGTCCTTTTGCTGAGCCAGCGCCAGAGCCGTGTACAGCCCCCCGAAGCCACCCCCGACGATGACGACGTTCTGGGCCTTTTGCCGTTGCCCTTGCATGCCTTCACCCTAACCACAATCACCTGATCCCTGAAAGGCGATGATGGGCTGATGGTGTCCTTCCCCCTCACGGCGTCCATCAGCCCCGAGGGCAGCGCGGCGGGTCTGGATGCGGCCCACCAGGCCCTGCCCCGCGATCACCATGGATCCGCCATCGACCTCGGTGCCGCCCGCTCCGAACTGGAGCCCCTGGATGCCATCGGCCGGATGCGCTGGGCCCAGGAGGCGTTCGCCGGTCACTTCGCCGTCACCACCAGTTTTGGCATCCAGTCGGCGGTGATGCTGCACATGGTGAGTGCGCTCGACGGCTCCGGAGCCTGGCCAGCGATCCCCGTGCTCTGGGTCGACACCGGCTACCTGCCCCCCGAGACCTATCGCTACGCCAACGAGCTCTGCGACCGCCTCAAGATCGACCTGCATGTGCTGCAGGCCGATCTCAGTCCGGCCCGGATGGAGGCTCTGCACGGCCGGCTGTGGGAAACGGAGAATCGCGACGACATGTTCACCTACAACCGGCTGCGCAAGGTCGAACCCCTCGACCGGGGGCTGCAACGGTTGGAGGTGCACTGCTGGGCCAGCGGTGTGCGTTCCGGCCAGACGGATCACCGGGGAGCGATGCACTGTCTGGATCCGGTGCGGGAGCGCTGGTCGCTGCGGCCGCTGCTCGCCTGGAGCCGCCGCGACATCTATTACTACATGCAGGAGCACGACCTGCCCCAGCACCCGCTCTTCGAGCAGGGCTATTCCACCGTGGGCGACTGGCACACCAGCGCCCCCGACGACGGCACCACCCATGGCCGAGCCACCCGTTTCGGCGGGCTGCAGCAGGAGTGCGGCATCCACATGCCCGGGCTGATGGGCGAGGGCATCTGAGGTGCAGGCTTGCCAGCTTCGCTGGCTGCTGATCGGCAACAGCCGCTGGCACTGGGCTCTGGCCCAGAACGGCGAAAGCGGTGCCGACCAGCCGCAGCAGTTCCTGCACCTGCCCCCACCGACGTCACCCCTGACGGCGGCGGTGGACCTTCCCCTGGTCTGGGCTGCGGTGGGGCCGGTCCCACCCTGCGCCGGTCTACCGGCCGAGACGCGCCTGGCTCTGGACGATGTGCCGCTGGCTGAGGCCCCCCCCTGGCTGGGCATCGATCGAGCCCTGGCCGGTTGGTGGGCGGCGCAGCTTGCAGGCGGCCCGGTGCTGGTGGCCGATGCCGGCACCGTGCTGAGCCTCACCCGGGTGGACGGCTGCGGCCGATTCGCCGGCGGCCGGCTGATGGCGGGTGCCGCCCTGCAACTGAGGGCCATGGGCGCTGGCACCCAGGCCTTGCCTTCCCTGGAGGGGGGCCTGGCGAGTGCCGGTGGCGGGGAGCCCTGGCCCCGGGCCACCGACGCGGCGATGCGATTGGGGGTGGCCGAAGGCCTGGCCGCCGCGGTGCTGGAGGCCGGACGCCAGGCCCGGGCGCTGGATGACAAGTGCCGGATTGTGCTCACCGGTGGGGATGGGCCGACCCTGTGGCCGCTCCTGCGCAGGCCGTCCGGGCTGGGGGAGGAGGGTCTTCAGCACCGTCCCGAGCTCTGCCTGGAGGCCCTGATGGCCCTGCGTCCCGCTCCGCCGATCGGGGTCGCTCAGGCCAGGCCCAGATCCTCAAGAATCTGATCCGCCATGGTTTCGGCCTTCACCTTGAGATAAAGGCGTTCCAACTTGCCCTCGGCATCGATCATGAAGGTGTGCCGCATCATGCCCATATACTCCTTGCCCATGAACTTCTTGAGCCCATAGCTTCCGTACGACTCAGCCACGGGGCAGGGCTCGGCATCGGTGAGCAGGGTGAAGGGCAGGTCGTATTTGGCGACGAACTTGCCGTGGCTGGCCGCGCCGTCCTTGCTGATTCCCAGCACCCGGATGCCGTGGGTTTCGAAGCCACTCCACCGATCCCTGAAATTGCAGGCCTCCTTGGTGCAGCCCGGAGTGTCGTCCTTGGGGTAAAAGTAAATCACAACACGCTGCCCCCTCAGGGCGGACAGGGACACGGCCTCACCCTTCTGGTCGGGGAGGGTGAAATCGGGGGCTGGATCTCCCACCTGCAGGGCCATGGGTCGAACCTTGAAGACGATGAAGGCGCTTGCAGCCTAGAGGCACTGGCTTGAATGGCTCCACCAAGACCGCGCCGGGACGGCCCGGTTGGCGCCTCCGTCCTGCCGGTCTGTGTGGAGAGGCAAAGAAACTGCACACGCGAAGTAGGCAGGACCACCCTTAATGGCTAGGTTGATACTGAAGTCAACATCCTCTCCCGTGTTCAAGCGAATTCTCACCGCTCTCTTCGTGGGAACGGCTCTTTCCACCTCCGTGCTGCCCGCCTCGGCTGCCGTGGACAACGACTTGCCCGTGCGTTGGAACACCGGCGGTGCCGTGTGGTCCACCAACCAGGCGGCCTTCGACACCTTCCTGGGTTCCGGCGACATCACCGATCGTGGCCTGGAAGGCGGTCTCGCCCGCTCCGGCTGGACGTCCGACGAAGTCAAGTCGGGCATGACCAAGACCTATGCCGTCAACCTCGTCGGGGTCTCGCGCTTCCTTTACTCCGACGCCGGTGTCAAGTTCCTCAAGAACGCGACCAGCAGCTACTTCCCCTACTACAGCATGAATACCTATGCTGTACAGGCTCTGCGGTCGGCGATCATCTCCGATTCCAAGGACGGTTCGATCTCCTCGGCAGGCATCATGAAGGCCCTGCCCACCGACTTCCGTCTGGCTGATTTCTGCAACACCTACACCGGTTCCCAGAACATCTGCGCCGAGGGTCGTTGCCAGCCCGGCACCGCCCAGTGCACCTCGCTGCTGTCCTGGTATGTCTTCCTGCCCGCCTGCATCCAGGCCAACCAGATGGCCGACCCCGTCGCCATGGTTCGGGACACCCCCGGCCCCGCCCCTGCGCCAATGATGGATCAGCCGGTTCGCGGCCTCTGGTGATCGATCGGGGAGATCTCTCCCCATCTTTTCCAGCCCCGGCAATGCCGGGGCTTTTTCATGGCTCTGCGCTCCACTGGGCCAGGAGCAGGGTGTGCCCAAGGGGCTGGGGCAGGGTGGTACCCCGTCGCTCCCGGAACTGGGCTTCGAGGCTCTTGCGGCCAGCGGCAGGAAGCGCTGCCGCCAGATGCTTCCGGTAGCTGGCCTCAGCGCCGAACCAGCGCTCCAGCAGGGCGTCGCTCAGGGGAAGGTCGAGCCCCTCCTCCCAGAAGCGGCGCTGCACATGCCAGCCGAGGGCTTCCAGCCCCTCCTGCACCCGATCGGCCAGCTCGGCGTCGCCCGCCAGCCACTCCTGTTCCCTGGTGGCCGCGCGCTCAAGAACGGCCGGCACGTCGCCTGCGGCGCGGCTGAGCAGGTGGGCGCGCAGGCTGCCCGCCGGTCCCAGCAAGGGATGGGTGAACAGCAGGCGGGCCCGGGCTCCCGGGGCCGCCAGGGCCGTGAGCTGCTCCAGCCAGGCCAGTCGTTGCGCCGCGGAACTGTGGCGCCAGGGCTGGCGCGCGGCGATCCACTCAAAACGACCCTTCCCCTGGGGCGGACCGGCCAGTTGCGTCTGAAGCTGCTCGGGGGCGTCGCTGGCCACGGCCAGCAAGCGAGGTCGCCGCAACTGATCCAGCAGCTGCAGCTGGGCCTGCAGGCGATCGAGCACCGCCGCGCTCGGCGTGGTCAGCACCACTTCCCCCTCGCTGGCAGCTTCCAGCGGATCGAGGGCCCAGAGCAGGGAGTGGGCTTCGACCACCAGCACCCGGTCCAGGCGCCCGATGGCGGCGTCCTGCCAGAAGCGCTGGCGCAGCCGGTCGAGCCGCTCCCCCTCCGCCCCGGCCTGGCGTTGCAGCCAGCGGTTCAGCAGGGGGTCGTCCGGACTGCTGCTGAGCAGGTCGCCCCGGCCGTCCGCTGCCGTTTCGGCCGCGGCGGCCAACTGGGCGGCCCGGCGCTGCTGCAGCCGTTTGCGCAGCCCCCCTTCCCAGCCCAGGGATCCCGGCTGCCAGAACACCTCCCCCTGCAACGCCTGGGGCAGGTACTGCTGGGCGACCCAGTGGTCGGCATAGGCGTGGGGATAGCGGTAGCCCACCCCATCCCCAAAGGCCTGGCCATCCCTGTTGGCATCGCGCAGATGGGCCGGCACCTGCTGGCGGCGGCTCTCGCGCACCGCCTTGACCGCATCAAAGAAGCCCAGGCTGCTGTTGCTCTTTTCGGTTCCGGCCAGATACAGAGCGGCATGGGCCAGGGGATAGAGCCCCTCCGGCAGGCCCACCCGGTCGAAGGCGGCGGCGCAGGCTTCCACCACCACCATCGCCTGGGGATCGGCCAGGCCGATGTCCTCGCCGGCGGAGATCAGCAGGCGCCGCAGGATGAAGCGAGGGTTCTCGCCGGCTTCCACCATCCGCGCCAGCCAGAACAGGGCCGCATCGGGGTCGGAGCCCCGGATCGACTTGATGAAGGCGCTGATGGTGTCGAAGTGGGCATCGCCCTGCTTGTCGTAGAGCACCGCCCGCTGCTGGATCGATTCCTCGGCAATGGCCAGGTCGATGCGGATGACGCCGTCGGCGTCGGCTTCGGTGGTTTCCACCGCCAGTTCCAGGGCATTGAGCAGGCTGCGCGCGTCGCCCCCCGCCACGTCCAGCAAATGGGCGCCCGCTGGTTCGGAGAGCTCGACGGAGCGTTGGCCGTAGCCATGTTCGGGATCGGCCAGGGCCCGCTCCAGCAGCAGGCGCAGATCTTCCGGTTCCAGGGGTTGAAGACGGAACAGACGGGAGCGGCTGACCAGGGCCTTGTTGACTTCGAAGTAGGGGTTTTCGGTGGTGGCGCCGATCAGGGTCACGGTGCCGTTCTCGACCCAGGGCAGCAGGGCATCCTGCTGGGCACTGTTGAACCGATGCACCTCGTCGATGAACAGGATCGTGCGCAGACCGTGGTGCTCGAGGCGCAACTTGGCGGCGTCCACCTCGGCCCGCAGATCCTTCACCCCGGCCAGCACGGCGTTGAGGCTGCTGAAGTGGGCCCGGGTGCTGCCGGCGATGATCCGCGCCAGGGTCGTCTTGCCGGTGCCGGGGGGGCCGTGCAGGATCAGGTTGCCGACCCGGTCGGCGGCGATGGCACGGCGCAGCAGCCGCCCCGGACCCAGGATTGCCGCCTGACCCACGAAGTCGTCGAGGCTGCGCGGCCGCAGGCGATCGGCCAGCGGGGCGATCCTGCGCCTGGCTTGCTCGCCTTGATGGCTGAACAGATCACTCACTGTTGCGTGCCTTGACTCACTCCACCCGTGGATGGAAGCGGGAGCTGAAGGCCAGCAGGTCAAACCCGCTGAACAGGAAGCTGATCCCCACCAGCAGACCGATCACCGAGAGCAGGCTGGCCGGACTCATCGTCAGGATCAGCAAGCCAAGAGCGAGGGTGACGATGCCGTTGGCCAGTCCCCATCCCCAGCCCCTGGTGGTGCGGTGGCTGAGGGAGACGATCGCCATCACGACACCCTCCACAAGGAACACCAGGCCGAGTGCTGTGGCCAGCGCCTTCACCTGCAGGGCGGCAGGAACCACCCCGGATTTGAATTGCAGCAGCATCCAGATGCCGGTGACCAGGAACAGGGTGGACACCACCAGCCTCCAGAAGCAGTGCCAGCGGCCGAGGCGTCGGGCACGCGAGAGGTTGTCGATCCAGCCCATGAGGCCACTCACCAGGAAGGCGATCGCCACCATCACGGTGACGGAGGCTGAGGCCACCACAGGAAAGCTGAGGGCCAGAAGCCCCAGCACGATCATGATGATTCCCTCGGCCTGGGTGAGGCCCTGGAGCCGGCCCGCTTCGGCCGCTGTGCGATCCAGGGGAAGGCCGGAGGAATCCTCCGCGTCGGGAGAGTTGAAGGTGGCGCCGGAAGGCATAAGACCCATGGACACATCCTTGGCAACGTAGGCAAGGGAAAACTTGCCGTGGCTTCCCCGTCATGGTCTGAGATTGACGCGCTGGGTGGCTTGGTAGCGAATCAAGGCCTCGTAGGTGCCGGATTCTTGGCAGCGTCTGCTACTTCATGGTCATCGTTGGTGCCATTGATGGCTTTTGGCTGATGGAGGCACTGCTGCTGATGACCGTGTTCACGGGCCTGGTGGGTCTGCTGCTGCGCCGCAGCCTCTTCCTCAAGGGGATGGGAATGGATGGGATGGCGACGGGGGCTGGGCGGCGCCAACAACCGAGAGCGAACCTGAGATCTGCGTGATCGCCCCGCGGGTGGAGAGCGACGCCGATGGACGGGGGTGGCTGAGCCGCTGAAGGCAGCGCCTGATGGTGGCGGCAGGCTCAGAGGCGGCGCAGAAAGAAGGGGATCAGCACGGCGTTGAACAGATCGATGAGGAACGCCGACACCAGTGGCAGCACGATGAAGGCCTTGTACGAAGGCCCGAATCGTTGGGTCACCGCCGTCATGTTGGCCATGGCGGTGGGGGTGGAGCCCAGCGAGATGCCGCCGAAGCCGGCGGCGATCACGGCAGCGTCGTAGGTGCCACCGAGCAGCGGAAACACCAGGAAAAGATTGATCACCAGGGCCAGCAGGAACTGGGCGATCAGGATCAGCACAAGGGGCCCCGCCAGATCCACCAGCGTCCAGAACTGCAAGGCCATCAGGGACATCGCCAGGAACGCCCCGAGCGAGATCTCGGCGATCAGGGCCAGGGCCGGTGTTCTGGAGGGCCAGCGGAACCCTGCCTTTGGCCCTGGCCTGGGCAGCAGGTTGCTGAGCAGGATGCCCACGATCAGGCAGGGCACGAACAATGGCAGGAACAGCCCGAGGTCGCGCATCAGCTTCTGCAGAATCGAGCCGAGGATGATGCAGATGTTGATCGCCAGCACCGCTCCCAGAAAATCGAGGTGACCCATCACCTCCCCGCCGCCCCTGGGGCTTGCCCGCACGGGCGTCTCCTCGGAGCCGGGGGTTGCCAGACGGTGGCGGCGGATCAGGTACTGGGCGATGGGTCCCCCAGTGGCACTGGCGATGATCAGGCCGAAGGTGGCGGCCGCAATGCCGATCTCCAGGGCGTTGGCTACGCCGTGTCCGGTGGCGAACTTCGGTGCCCAGGCGATCGTGGTGCCATGGCCGCCGATCAACGACACCGTGCCCACCAGCAGTCCGGTGGCGGCCGGCAATCCACTCCAGCGGGCCAGGCCGATTCCCAGCAGGTTCTGCGCCACCATCAGCACGATGCTCAGCACCAGCAGCACCACCAAGGACCGGCCACCACGGCGCAGGTCGGCGAAGCTGGCATTCATGCCCACCGTGGTGAAGAAGTAGACGAGCAGCACATCACGGGCCCGCATGCCGAAGTTGATCTCAAAACCGAAGGCGAAATGCAGCAGGGTGATCAGCAGAGCCACCAGCAGGCCGCCACTTACGGGCTCAGGAATGGTGAATTCCTGCAGCAATCGAAAGCGACTGTTGAGACTCTTACCGAGGAAAAGAACGAGAATCGCCAGGGTAACAGTAAGGAACGACTGCACCTCAATCGCTCCATTCACAACGTTCATCTTCGTTGACCTGGGTGGAAACGAACCTGTTGGTAGGGAGCTTACTCCACACGATCAGAAGCAAGAAGATATTCAGCAGACGGATCCGAGTGGCCAGTCCTCAAGCGAGGCCGGAGTCCGCACGGCCATCGGATGGCTGGTGAACGCAACAGGTCGTGGCCCCAGCCGGCGCTGATCGAGGGGATCCAGCTGTCCGTTGAAGGCTGCCCATAGCCGGCCATCGACCAGGAGCCGCTCTGCCGGTCTTGGGAGCGGGCGGCGAGTTGGCTGGCCAGGGCGGTCAGCGCTTCATTCGTCCCATGTCGGTGGGACAAGGTTGTGAAGGAGAGACCCTGGCAGAGAGCTGCGCTGCTCAGTGCGGAAGACGTCCTCGATAGATTGCGGATCTTCCGCAATGTCTGAGAATCCATGGCCATCATTGATGCCATCGATGGCTTTCGGTTGATGGAGGCGCTGATGCTGCTCACCGTGTTCACGGGCCTGGTGGGTCTGCTGTTTCGCCGTAACCTTTTCCTCAAGGTGATGGGAATGGATGTAATGGGCACCGGGGTGATCTCCTTCTTCGTGCTCGTTGCGGCGCGCAGCGGGTTTCGCACCCCGATCCTCGACGGCACTGTGGCGTTTCCAGGCGGCAACGACTGGGCCGATCCGATTCCCCAGGCCGTGATCCTTACCGCTGTGGTGATTGGTCTTTCGATTCAGGCGCTGCTGCTTGTGGCGATCACCCGCCTGGCCAGCGTTGATCCCAGCCTTGATGGGGGCCAGCTCGATCAGCTGGGCCGCGACTGAGGGTCACGGATGTCTCCCCTTTCCCTGGTGTCCTGGAACCCGAGTGGTTCACTCCTGACGGTCGCCTGGCTGCTTCTGCCTTTCCTGGCGGCGTTCCTGGCGGCTCTGGTGCCGCGGCTGGCGCGTCCCCTGATCCTGCTGGTGGTGGCCACGACGCTGGCGATGGCCCTGGCGGCCTGGCAGGGCTGGCTGCCGGCGGATCTGCTCCTGCTCGGGCCCCTCGGGGTTCGCCTGCAACTCGATCCGCTCGCCTCGCCCCTGCTCCTGCTGACGGGCCTGGTGCACGGGGCCGTGCTGTTGGAGGGCTGGGGCCGCGAACTGGAGAAGCCCTTTCTGCTGTTACTGCTGCTCCTGCAGGGCGGCATCCATTCAGCGATCGTGGCCAGCGATCTGATCAGCATCTATGTGGCTCAGGAGGTGGTGGGGATCAGCACCTTTCTGCTGCTGGTGCAGGGCAATCGGGCTCCCCAGCTCTGGATCGGTTTGCGGTACCTGCTGATCGGCAACAGCGTGATGCTTCTGTATCTGCTCGGTGCGGCGCTGGTGTACCGCGAGCAGGGCAGTTTCGCGCTGGCGGGTCTGGAGCGGAGCAGTGGCATGGCCCTGGCCCTGCTGCTGCTGGCCCTCTTCACCAAGGCTGAGGTGTTCATCTCCGGGCTGTGGCTGCCCCGCACCAACGCCGTGGCTCCGGCCGCCGTCTCCGCCCTGATCTCGGGAGGCGTGGTGTGCGCAGGGCTCGCTCCCTTGCTGCGCATCGCGGCGACGGTGGAGAGTGCGGGTTCCCTGCTGCGCTGGATCGGTCTGGCCAGTGCCCTGCTGGGGCTGATCTTCGCCCTGGCTGAGCGCCGGGTCGCCCGGTTGCTGGCCTGGAGCACCATCTCCCAGATGGGCATGGTGTTGGTGGTGCCGGCGGTCGGTGGGCTGTATGCCCTGGCCCATGGTCTGGCCAAAGCGGCGCTGTTCCTGGTCTGCGAGCGGCTGCCCGCCGTTTCTCTCGACGGCTGGCGTTCCCAGGCGTTCCCGTGGCGGCACGGCGCTCCGCTGCTGCTGGCCTCCCTTTCGATCGCCGGGGCGCCCCCCCTGCTCGGCTTTCTGGCCAAGGAGCAGCTGGGCCTGGCCCTCTCTGGCCCGCCGGCGGGGTTGCTTCCTGGGGCCGCGCTGCCTGCCGCCGTCCTGCTCCTGTCGGTGGGCACGGCGGCTGTGTATGCCCGCCTGTGGCGCCTGCCCGGCAACGACGCCGCCACGGCGCAGGCCCAACCGGGCTCGCCGGGTGCGCTGCTGCTGGTGGCGGCACTGCTGTTGCTGAATCTCTCCCCCTGGGCCCTGGAGGGCTGGCGGACGCTGGTGGCCCAGGGAAGCAGCGAGGCCCTGCTCAAGTCGGCTGGCCTGCTGCTCGCCGGACTGGGCCTTCAGCGTCTGTGGCCCAAGGGCCCGGATGGTGCGCGCCTGCCCGATCTGGAGGGCCTCGATGATCTGCTCGGTGGCGCCGTGCTGGTCGGGGCCGCGTTGGTGCTGCTGCTCGGCCGATGACACCGTCCCTCACCATCGCCTTCCGTCTGGTGCTGTGGTGCCTGCTGACCGCCGATCTGCGGCCGGTGAACCTGGCGATCGGCCTGATCGTGGCGCTCCTGCTGCCCATCGATCGCGGCTCTGGCCTGACACCGCGGCAGCTGGCGGTCGCCGTGGGCCGCACCCTGCGGGTGATTCCCCAGGGCTACGCCGAAGCCTTCCGCATGATGCGGGTCCGCCACGGACAGGAGCGGCTGGTGGAGACGCCGGCCAGCGAGCCGGTGGGGCCTGGGAGGGCGCGGGGCGCCCACGGGCTGCTGGTGTTCCTGGAAATCTTCCGGATCAGCTTCACGCCCCTGACGCTCGTACTGGGGATCAGCGGCGATGGTCGCCGTTACCGCCTGCATCGGCTCGAGCCCAACCGTCAGACTGCCCCTGAGGAGCACCTGAAGCCATGATTGCCCTGGTTTACGGCATGGTGCTGGCGCTGCTGATTCCGATCGCGGTGGCCTGCCGACGCACCGATGTCTGGCATCTGCTGGCCGGCTTCACCAGCCTCTCCACCAAGGTGGCGGTGTTGATGCTGGTGGTGTCCGTGGTGCGGGACGACTGGATGATCGGCCTGGTGGGCGTCATCATCCTCAGTGTGGGCAACGCCGGGCTCATGCTGCTGGCCAACCTGCTCTGGGGCAGCGAGCCTTGAACCTGCTCAGCCTGCTGCTGATTGCTCTGGGCCTGGTGTTCTGGTTCTGGGGAAGCTGGCCCCTGCTCGGCAGCGACAGCTACCTGAGCAAGCTGCACAGCCTCTCGGTGGCCGACAACCTGGGCTCCGCGCTGATTCTGGTGGGTCTGCTGCTGAAATTGCCGCGGGAATGGCCTCTGCTGACGATGGCGCTGCTGATGCTCGTGATCTGGAACACGATCCTGGGCTACGTCCTGGCGGCCTGCTCCCAGCCGCGACCGCGGCGTGGATCCCAGTGAACGACTTCTACCTGCTGCTGCCGGTCACGGCGCTGCTGCCGTTGACGGCCTTGCTGCTGGTGAGCCGGGCCGACCCGTACCAGGTGTTGATCCTGCGGGGGGTCCTGGGGGTGGTGGCCGCCCTTGTTTACGTGCTCCTGGGGGCGGCGGATGTGGCCCTCACCGAGGCGATGGTGGGCACGCTGCTGTCCACCACCCTCTACGCCGTGGCGCTGCGCTCCTCGATGGTGCTGCGTCTGGCGGTGGCCGCCGATGAGCCGGTGGAGGAGGAGGCGGCGGAACTGCTGACCAGCTGGCTGAAGCCGGCCAGGTTGCGCCTTCAGCTGGTGCCCTCGGCAGCGAAGGGGACATCCAAGCCAGCCATGGCGGCTGATCTGCACGGTGAGCTGGTCGGCAGCCGAAGCCTGCGGCTGCACAACGACCGGCTGCGGCAACGGTTGCTGGCCCTGGAGGGCGCCCAGCGCTGGCGGAGCTGGGGTGGGGAGATCGGCCGACTGGATGCGGCGGGGCAAGCGAGCGAACCGTGAAGATCCTGGTCCTCATTGCTGCGGCCATCCTCTGCCTGGCACCCCTGCTCGCCGGCAGGGACAGCTCGGTGGATTCGGTCCAGCTGATCAGCCTTCTGGTGAGTCAGAGCGGTATCCCGAACACGGTGTCCGCCGTGATCCTGCAGGCCCGCCTGTACTACACCATCGGCGAGGTGGTGGTGTTCACCTTGGCCTCGCTGGGGGTGCGCTGGCTGCTCAGTGACGCCCGCCCGGAGCGGCAGATCGAGGCGTTGAGGGATACGGCCTCGGTGGTGCTCTGCCGGCTCGGGGCCACGGTGGCGGCCATGGTGGCGGTGGAGCTGGCGCTGCGGGGCCATCTCACCCCAGGGGGTGGCTTCGCGGCCGGTGTTGCCGGCGGCACGGCCTTCGGCCTGGTGGTGATCAGCGGCTCCGCCAGGCTGGCGGATCGCTTTTACAGAAGGGTGCACGCCGATCTGTGGGAGAAGCTGGCAGTGCTGGTCTTCATCGTCGTCGCCATCATTAGCTTCGAGGGGATCGTGCCGGTGAGCGGCCGCTTCGGCACGGTGGAAAGCGGCGGCTGGATCCCCCTGCTGAACGTGCTGATGGCCATCAAGGTGACCCTGGGCTCCTGGACGATGGTGCAGTTGTTCGTGCGTTACCGGGGCCTGCTATGAGGGGCCGGGGCACTCTGCAGGCGGTTCAGCCAGCTCCCGGGAAGGTGCGCTGGGGCGGCACCCAATTGACAGGCCAACGGTTAGCGAGAAGAGCCACCAGCAGCATCGGTGTTGCCAGGCCGAAGCAAGCCAGCCATTGGTTGGCCGTCATCGGCGTGGTCTCAAACAGCAGATTCATCACGCGCCACTGACTGAACATCACTTGCAGCAGAAAAGCGGCAAGGATGCCGAAGCCGATGCGTGAGACGTTCCCCAGAACCACCTGGCGTCCCCGCAGCCGTGCCATCAGTGAGGACCAGAACTGGCTAAGGCTGAACAGGTAGATCACCAGGCCCGTAACCAGGGTCTGGATCGCCATCGTTCGGGCGAGGGCGAGATCGCCACTGGAATCGCGGATCCAGGCGAAGACGCCGAAGATGAAGATCAGGTTGAGCGTGGAAATCAGGGCGATCCGCACCAGCAGTGGACGCGACAGCAGGGGCTGCTGGGGAGCTGACTGCCCGACACAAGTCTGAGAACCCTTGCGACAGAATGGGTCTCAGTCAATGGGGTGGGCAGGGAGCCATGGGAGCTTGGGGCTGCGAAACCAATCCAATCCCCTGTGGATCCCCAGACCCG
>Ga0247841_10002750_pt1 | contig 34165 bp, 38 predicted proteins | sample LaCruzMarch2015__2_FD_192410 | JGI IMG/M metagenome (GOLD analysis project Ga0247841, IMG submission 192410) | Freshwater microbial communities from meromictic Lake La Cruz, Castile-La Mancha, Spain - LaCruzMarch2015_18m | ecosystem: Environmental > Aquatic > Freshwater > Lake | place: Spain...
GGAAGGATGGTTTCAAGAAGTTCCCGCAGTTTGGGGATATTCCACTGTTTATTGCCCAGGTCATAAATAAGCTGTCCCACGGTCTCTTTGGGATTTACCTTAAAAACGTCATAGAAAGAACGGCTAACCGTGACCACCCTGAGGTCTTTATCCAAAGAAATTAAAGGTTCACGTACAGTGTTGATAATGCTCTCGGCAAATTCACTGACTTCATCTGCGGATTTTTTAATAACCTCCAGCTCTTTTCGAGTCTTTTCCAAGCCAGCTTCTATTCCCTTGCGCTCGGTAATATCCTCAATAGCCAGGAGAATAATCCGTTCCTTGCCCTCCCCTCGTTCAATTTGCCGGGCATTCAAAAGCATTATACGCCTGCCGATGGTAGCAAAATCGTGCTCCACCTCATAGTTATCAAAGGTTGTCTTTTGAGGAAGGATGGTTTCAAGAAGTTCCCGCAGTTTGGGGATATTCCACTGTTTATTGCCCAGGTCATAAATAAGCTGTCCCACGGTCTCTTTGGGATTTACCTTAAAAACGTCATAGAAAGAACGGCTAACGTAGACTACTCTTAAATCCTGATCCAGGGCAATTAAGGGTTCACGTACAGTGTTGATAATGCTCTCGGCATAGTTACGGGCGGCATCTTCGGAAACTTTAGTTGCTTCCAGTTCCTTGCGGGTTTTTTCCAGGCCGGATTCTATCTCCTTACGCTCGGTAATATCCTCAATAGCCAGGAGAATAATCCGTTCCTTGCCCATCCCTCGCTCAATCTGCCGGGCATTCAAAAGCATTATACGCCTGCCGATGGTAGAAAAATCGTGCTCCACCTCATAGTTATCAAAAGTTGTTTTTTTGGGAAGGATGGTTTCAAGAAGTTCCCGCAGTTTGGGGATATTCCACTGTTTATTGCCCAGGTCATAAATAAGCTGTCCCACGGTCTCTTTGGGATTTACCTTAAAAACGTCATAGAAAGAACGGCTAACCGTGACCACCCTGAGGTCTTTATCCAAAGAAATTAAAGGTTCACGTACAGTGTTGATAATGCTCTCGGCAAATTCACTGACTTCATCTGCGGATTTTTTAATAACCTCCAGCTCTTTTCGAGTCTTTTCCAAGCCAGCTTCTATTCCCTTGCGCTCGGTAATATCCTCAATAGCCAGGAGAATAATCCGTTCCTTGCCCTCCCCTCGTTCAATTTGCCGGGCATTCAAAAGCATTATACGCCTGCCGATGGTAGCAAAATCGTGCTCCACCTCATAGTTATCAAAGGTTGTCTTTTGAGGAAGGATGGTTTCCAGTAGTTCCCGCAGTTTGGGGATATTCCACTGTTTATTGCCCAGGTCATAAATAAGCTGTCCCACGGTCTCTTCAGGCCTTACCTTAAAAACGTCATAGAAAGAACGACTAACAGAGACCACTCTGAGGTCTTTATCCAAAGAAATTAAAGGTTCACGTACAGTGTTGATAATGCTCTCGGCATAGTTACGAGCATCCTGAGCTACCCGCTCTGTTTTCTTACGCTGTTCAATTTCCTGGTGAAGCTGCTTAATAATCATTCTTTCTGCGACGGTGCGGATTTCTACCTGATTCTGGAGCTTTTGGGGGAATTTTTTCGATTCTGCTTTATTACGCTTGAGACGAGATTTTAAATTTCCTACCTCTGATATCTGTTTCTGCCAAAACTTTATTCCCTCAAAAAACTTTTTTCCCTTAAGCAATTCCTTGTTTTTCATTTTATCTTTCATTGTTTCTCCTTTATACGGAGATAAGAATTATTTCTTAATTTTATATCCCTGCATTAATAAGGAACAATTAACTATACCTTTAATCTTTATTTTAAGCGGAACCCGCGGGCTATTTTTATCGATCCAGAACTCAAATGTATCAGGCACGCTTTTAAAATGGTAAGCCTGAAATTTACCTGCAGGAACCGATATTTCATCTATAGAAAGTAATTTTAAATCATATTTCACGAGCTTAAGTTCGTTGAGGACCTTAGCGGTAAAATGCCAGCCTATTTTAAGGTCAGTCTGCTTACGCAGATAAAAAAGAAGAGTGTTCATATTTTGAATCGGCCCGTCTGTCTTGATTAACTGCTCTTTTACCAATTTTTTGCCTCTAAACTTTTTTATTAAAACTGTAAATCTACTCTGGTCGTATTCTTCTGTTCTATAGTCTTTGATCCAAAAACTTGAATTGGTGCGCTCGGTTTTATATGGCAAAGAGTTTTCCGGGTCGTAAAAAATCTTTTCCATAACCTCGACAATTAATATCCTGCTCTTAAGCGTTACCAGGCTCGCTTTCAATCCGTTTAAATCAACGCTCCCGATATTTTTATATTCTGATTTTCCTACAGGCTCTACACGATACTGGATACTTTCGCCGGTATAATCATAAATAACAACTTCTGACTCTAATAAATTATTACCTACAAAAAACATTAGGGCTATTACTAATACAATAAATATTTTATTAATTTTCATATTTTTGGGGTAGTAGTATCTTTAATCTTGAGGGGTTCTGTTTTCTGAAAACCTCCTTCAAACACTGATCTAAGGACGGATCTAATATAATTGCTGCAAATATCCCACTCCGCTTTCATCCGCCACAGAATTAGATACCGCGAACTATTTTTCTTGCCAAGAGAGATAGACCTTCTTGACCTGATTTTATCATAAATCTCTAGCATATGTTGAGCAGCAGATTTAATCGGGTATTTCTGCACCGTCATTCTTACGAGCTGCTTGATGGTTTGTATCTCTTCCGGAGTTCGAGAAAAAGCCCAAGTTAAGGCATCAACAAAACTTTGCTGATCCATTTCCTTAAGCAGGCGGCCATTGTGATAATCTTCTATAACATCCCGCGCTCCCGGAGCATCCAATGCCACAACCGGAAGACCCGCTGCCATAGCCTCAATAAGAACAATCCCTTGCGTTTCGCTTAATGAAGCAAACGCGAAAACATCCATGGCAAAATAAGCGTCAACCAAATCCTGATAATGCAGGACCCCGGTTAAATGTAATCTTTTTTCCAGGCCAGCCTTGCCAAAGGCATCCTTGATCATTTGTTCCGATGGGCCAAGGCCCACGATTAGAGCATGAGCCCGGGGATCTTTTCTTAATAATTCAACCAAGCAGTTTGTCAGGAATTCCAAATTCTTTTCCGGGGCCAGGCGGCCGGCATGGCCGACCACTTTGGCATCAAGAGGAATCTGGTTGCGCTTCCGAAAAGCAATTCCGTCTCCTTTTGCAAAACGTTGCGCATCTATCCCTGTTGGAATAACCTCCATAGGAGTCTTGACACCCCTTTTAAGCAATATATCTTTCACGCTTTCACTAGGAGTAATAACCTGATCCACTAAATTGGCATATCCGGCGGCAAGCTTAACCATAAACCGCTTTACTCCCTCATTTTGAACCGGCCAATCATGCACGTACTGTTCGAACATCGTGTGATACGTAAATACTAACGGTATGCCGTGCTGCCTACTAAGGCGTAACGCAAAATCTCCCATGAAGAACGGACCATGGCTATGCACTATATCCGGTACGAATTCTTTCATATATCTCTTTAAGAGCCCTGAAATCGGAAAGTTAACTGAAAAAACAGTCCCGCCAAACTTTTGGAAAGCCGGAATTCGAATAACACCCGGTTCCTCTGCCGGCATACCCCCAAAGGCCGGAGTAACAATCAAAACCTCATGCCCCAAACTTTTAAATTCTTCACTAAAGGAATGGACCGATTGCTCTAGCCCCCCCACCATCGGAAAATAGGTATTCGTCATCATTAGGATATTCATTATTTATCCCCGCCTACCGGTGGTCCGGCTTTTAGCTTGATAAGCGCTTTTCTAGCCGCCACGCCTATCGCTTCATAACTATTCTGCGCACCCATGGCCAAGCCTTCTTTTTCTAAATCTTCAGGGAGAAGCGGCTTGCCGAATCTGACTCTAATCGGGTGGCATTTGGGATACTTTGCCGTACTGGACCATGCTTCATAAGCTCCTTCGATAGCCACAGGCACAAGCTTTGCCCCTGTTTCCTTAGCCAGGATACCAAATCCTTTTTTGAATCCTCCGATTTCACCAGTAACACTACGCAACCCTTCCGGGAAAAAACACAAACCCTTGCCGCGTTGTAATACTAAATAACTTGCTCGTAGCGCCTCCAAAAAATGTGTCGAATAATCAAAGGGAATAAATCTTATCATCTTGATGAGATTCCTTAATGCCGGAGATTTTACATAGGGCCTAAAAAAGAAAGGTATAAATAAAAAGTAAAAAAGCTGAAAAACTGGCCTACGCGGCAGACAAGCGGTAATCGCTGGCCCATCAAGATCACTGGTATGATTAGGATATAAAATATAAGCTCCTTCTTCGGGGACATTCTCCGCTCCTTCAACTTTAACACTAAAAAACAATTTAAAAATCAGATAATCTACAGCTGCTACACTAAATCGAAGCAACCAGCCAAAGAAACCGGGACTAAATTCCAACGCCCCCAAATGTTCTTCTTTCGGCAAAACTTGTAAATGTTTTTTCCAGTAGCCTGGCTCTAAAGGCACTGCCTGATCCTCCGGAGCAATCTCTTTAGCTCCTTTCAGCGCATCTGTTATCCCCAAAATAAGATGCTTTACACTAAAGGCTCGCGAGATTGCCTCATCTTCTATACTCACCTTGAAAGATAACTCCAGGCACGAAGCCAACTCTATTCTGCCTAATGAATCTATGCCAAGGTCAAGCTCTAAGGAATCCTCAAGTATTATCGGTCTTTTAATACCAGATATCTCCTTTAAGCATGCTAAAGTTTTTATACCAGTCTCGGATACTATCAACAAATGGTCGTCCACTGTTAACTCACCTGATACCGGCAGAGCGCCTTCTATTCCGGCAATTACCCTAGGTTCATATATTTCTTTAACCGCGCCTCTTTCTATCTTACCAAGCAGGTCATGCGGTAGATCCGCTAGTGTAATTGTAAAACCTTTAAGTCTTTTATGAATAGGAAGCGATTGCGAGACATTGTCAAATCTCTCTTTAATGGCTAAATGCAGATTCACTGAGGCAAATTTCCTGAAATCTTCAAGATCCGGCTGGATAACCGCCCAAAGAACTTTCGATCCCCCTGCGCCTTCCATCCCGGAAACGGTAAAAACACACATTTCTTTAATCGGAGCAGCTTTTGTATAAAACTCCTCAATCTCTTCAGGATAAATCTTCTCCTCGAAGCTCACTATAATAAAATCTTTAAATCTATCGATAAGGGTTTTGCTCATTTACTTACCTCATATTTCAATTCGAGAGAATTTGTTGCCGGTAGAATTCTTACGCTCTTAAAACCCGGTAATTGAATATCAATCGGTGGCTCCTGCGCAAACCAAACTCCGTGCCATTCGATACGAATATTTTGGCCTTGCGGTTTTATGGAAATTTGAATATCCCCAAAACTTGTTGGTGCAGGCCCAAAGGCAATTGTTTCATTTTTTTCAAGCCAAACCCGCGGAATTCCAGAACATAAAATTAATCGATTATCTTCTTCGCGCACAAAACAATTTCTGATAATCATTACCCATTCTGCTGAGGCCCAAACATGCTGTCCGTCCCCCATGCATCCGCCTCCGGTGCGCGGATGTATAGACTCCGGCCATTGCCCTGTCGGTGAAGCCAGTTTGCCCACCGCGGACACCAAACTAAAATATCTGGGGTCCCCCGCACGCAAAAACACTTGCGCCAGATGTAACGTAAGATAAGGATTAATCCCCGAATGAGTCATATCATGAAAAAATCCACCATGCACTAAACATTTTTTCATTAAAAAATTAGCCGTATCTAAAACCCTTGGATCAAGCGGCTCAAAAATGCGCAGCGGATAGCCGGCCGCTAAAGAGCCAATCGCTCCCGAGTCTAGGCGCCGATGGGGAGAAGCAGGCATCGCTAATCTTTTTAAACCAAACTCTATTTCCTTTAAACTTTTGTTAATACACTCTAGTAATTCCTGTGATTGACTTCCAAATAAAAAAGCCTGATCATTATTTTTATAGGCTTTAGAAAAAAATGCTGCTGCTTTTAACCCCGCAACGGCCCAAAAATCATCCCAATAATAAAAATCATTGGGCCCTAAATGCTCGGCACTAAATCCCGCAGGTAATAAACCAGCATGGCCAGATGGCGAATTACCAGGAAGGCGCTTTTTCTGAATCCACCTGCCTGCTTTATTAATTGACTCTTTCCATTCTTCCGGAGGGAGACTTCCCGTCATTTCACAATACTGGCGCATAATCCACAAAGCCTCGCCATTAGAATCCCACTCTCCTTCCTGGGAGAGAAAATATCCTTGAGCTGTCTGACGGGAGCCAAAACAATCCAAAGCCCGTCGAACACGATGCTTCAACCCAACCGCTAACAAGGCATGTAATATAAAGGAGGCATCGCGAAACCAAAATCGACGATAAATATACGGCCCCGGATAAACTTCCTTAGGAGAATGCAAAATCATGGTGGCAATAGCCGCATCATAAAGAAACTGGAAATGTTTATCAGGAATTTGCAATACACATACGCCTGTAAGGCTCTTCTTCCACGCTGATTGAGCAATTTCTTTATATTCCGAGTAGGATGCTTTTTTGATTTTGCCTTTACTTAAGGGCAGCGAAATCGTAATTTCTTGTGCAATTCCTGCTTCTAATATAAAAACGGCAGCTGCGCTAGCCATACCGACTTTACAGGAAACTTCTTTTTCATTCCCATCCGATAACAAACGGCTATAAACATCGCCTCGCTGATAATCCGAAAATACATACTTGTCCGGAAGCTTATCAAAATAGACATAATTTTTTTGATTTACTTGCCAACCCAACGAATCCTCCAGAAGTGTAATACTATTTATGAAACTCACGCCTTCAGGGTTATATGGCCTAAGTGAAATAACCAACCGCGCCTTGATGCCAGCAGCCCCTGTGATCTTAACCTGACAAACTGGTGCTTGAGCAGAACCGATAACTTTAGCTTCCAATTGAAGTTTTAATTGCGCAAGCTGGAATTCTGTAATTACACAAAGATTGCCATTTATAACTATCTTTTGAGATACGCTTGGGCTACCTGCCTGTCCCTGCCCGTCCGGCAGGCGGGCGGCAGGCAGGCGTGAAGGAATTAATGGCTCACCTTCTTCTGGAACAATCCAGAAATCAATTGACCAGCTATCGTAATAGGGAGTAATCAGGCCCCGAGGATCAACAAGAGGAAATTCTGTACTGTCGGGAACACCCAAAGCCGTCCAATTTCTATGAGTGAGATTAATTTGAGTTAACGAAAAGGACCGTGGGATAAACGCATCATTCGCCGGGTTATATTGGCATTCCACCCAATAAGGCCAGATCCAATCAAGGTTATGCTGGATGGCTAAACTATTGATTAAACCACGAGCATGCATAACTACACCTGAACGCAACAGTTCCATCGGAGCGATCACCTCTGAGGGTTGCGCAAAATTTTGCATCTTAGAGATAAGTTTAATCGGATCCAAAAATCCCTGTCGACGCGCAACTGTCCTTACTACAAATCTCAACGGGAGCCATTTCCACCACACATAATGAAACCCCTCTTTCAACAAAATTCTAAAAACCCACCATTTAAAACAAGCAAAGGTGAATAAACCGGTTAATGCTGTGGCAATAATCAAAGCTACCCAAACAGACCCAGGCCAAAGATTAAGAATACCTTGATTTACTAGGACATTAATAGCTAAAGCTGAAAAATTAATTACTGCATACCGGACAACTTCAGCAAACGATAACGGTGCATTATGTTTAAACGTCCAAAATTTAATAAGAAAATACCCTAGGATACCAGCGCAGGTAAAAGAAATTCCTTTAGCTATACTAAAAGATAAAAAATGAAATAAAATATAATAAATGCTAAAATCTGTTACATTGACAATCGACCCAGCCATTATAAATCGGACAATCTCTTTTTTATCTTTCATATTATTTGATCTCAAACGAAAACCCTCTTACTTTCGCACTAAACCTGAAAACCCGACTATTGCTGCGACAGCTCCACAAATCAAAAGCCAAAGTGCCTTATCTGTAGGTGCACCCGTGAAAAAACGGGAAACATCGGAACTAGCCGAATGGTAAGCGTTAAGCCCAAAGACTAACAGGATAACTCCTATAGCCAAAAGTGCTGCTGATATACCTTTATTCATATAACCTCCTTATTTGCCCTCTTCCACAAGTCCCGGCGGAGCCTTGTGCCACCTATACCCAACTGCCGCGTCGTCATAACCGCGCTTAAAGAGCCTGCGCATTTCCTGCTTATCAAACATCTCTTTTTGATTAGGCATAAAATCTTCCGGAATATACGCTAAATTATAATCCCATCCTTTTTCTTTAGCGAATGCGTAAAGCTTAAAAGTATCCCCAGCCATTTTTGCCGCTGTATGAGTTTCAATCAAACGCGAGGTTATTGCCGTTAGATTATCTTCTACTTGCCTGGAGTGCGGCGACATATAGCAGCAATTTAGAACATATAAACGCGTTCTAAATCCTAAATTTTCTATTAACTGATCAATATAAAAAATCCCGCCAACAACTCCGCCATCAGCATGCATTTCATCATAACGCCTGCCGCCGGCCTCAACTTGAAAATAAACCGGAGGAAGTGTGGCCGGAAACGAACATGAGGCCAGAATTATCTTGCGGAACAACTTCAACGAATCAGGGCCTCCAATAGAAGCAAGCGCTCCCATATCCCAAATAACAAACTCCTGGGCGTCAAGATCCGTGGTTCCCACGTAAAGCCGGCGCCCCTTAGCATGCTCCTGGGCGATCCTGGCCATTAAACCCTCATCCACAAGATCATCGATTTTTTTAGCAAACAGGGTCGAACTATACAAAGAGTTTCCAAATAGAATATTCAAAATGTTTTTTTGCCTAATAACATCTTTGGTCGATATAGAAAGAAATAACTCCGCAAGCCGGTCTTCATAGTCTTTTCCTGAAAACGTGGCAACAGCGATGATGGATCCACTCGAGTAACCTGTAACTATTTTAAATACCGGACGAGACCCTTGCTTTAACCACCCATTCAATAGTCCTATGCCGTAAGCGCTGTTGGATACACCCCCTCCAATAAGAAGCACGGGATAAGTCTTTATACCATCAGCTAAATACTCTAATTTACCTTCATCTTTAAACGAATCTACCAGGCTTTTCCGCATAAAGAGAGAAACAGGCTTATCTGTATAGTGACGCATATCCGGCATACCGACAACGACGGCCGTCCCGACAAAATTTTCCGGTACAGCATGCCGCAGATGAGCGCATCCCGATGATGCTAAGAGACAGATTATTATAAGTAAATAATGTATAGTCTTTTGTCTCATTATGTCTTCTTGCCGATCAAGAAATAAAGCACCATACCAACAACAGGCAAAACAAGTATCAGAATAATCCACAATGCTTTTTTGCCTGTGTCCATGGAACTCTTTAGAGCATCAACAATGGCGATAATATCCAGAACTAAGACTATAAGCCCTAATAACCCTCCCATAATTCCTCCTGCTTAAAAGATCCATCCTATTAAACCACCAACGAGCCTAAACGGCAAGGCAATAACCCAACCAATCGCATGGACAGTAGAACTTATAAGTCCAGGATGTCCGGGTTTCGCTTCGGTAGCTGTATCGGTAGATGTAGTAGTCGTCTCGCTTTTCTGTGAAACCGAATTGCCTTGTTGATCATTTGATGTAACTACTGTCGTTGTGTTATTAGGATACGTTTCTATGGTTTTTGTTGTCGTTGTTTCCGTTGTCTTCTTAGTGCTAGCACACCCTGTACCTATAACAACAAAAAGAAACAGGACAAGACTCATATAAACACTTCGCTTAAAGTCATATTTTAATTTTTGTGAACCAATTTTCATGGCAACCTCCATTGTGCTTTAACTTTTTTTATAATTTATTTCCCAACATCCTGAAGATGCGCTCCTGTATCCGACAAGTCTTTTCCTGCACCTCTAAAGGCGTTACATCCTAAAAGCGAAGTCATTAAAATCAGGGCTACCAAACAAAACAAAGTAAATCTTTTCATAAAGTTATCCTTTCTTTATTTTTTGTGAAAAGGCTATTTAAGCTCAGCCTGCCGCTGTAATCTATACGTTCCTTACGACTAATCGTGTCAAGCCCACTAAAACTACCGCGCCGGCGAGCGCAACCAAAAAGACACCGATTGAACTACCGGGATATAACCCAATTACTCTGGCCATCCATCCACCAAGCATAGCTCCGAGAATCCCGATCACGATGTCTCCGAGAATCCCAAAACCCCGGCCCCTGATAATCAGCCCCGCCAACCATCCAATTACCCCGCCAATGAAGAAAAACCACACCCAATATCCTACATTATTATTTTCCATATTTATCCGCTCCTTCCCATTCTTGCCCGTTATTGTGTTACAGTTGTACTTGTTGTCGTTGTTGTGGTTGTGCTCGTAGTTTCCGGAGCTGATTTAAGCAGCGTAATTGAGCGCGCATGCCGTTTTCCATCTTTCACCACGAATTCAACCTTCAACAGGTCGCCCGGATTTAACTCTAATTGCACAGGCTGCGTACTCGGATTTTTCATAACAACAATTTCCTTTGGGTCAAAGACAAAATAGGTTAACTTGCCTTTTCCTCCTTCATTGGGTAACGGTTCCTCCGCTATAATAAGCGTTCCGGCTACGACATCTATAGCCTCAAGCTCGCCAGTTGCTTCTTGCAAGACAGGCTCCGGCATAGGTTCAGCAATGATCTTTCTAACCAATGTCTCATCAGGGCCATCGATTAGTTGAATTGTAACATGCTGGCCTACCTGTAAATCCTTAACTACGAGAAACTTTTTATCTGAAGGATCGGTCACGCGAGTCTCATCCTGATTAATTTTATACTCTGTTATCCCTCTTGTGTCTTGGCCTGCATCACTTTTAAGCTGCAATAACCCAAGCTTTACATCAATCAATGAAATTTCTCCTGAAACAATACGCATCTTTGGGCTAGATTCTACTGGAGCAGCATAAACCCCCGCGAACCCACCAAAGCACATAATGCCCAAAGCCACAATCAAAACCGCCTTAAATTTCCACATCTGCCGCCTCCTTTTAGTCTTAACTACGTTATCTCTATCCGTCATATCACCTATCTTTATTCTCAAACGCAATATTAATAAGATCAACTAAAGCTTGATCATTAAACGGTTTTTGTAAGAAACCCGCGGCTCCTGCTTTTATAGCCTTCTCGCTGAGTCCTCCATTCTTATCCGCCGAAATAATAATTACCGGACGACTAGATCCTAACGCAAGAAGATGTTGCAGCGTTTTCCATCCGTCTAATCTCGGCATATGAATATCCAGGATCAGGCAACCGGCAACGCTATTTGGCACAGCCCAAAAAAATTCCTCTGCGCAAGTAAAGGTATCCACAATAAACCCGTACGTAGCCAGCAGGATGCTGAGCGCGCGGCACACTGATTCGTCATCATCCACAATAAAAATTTGTTTATTGTCCAGCAACATTTTATTTGCCATCCTTACGCCATACCTTCTCTTGCTTCTAATGCTATTATTTACATTATTTAAGATTATCTTTTTGTTCAGTAATTTTATTAGTTTTAACTCCGCCCTTGAGATCGATAGACTCTATATATTCATATGATGGTTGCGCATAAACCCTGTCTTTATCGCGTTGCACTACCTTACCGTGAAGAAAAAATACTTTTGAATAGATAATACCCAGCGCATTCATTTTCTCTGTTTTTGACCTGTTATTATTCGGATATTCCCAAACCTCATATTCTTTATTGTCTACTATCATCGTACTTATTTTTTGCGGCTGGCCAATCTTGCTGATTACCTCTTCTTTAGACATGCCATAGGTTAAATCCTTATGTTCACTCTGGTCAAAATTTTGAAAGACAAAACCACATCCCGATAACCCCATCAACAATAAAAGAATTATTATCTTTTTCATATCTAGTCTCCTTAAGTAAGACGGTAAATTAAAAACAATCTTATGATGTGATTATAGAAATATATTCAAATTAAATCAATTGTACCTGGGTATAATCGTTAGGTTCTAAGATACTGGAACATCATTCTTTGTTTTCAGGTTTATTTTCAAGCGTTGCCAGCGCCTCAGCGATCTCACTGCTTAATGTCGCGCAAGCCGTACTTAGCGTTTTGGCTAAACCGGAGTAATTCTGCGGCTTGATCGGCTGCCGGAATTCTGATCTTTTTATAATCATAGTTTTTGTATTTTGCGCATCAATAACCAGCCATTGCGCAACAAGAAACAGATCCTTATCAAGCTCGCTATCCAATTGAACAATTTCCACAACCACCTGGTATTTAACTGCAATAGTTAAATTCCAAGGATACAAAGTAAATTTTGCTCCCGGAAGCATAACTGTGAGATCCTCCGCAATCAGGCGCTCTACCCCAAGGTCAAGAGATTCCCCCCAGCGGTCAAATTGAGCAAATTTAAGCGTCTCATCTTTACTCTGAGTCACAATTTGCGGCCTATCCTGATATTCCGGGATTTTAACCGGCCCAACGCCAATAAGCACATCAGAAGCGATATCCATTCTTTTACTTATTTGACTTTCGTTTAGAGCACTAAGCATATAAAACCGCGGAGTTGGACTATTTTGAACAGATATGCAGCCGCCTAAGATCAAAACTAGACACACGCCACTCATAACCCTGCAGGAATTAATCCTGATCCACTTCATCTTATTCTCCTTTAATAACCGGTTTTCCTTTTAAAATCGCTTCCGGATGCTGCTCAAGATATTCGGTAAGTAAACGCAATGAACGCATTGCCTGTTTAGTCTCCTGAAAGGTATTGCGCAGTTCGTAAAGGCTTCTTGGTAAATCGCTTGAATTTACCAATCTATTAATCCCCTTGGCAGTAGCTTCTAGATTCTTCGAAATTTCTTTAATCGGTATTTCATTCATAAACTCGAAGATGTCAGGAGAAATGGGAAGTGTAGGCAACTCTGGATAAGGTTTCAGGATGCCGCGAAGTTGGGCCGGTTTATCCGGATAAAAATCAAATGAAATCATCAGCTGGCTGGTTAAAAAATTCTGCACTTCAAGCTTAGCCCGCAGGCCAAGCTCAATCATTTTCTTATCTCCGCCCATTTCCCCAAAACTGGGGGCGCCCTTGATACGCCCCTGTTCAATCTCGACAATTACGGGAAGCATAATAGTACCAACCTTCGAGTCATAAATCAGGCTAATGTTCTTGACGCTGCCTATACTAACGCCCCGGAACATAACCGGGGCTCCTATGGAAAGGCCCTTAACGGAACCATCAAAGTACAAAACAAATTTATTGGTGCGTTTAAAAAGCATTCCCGAACCAAAAACCACTATTCCTATCATCAACAATACCAATGCCCCTACTACAAATAATCCAATCACTGTTTTGCTCACCTTGCTCGCTCTTCTACTCATTGTTTAGACTCCTTACAATCTGGTCCTCTGGTTAAAAATTGAATAACCCTGGGATCCTTAGAATTAGCCAACAAAACCTTAGGGTCACCTGTAGCGATCATAGTCTTACTTTCCGCATCAAGAAACACGGAATTATTCCCGACAGCAAAAATACTGGCGAGCTCATGCGTTATAACAACTACCGTAGCGCCCAAACCATCTCTTAGCTCAAGAATCAAATCATCAAGCTTGCGCGCGTTTATTGGGTCAAGCCCGGATGACGGTTCATCAAAAAAAATAATATCCGGGTCCAGCGCGATTGCCCGCGCAAGGCTGGCTCTTTTACGCATTCCTCCGCTTATTCCCGAAGGGAAAAAATCCTCGTATCCTTCCAGCCCCACTAGCGAAAGTTTTAACGCGACTACTTCCTGTATCTGTTGACTAGATAACTTTGTATACAGCTGTAAAGGAAGCGCAACATTCTCCCCGACTGTTAAAGAACTCCATAGCGCTCCGCCTTGATAAAGAACCCCGAAGCGCCGCATAATATTATGTTGGCCTATTTCATCTTCATCCCAAAAGCTCTTTCCGGAGTATAAAACCTTACCCTTGACCGGCTCCTTAAGACCAATTAAACTCTTAAGCAAAGTGCTCTTGCCGCATCCGTTTACCCCCATGACAATAAAGATATCACCTTTATTCACGCTAAAGCTAAGATTACGCATCACATCGTAATCTTTATACCCTAAATCAAGATCCCGCACTTCAATAACCGCTTGCATTGAAGAATCCATAATTTATACTCCCAAAATCTGACAAATAAATGTGATGATTGCAGTTGCAATTACAATACCGGTTATGCCAGTAACCACTGCCGAGGTAGTCGCAATTCCCACGCCAGAAGCGTTTCTTTCGCACTTAATTCCCCGCAGGCACCCGGCAACTGCGACAATCACACCAAAAACAAAACTGTGAATAAGCCCCACCCACACATAACTAAGCTTTACAGCCGCCTGAGTACGGTTCAAATATTCTATCGGATTAAGATGAAGCATCCCTACGCTGATAACAAAACCGCCTAAAATACCCATAAGATCCGCATAGATGGTCAAAATCGGCATCATAATTACTACTGCCAGAATGCGCGGTATGACCAAGAATTCAACAGGAGAAACGCCTAATGTTTTAAGCGCATCGATTTCCTCATTTGCCTGCATCATCCCTATCTCCGCCGCGAAAGACGCACCGATACGGCCGGACATAATAATACCTGTCATCACTGCCGACAATACGCGCACCATAGCGATTCCGACTATATAGGCGATGAAAATTTGCGCCCCAAACATTTTAAGCTGAATTGAACCAACAAAAGCAAGGATCATCCCCACTAATAAGCTTATCAAAGAAACAAGCAGCAAAGTATCAACCCCGCATCTTTTCACGATGAGCAAAAAATCATCCCAGCGAAAATATGATTTACCTCTGATCAAGCGGCCGAGCGAAACAGCGATATCCCCTAAAAAATCAAGTCCGGAATGCAATCCTTTGATATTTTGCAAAACTTTCTCACCGAATCTTTCAAAAAATGGTTCCGGCGCATCTTGAGACGAAATATTCTTTTCATGCACCTTTAAGGCTAACACGAGCAGTTTCTGAGCTTCCTGCGGTAGTTCTTGACGAACAACCTGAATATTCTTATGAGCGCATTCTCTGATTAATTTAAGTAAAAAAGAAATCAGCCCGCTATCCCATTTTAACTCTTCTGAAACACTAAATTTAATTTCTGAAATATCCGGATGGCTAGCTAGCTGTGAAGTAACTTCATTTACGGAGAGAAGGCCTGCGGAAATCTGCCAATCTCCGCTTAGTTTGATAAAAAGTGTTTTTGGTATTGAATAATCGAAGACAAGTTTTTCCGTTAACATGATACTATTCTTAACAAGATAACGGAATTAAATCAATTGTACCTGGGTATAATCTTCAGAAGGAAGTAATGCCTGCTTTTTGGGCGAAGTGGATGAGCTCAGTTACGGTTTTAGCCTGCATCTTCTGCATAACCCGGCCACGGTGAACCTTTATCGTCTGAAGGACAGTTCCCCGCTTTTGAGCAATCTGCTTACTGAGCATTCCCTTGGCTACGAGTCGAAAAACTTCTAGCTCTCGTAAAGACAAGGTTTTAATGCGGCGCTTGATTTTTGTTATTTCGGCTTGTTTTTTATTTTGAGCTTTGCTTTTCGATATGGCTTGCGCAATAGCATTAAGTAGTTTCTTTTCAGTAAAGGGTTTGGGAAGAAAATCAATAGCTCCTGCCTTCATAGCCTTGACGCTCATGGGAATATCACCATGACCGGTTATAAAAATAATGGGAGTGAAAATCCCCTGTTTAGCCATTGCCTCCTGAAGAGCAAAACCGTTGATATTCGGCAGGCGGATATCCAGGACCAAACATGATAACACCTTAGGATGCTTAGAAGCTAAGAACTCTGCTGCGCGAGTAAACGTCTGAACCTTAAACCCATGTGATTTTAACAATAAAGACAGGGCCCTGCACACAGAGACATCGTCATCAACGATATATATGACAGGGCCACGGCTGTTCACTTAAACATCCTTGATATCAACAGGAATAGTAAAATAAAATGTTGCTCCGCTATCAGAATTATTTTCTACATCCAATCGTCCGCCATGCAACTCAATAATGGAACGGCTGATAGACAAACCCATACCCAGACCATCTGGCTTGCTCGTAAAAAAGTGAGTAAAGAGCTTAGGTATGTTTTGTGCAGGAATTCCGCATCCGGAATCCTTTACCGCCACCATAATTGTATAAGCATCTTTACACATTGTACGAATCAAGATCTCGCGGGAATCTTGGCCATTCTCCATGGCGTCAAAACTATTACTGATCAGATTCAGAAGAACCTGTTGCAGCTGTATTCGATCGCCACGGACAAGTGGAAGATTAACATCCAATTCAGTTTTAATAACACTTTTCCTTACAGCGGCATCAGTAGCGATAAGCTCAACAACCTCATTAATAAGGGCATTTATATTTAGTGGCTTACTTTCAGGTATACTCTTCTTTAACAGTGAACGTAATCGCTTGATGACCTCGCTCGCCCGCTGGTCATCATTAATGATATACGATAAAATCTTTTGTAGTTCAGGTTCCCTGTCTGAGAGCATACGCTGAGCAGCCTGGGCGTAGGAAAGAATGGCCGTAAGAGGCTGACTGATCTCATGAGCCAAGGAGGAGACAAATTCCGCAAGTTTTCCTACCCTGGTGACGTGCAGAAGCTCCTCACGCTGTTCATCAATCTCTATCTCCTTTTCTCTCATCAAAGTAACATCTGTCTGTATACCTACATAATGAGTGATGGCACCTCTGGAATCACGCACCGGTGCAATGCGCAATAAATTCCAATATTTCTTACCACTCTTTTGGAAATTAAGCATCTCTCCGTGAAAAGACTTGCCTTTACGCATCGTGTGTTTAATTTCACTAACTATACGGGGATCAACACCTACTCCATAGAGTAGAAAATAATTTCGGCCCAGGATTTCGCTTTTAGCAAAACCTGTCATCTTCTGGAAGGACTGGTTGGTATAGATAATAGGAAAATCTTGATTTTGGGCATCAATAATAAAGATACCATCAGCAGTCGATTCCATCGCTTTAGTGCGGATATGAATCTGCTCTTCTGACCTTGCCTGTTTCTCAACCCCATTCCTCAATTGCCCATTTTTAACTTTTAGCTCATCAGATTGTTGCTGGACTAACCGCTCAAGAAGCACACGCTTCCCATTTCGGGTTATTTTCTTGGCTATGGGCTTTTTCGTTTTCTTTTTCATTGTGAATACACACCTCTTTTATTTATTTTACTATATACAAAAAAATCTTCAATAAATTTTTATAAAACCTGGGTATCCAAATCCTGCTATTTAATAAACAGCGTTATTTAGAAAGGCTTATTGAATAGTTTGTGATGCGGGTTTATTCCTTATTCAACTTCGTGCAGTCTACTTTCGGCTTCTTCAAGTGCCTTACGTGCCTGATCTCTTACGCTAACCCAATTATCCTGAGTAGCGGCATTTGCCATCTCCAACTGTTTGGAAAGAGCTTGCTTTGCTTGTTCAAGCTTACTGATATTGGCCTTAACTTTTTCTGTCTGCCCTTGATTCTGCTGTTGCGTTATATAATTATCTACAAGCTCAATTTTTCTTTGCAATAATTTTATAAATTTTCCCCTTTCCTCGAAGGGGTAGGTTTTTAGAATTTCAAACACAAGTTCCCGGGAGTCGCTTTTGTCGCCCTCTTTATTGTATTTTATTTTACACTTAGAAGAATCCGCGAGATTATAATAATCTTCCGTTTCACAAAGTTCTATCGCCTGGACTTGACATAAAAATTGTGACCCTAAAAATAAGACTGCGACAGCCGCATAGAGTATCTTCATTTCTCCTCCCTTGCCTTATTATCATTATGCCTTGCTTTAGGACTTCTTTGCCTACCTACTAGCTTAATGATAAGTATTGTAGAAACATTTAAAATGGATTCAATTGTACTTAGGTATAATCTCAGGATCTTACTCTCTCGTTTAGGAAGATTTTATACAACCTGCCTATTGTTTGCCTTTGAGCTTTATAACCTCTTCCCTTATGCCAAAAGCTATTGCCTCATATCCATCCCTGGCCCCCAACTTTTGCCCCTCTTTCTTAAGTTCTTCAAAATCAAAAGGCCTGCCAAAAGTAATTTTGATTGGATGTATCCCCGGGAACAACTTTGCCCTCGGCCAGGATTCGTACGAACCTGTGATTAATACAGGAACTAGCGGAATATTCAGCTCTTCTGCCAATATCCCGACTCCTTTTTTGAATTCTTTAACATTTCCATCAATAGTTCTTTGACCCTCTGGGAAAATACAGACTATCTTGTCATTCCTTAGAACGTAAGAAGATGCCTGCATAGCTTCCACGAAATGCATACCTGGATCGATTGGGATGACCCTGATATATTTTACGAGATTTTTAATGAGGGGTTGTTCGAAATAGGCTCTAAAACCAACAAAAAAAACACCCTTTCGTAAACTCGCAGGAATAGAAGCATCAACAATAAAGGCGTCCAGGTAACTGCTGTGATTAACACAAAGGATGCACTTTCCCGTTTTCGGAATATTTTCTGTTCCAAAAACCTTCAAGCCCCAGACTACCCTAAATACAAGGCGTAAAATTTCAGCCAGCAGCAGCATCCCTAAAATTGTCATCCGGTTTGGCGATAGATTTACCTTGTTTATTATATCTTGAGCGGGATTCTTGTTTAAAATTTCGCTCCATAAAGTTTGACTCTTAGCCTGTGTAACAAGCTCTCTTTGAACCCCTTCGTCCGGAACCAATTTCTCTATCTCGAGAATAAGATCTTTAACAGTAAACACTTTAGTCATTAGCTCATTTGGTATGCGGATGTTAAACGACTGCTCTAATGCTATTATTAATTCTATGCGGCCCAACGAATCAATACCAAGATCCAATTCAATATGATCGGCCGGATATATCTGTCTTTCTAGCTTTGCGCATTTATTTAAAGCCTCAATTATCTTTCTGCCAACATCGGAAGAGAGCAGCCTGAGATCCTCATCTGTAGCGGGGATTTCCTCCTCAACACCTTTTGACTTTATACCCTTAAGTTCATCTAAATATTTGTTTTTAACTTCATACCTTTTTATCTTACCCAGCCGCGTGCGCGGCAGGTCTTCCTTTACAATAATATAGCCCTTAATACGTTTGTAGGGAGCAAGTTTTTCTGATAAATTTTCCAACTCCCACCTGATCACACTATTAAGATCAACCTCCCCGCCCTTTCGGAAATAGTCAGCGTCAGGCACCACCACGGCGGTCAATTTATCCTCCTCAACTGTACCGACACCAAGAACGCATATTTCTTTAATAAAGGGGCTCTTAGTATAATGGGATTCTACTTCTTCGGGATAGATGTTTTTCCCGGAGCTTAAAACAATTACCTCTTTCTTTCTTCCTGTAATATAGAGATAGCCGTCCTTGTCTATAAACCCTAAGTCTCCGGAGTAAAACCAGCCGTCCTTTAAAACACTCGCGGTATCATCCGCTCTTTCATAGTAGCCTTTCATGACATTGGGGCCCTTGATCACCACCTCACCCATGCCGCTTGCATCGGGATCATCGATTTTCAATTCCACATCCGGGATCACTTTGCCGACAGATCCAATTTTCTGCCTCTTTAACGGGTTAAAGGTTACGACAGGCGATGTCTCGGTAAGTCCGTATCCTTCGAGTATTGTAAAACCAGTCTTGACGAGAAACCTGGCCGCTTCTTCATTTAACTTAGCGCCGCCACAGGCAAAAAATCTTAAAGCCTGCCCGAATGGCCAGTGTATCTTCGATAGAGCCAGCTTGCTTAAATTTATTCCGCTAAATCTTCTTATCTGCCACAATATTTCTATCAACCCTAAAAGAGGTATCCTGAAGGATAATGGTATCTTTTTCATCTTTTCTAATATATTTGCAAAAAAGAGAGAGAAAAGTTGCGGTACCCCTACTAATACTGTTACCTTGGCCTCTCTCATCAAATCCAGCAATTCATCGCTTCTAAGACTTGAAGCATAGATGACTCGTGCTCGACAAAAAAGAGGTGTTAGCAACGTAATCATAAAAGGATATGCATGATGCAGTGGTAATATCGATATAAAAGTATCTTTATCCGAAAAGAGTTTCAGCTTGTCGATACTTTGAAAATCAGAGCAAAGATTCTTATGCATAAGCATTACCCCTTTTGGCTTGTCAATGGTGCCTGATGTATAAATAAGTGAAGCAACATCCTGGGAAAAGACTTCGGGCCAGGCGAGCCCTTCGGACAAAGTAGATTTTACCTGCGCCAGCCCTAAAAGGCGTTCTTTTTCAATATCCAGATCCAGTATAACAATTTTATTCAGACCGGCTTTTATCTTATTAATATTTCTTGACTGAAAAACAGCGTTGGAGACAAAGATAATCTTTGCAGAACAGTCATTGATGAGATTTTCTATTTCTTGTTCAGTAAACTGCGGGTCTAAAGGAACACAGATTAGGCCCGCAACGATTATGCCTAAATAAATTGCTGCCCATTCCGGCCGATTCTCTATACAAAGCGCAGCGAAGTCGCCCTTTTTAAAACCCTCCTTAATAAGAAATACCCCTATCTTTAGAGAGAGATCTTCTATTTGCCCATACGTCCATCTCTCCCAGGTAGATCCTTTTTTTATTTGCAGGCATATCCTATTTGAAAATCGAGAAGAAATTTGAGCAAATATCTTATGGATAACTAAATCTTCCCGTTTTATCAGCGTATTAAGAAACCAATCTTTTACTTCTGCGACGAATTGATCGGGATAATCCCGCATTAAATACTCTGCGTGCGGCCCATTTTTGATAAAAATTATTTTCTTCAAGCCGGCTGCCCTTTGGTAAAGGGCCTGAGAATGCCACGGCCTGATCACCCAATCCCGGCTGCCGTGTATAAACATAATCGGGATGTTAATTTTACCGACGTTATCAATAGGTTTCTTTTTGGCAAGCCAAAATGGCCCTGGTCGTATTCCTTTACCGATCCTTCCCTTAGAATTCAATATGTATACCACATCATTTTTCCAATCAAGGGCCCACACCCAATAATCAATTCTCGACATATCCGATGGAGCGCTGACACAGATAAAACTATCCACACGCTTATCATTGGCGAGTACATTAATGCTGATACTTGCCCCCATAGAAAAAGCAATCAATCCAATCTTAGAGTAAAGCGGCGCAATAAAATCTAATACCGCGCTTAGATCAAAGCCTTCCCGGCTCGTCCAGGTAAATACGCCGCTGCTTTTGCCATGCCCGCGAAAATCAAACATAAAAATATCATACTCTCCCCCAAGCGCCTGAGCCAACTGCTGTAAAACCAGGCACTGTTTACTATTATAATATCCATGCGCAATAATGATAACAAAAGGGCATCTATTCTTAAAATGCTGGAACGATATTTTCTGATGGTCAACAGTGGTAAGCGTACCGCTAACTACTTCTACTGTTTTTTCAAGAGACATAAAATTAATCCTTAAGATATCCTAATCATTCCCTGCGGAGTTTAGCCGCAGCAACTTCGCCTTTTGCGCGATCCGGGCTTGTGAGCACAATTTTAAACCCAATTACTCCGAGTTAACGGCTAACCTGGAATCCTATACCCCGGTCGGCTCCGGTAATTATACCGACTCTTTCAATTGTTTTATTCTCTGTTTTCTTTTGTTTTAAAAATATTCCCATTCTTTTCCTGATATTTAGCTTTTCTTACACGCAATATTCGATGTTGGCGATGAAAGATGATACTGACAAGGCCATGCTATCTCTTTCTTTAATTCCTGCGCAGCATGTAAAGGCCAATAAGGATCGCGCAAAAACTGCCGCGCTATTATAATAACGCTGGCCTGAGCGCTCTCCAATATAGTTTCTGCCTGCATAGCCGATGTAATGATACCAACGGCGCCGGTCATAATACTAGCTTCCTTATGAACGCGCTCAGAAAACAACACCTGATACCCTGGACCTATAGGTATTTTAGCGTCGGCAACCATTCCGCCTGAAGAACAATCTATGAGATCAACTCCTTCTTTTTTTAGAATACAGGCTAACTTTATTGATTGTTCCAAATCCCAACCTTGTGACTCCAGCCAATCCGTAGCAGAGATTCGAACAAACACAGGAAGATGCTCAGGCCACAGATGCCGCACTGCGCGCACAACCTCCAAAGATAACCTTATGCGATTCTCAAAAGAACCCCCATACATATCAATGCGCTGGTTAGCAATAGGTGAAAGAAATTCATGAATAAGATACCCGTGCGCGCAATGTATTTCGACTATGCGAAATCCGGCTTTTAGCGCGCGCTGGGCAGCCTTTACAAAAGAATCTATAATCCTCGTAATATTATCAATGCTAAGCGCTTCAGGCAATACGTAATTATCGGCAAAAGGTATAGCACTAGGAGCAACTACCGGACGCCAACCGCCCTCTTTTTCGCTGACCGCCCCCTGTCGCTTATCCCATGGCCTATAGATAGATGCTTTTCTTCCGGCATGCGCCAACTGAATTCCCGGTACAGCTCCTTGAGATGCAATAAATTTAGCGACCCTCTGTAAGTTCGGAATATGCTCATCCTTCCAAATACCTAGATCTTGAGGAGTGATGCGGCCGCCTGCTTCTACTGCCGTCGCCTCAACCATAACTATACCTGCCCCGCCCACAGCGCGGCTTCCCAAATGGACTAAATGCCAATCGTTAGAAAAACCATCCTCATACGAATACTGGCACATTGGAGAAACCATTATCCGATTCCTCAAAGTTATCTCGCGTATTTTAAGTGGCTCAAATAGCATAGTGTTTTATCACTCCTTTAATTTTATGAATGTCTCTCAACGCCATTCTTCAACCTGTTGTTAGGCCGATTGCTTCTTGGCTACTTCCGCAACGTGGCGTCCCTGAAATCGGGAGATTTTTATTTCGTTTTCTGACGGTTGACGACTGCCATCGCCGCCAGCCAGAGTGCCCGCTCCATAAGGTGATCCACCGGTGATTTCACTCATATTCATAATCTCCTGGCAAGAATAGGGAACCCCCACAATAACCATACCATGATGCAGCAAGGTAGAGTGAAACGAAGTAATCGTGGTTTCCTGTCCCCCGTGCTGCGTAGCCGTAGATGTGAACACGCTTCCCACCTTACCAATTAAACTGCCCTTCAGCCACAACCGACCGGTCTGATCAAGAAAATTACGCATCTGCGCGCACATGTTACCGAAACGTGTCGGCGTACCAAAGATAATTGCATCGTAGCTGGACAACTCATCCACCACTGCGACCGGTGCCACCTGATCAAGTTTAGCACCAAACTTTCGTGCCACATCTTCCGGCATTAGTTCCGGCACGCGCTTGATGGTCACCTCAGTATCCTTCACAGCACGCGCGCCCTCAGCTACCGCCTTCGCCAATATTTCAATATGCCCATACATACTATAATATAAAACCAAGATCTTGGTCATTGACAACCTCCTTTTATTTTTATCCTTCTAATATCGTTAATCAACAGCGACATACAAAAGAAAAAGATCACTTAACCTTAGCAATGATGCCGTGCGGATCGATAACGAACTTCTTCGGCACGCCAGAATCAAAAGCAACATAACCCTTCGGTGCATTGTTCAAGCTGATAACCTCGACGCCGACGATATTGGCGATCTTGATTTTATCCCACAGGATTGCCTGCATCAGCGCGCGGTTATAGCGCATCACCGGAGTCTGTCCGGTATAGAAGCTGTGCGATTTAGCCCAGCCAAGGCCAAAACGTATACTAAGATTTCCATGCTTGGCAGCAGTATTAACTCCACCCGGATCGTCCGTAACATAAAGGCCGGGAATGCCGATCTTGCCGACCTGGCGCGTGATTGTCATCAGCGAGTTCAGCACCGTCGCCAGAGCCTCGACCTTAGAATCGTGCAAACCGTGGCCGTGCGCCTCGAAACCCACGGCGTCAACCGCACAGTCTATTTCCGGTTCACCGAGGATCTGGTCAATCTGTTCACTAAGCGTCGCTTCCAGCGAAAGATTAACGGTCAGGAATCCGACTTTGCGGGCATGTTTCAGGCGAACAGGATTAACATTCAAACAGACGCCCGTATGCCCTTCCTTACAGGTCCAGCACCGGCCGCGGCAACATTAAATGGCACCGAAACCAAATCTCCTACTTGGAGTGTTTCGACATCATGGCCGAGGACCAGGCCCGCCGATGCGGTAGTCCGCCCGCGAACCATATGCTGGTCTAAACCACAAATATTAGTCGAGACAACCCGCAAGATGACGCCATGGTCAATCTTATGTCCACGCGGATCTTCGAACTTCGGATAATCAATGTTTTGAACTTCTACCTTATTCTGCCCCAGATAGACGACACCCCGATTACTACTCATTACATCTTCCCTTTTTCTTGATGCACTCCGCTACATCTTTCCTGTAGCATGAGTTTCAGTGAATTTAATGATCTGATTCATCATCTCAACACATTCTACAGGATACAAACCCACTGCGGTTTCCGCAGAAAGCATCACATAATCCGAACCATCCAATATGGCGTTAGCAACATCTGAAACCTCCGCCCTTTCAGGGATACGATTCTCAGTCATGCTCTCCAGCATCTGAGTAGCGGTAATCACAAACTTTTTTCCCCGGTTACATTTTTTAATTATCTCTTTTTGGACTACCGGCACCTCATATATAGGGATAGAAACGCCCATATCGCCCCTGGCGACCATAATCCCATCGCAAACTTCGATTATTTCATCAATATTCTTAATCCCTTCCCGATTCTCAATCTTGGCAATAATCTGATATTTATACGGATAATTTTTGAGATATTCTCTAATGACAGAAATATCCTCCTTACTTCTTACAAAAGACTGGGCGATATAATCAACTTTATTCTCCAGGCAAAAACGGATGCTCTCCCTGTCTTTTGTGGTCAACCCCTTAAAATTCAGCCTGATATCAGGCATGTTAATACCTTTACGTTCTTGAATTAACCCGGGAATAATTACTTTGGTCTTTAGCCTGTTTTTCTTCCGCCCTAGGACTAAAAGAGAAATATTGCCATCATCAATATAAATGTGCTGGCCAATTTTAATTTTATTTAAAGAATCTTTATAATCAAACGGTATAATACTGCCTTCTCCCAAGATATTCTCTTGAGTCAACCAAACTACCTGCCCTTTCTCTACCTTAATCGCCCGGCCTGATTTTAACCTGCCCACCCTTATGCGATATCCTTCTAAATCCCCTAATACCCTGATATTCAAGCGGTATCTCTTATTCAGTTTTCTTATGAGTTGTATCCGGGCCAAATGAACTTTTAAGGTGGAGTGGGAGAAATTTAACCTTGCCACATTCATGCCGGAACGCATCATTTTTAAAAGGATGATTTCTTTTGTCGACGCAGGGCCCAAAGTACAAATTATTTTAGTCTTTGGCATTTATGGCTTTTAACTTATAATCCGACTTCTTTAATCGCTTCTTTAATAGCATTGGCAGATTTCTTAAGCTCTTCCTGCTCTTCTTTAGCCAGCTCGAGTTTTAAAATCTCCCTAATGCCGTTTTTGTTAACTACGGCGGGAAGGCTTAAATATACATCGCGTATATCCAAATAATCGGTAATCAGGCTGGACACAGGTAAAACTGCGTTTTCATCATGAAGAATTGCCTGGGTTATCCTAACCAAAGACAAACCAATCCCGTATGAAGTCTCCCCTTTTTTCTCGATGATTTTATAAGCAGAATCTCTAACTTCGGAGAGAATTTCATCTAACTCTTTTTCATGTTGGCAGGTATGGTGGTTACCGTACACCGAACAATAATTTTTAAACAAAACTCCGCCGATCGTAGCATTACTCCAAATAGCCGATTCGCTATCTCCATGCTCGCCCAGAATATAAGCATGGACGTTATGCGGGTCTATTTGACAATACTGAGCTAAAAGGAACCGAAAACGCGCCGAATCCAAAACCGTCCCGGCACCGATAACTTCATTTGCCGGTTTAGAGGAAAATTTATAGGCTGCGTACGAAAGTATGTCTACGGGATTGGTCACCACTAAAATAATCGCCGCAGGGCTATATTTAACTATTTGGGATACGATCTGGCGGTAGACCTCTACATTATCTTTAGCCAGCGCTATCCTGGTCTGACCAGGCGTTTGTTTCTTACCGGCGGTGATCACCACTAAATCCGAATCTTTTATATCCGAATAGTCTCCGGCAATAATTTCAACCGGCGAGACATAAGGGGCGCCGTGGGATAAATCCATAACTTCCCCTTCCAGCCGCTTTTTATCCATATCGGTTATAACAATACTTCTGGCAAGCCCTTTCATGATAAGCGCGTAGGCATAACGCATCCCAACACTACCGCAACCGATAATTGAAACCTTGGGTTTTAATTCAGTAATCTTTGCCATGCCTACCCCCTTACCATATTAAAGCTTTCCCTTACATCACTAATCGAGATTATCCGCCGCAAAACTCCAATTGATCAATTTATCGATAACGGCGTTAACATAGTCTACACGGCGGTTCTGATAATCCAGGTAATAGGCATGCTCCCAGACGTCAATAGTCAAGAGAGGTTTCATACCCTTGGTCAAAGGTGAATCCGCATTACCAGTCTTGACCACCTTAAGTTTATCTCCATCCAGCACCAGCCACGCCCAACCACTGCCGAACTGAGTAGTTGCCGCAGTCACCAGCTCTTTCTTACAGGCATCCAAGGTAACAAAGGAAGCTTCAATCTTTTTCTTCAACACTGCCGATGGTTGACCGCCGCCCTTCGGAGTCAAACTGCTCCAGTAAAACGTGTGATTCCACGCTTGCGACGCATTATTAAAGATTGCAGCCTTATCCGCTTTGCCGGCTGCCTCAGTAATGATTTTCTCTAACGGCAGGCCAACAAATTCAGTTCCTACTATCAGCTTGTTCAGGTTATCTACATATGCCTTGTGATGTTTACCGTAATGAAAACTAATCGTATTTGCGGAGATTACAGGATCCAACGCATTATCCGCGTAGGGCAGAGCCGGTAATACAAACTCAGATACACTTTTAATCTTGTCATTACTCTCCATCATTCCTCCTTTGCAGTGACGTAATAACTACAGCCATACCTACTAACCTAACAAAACAGATATTTCTGTTACATGTTCTTGTTCATCAAGAATAATATGACGAACCTCATGTTCCAGAGTCTCAAAAACATAGGGTAAGGCGTCTTTATTCTCAATTATTTTATTATAAATAGTTTTATAAAAATCAATCGCCGTCTTTTCGTCTTTTAGATTTACTTTAAGTATAGTGTTTATATCCTTGGCCATATGCGTCTGGGCGATACCCATCGAAGGCTCTGCTTCCAAATAATTTCCGATCATATTACGGAACTTACCCTCATGCTTTTCTTCATCCGAAGCAATTTCTTTTAAGCGTTCAATAATACTCTCTGCGTTGATGCCTTTAACCAATTCCGCATGCGCTAAATACTGAATCCGGGCCGCATGTTCTAACTCCAAAGCCTTATTTAACATCTTGACTAATTGCTCTTTGATATTTTCCATTTATTACTCCTTTGTTATATTATTTTTTAATCTTGATTTTTACAGCTTTCTCAGCATGCAGCCAATAATTCAGATCACGGCCATGTTTACGTCCATCCTGCTCCCATAATTCATAAGCCTTTTTTCTGATACACTCCGCTTCATCTTTTTTGTAACAATTGTGTTCACCCATTATATTCACCTCCATTTTTTAAATCAATTTCCGTAGGTTACAATTCTCCAACCTTGTAATAGTATAGAAGTATCTAAAATGGAATCAATTGTACCTAGGTATAATTGAAAGGAACAAAAAGGCTACTGACCGTCTCCGATCAATAGCCCTTAAACTCTCCCATTACACAAGGAGAACGATATTACTGGAGTCCACTCGTATAAGCCGGAAGGAAACCTCTCTAGCCTTCAAGTGGTACTTAATGTATCAATTTTTGCCGTAATCCGCTATTAGCGACTTATTATTCTAGTAATTTAATAGATTGCGCTCTATTAACTTTTTTACCTACTGCATACACTACAGTAACCTTATCGCCTTTCTTTAAATCACTTATGGCAACTACTTTTCCGTCTTTATCAGTGATAGCAGTTTCGCCTGATACTGCAAAGCTAATATTCTTCCCATAGTCATCCATAACCGAAAGTTGTGATTTTATTCCCTTCGTAGAGTCCCCAATAATTATCGAACCAACCCTGCCGGTGCCGGTCATAGTTCTGATTCCTGCTGATGTTTGCGCAGTTTGGCTAACCGGTGCTGAAGCCTGTTGGGCAAAACACAAAGGGCTAGTAAATACAAAAACGAATGCTGTTAAAAGTATCTTTTTCATATCTCGCACCTCTTTCTATAATTTGTATTTTTATTAAAATAAGGGTCCCTCTCGTATTTCACAGGGGAAAACCTCTTTAAATTCACAAGGCTAATTATATCTGTAATAACTTAATATATCAAGAATATTATGGCTTTAGAGAGGCCATTTCCTCGCGAAATTTGAGCACAATAAGTTTTTTTGTATAGCGAAATCCTGCGAAGCCGAAGGCGAAGCAGGAATGTCCGCCTTGTCCGGTCATTATTGACTTGTAATTTATAACTCTCTGATAAGTCAAGAGATAGAATTGTCCACCTCTCCGGACCCGGACATAGACGATGAATCCCCATTTTTGATGGCATACCCGCTGTATCTATCGTAATAATTTGATTCGTTAAGCTCTTTCTTTAATGAATCAATTATGAAACCATCAATTCGTTTCCAAATGTAAGAGGTAAATTTAACCGGATTAGTATTCCCGTGCCTATCACAGTAATTAAGGTCATAACTGTCTATTTTCTTATAAATAATAAGAATACCTTCTGCTAGTAAATCCTCTCCAAATGACCGACTAAGGGAAAGAAATGCAATTTTATGAATTCTAAAGATTAAAAAACCGATATGACGAAGGACAAGCTCATCCTTACTTTTCTTTGATCCTTTTTGAGCCTTTTGAATTAGATGCCTTTCTTCAGATAAAGAAATCCTTGGGTAACGCCAAATAATCTCTCTGTAGGTCTTCCACATGCCTTTTTAATATTATTCCAGATGAATATACAATTTTTATAAACTGAATAGATTTTAGACAATATAAACTTTTAATCAAGAAGTAATTAATATACGGGTAAGACTTAAATCAGTAATCTGTTGGATTTGAAAGGTGATTCCCGTGAAGACGGGCAGTAATATTGCACAGAGGGGAAGACTCCCTAGACACTGCTATGGGCAAATTTTAGAGGTAACCTATGTAACTATAATCCGAACCTTCTAAATAAGTAATATTTAGGAAAATCAATTCCCAATGTGAATAACGCTGAAAATCCTAGAACAATGAGTATTTCTCTTACGGTAAGAACTGGAACAAAAATACCATAAACACCTAACAGAAAAAATACGATTATGGTCGCCAGACTGAACACGAGCAATGCTTTACCTGGCATTGACGCCCAAAAGTGTCTCCGTTCCCTAACTATTAATACTCGAAACTGGCTATTGAATATAAGGTTGAGCATAACCAAGGTACGCAGTTTCTCCCATTCCAAATGAAAATATTTCATACCTATCATTATTACGATCAACCCCTCCACAACCAATAACATACCCGGGATGATTGATGACAAAGTAATATTTTTCACATTCCACTTATTCGGATTACTTGTAGACTTTACGTTGTCAGTTGCCAGAGACATGGTTACAAAATCATTGGCAAATACCAAGAGCGACATGCCCAGAAGCGAAAGCACGATATTATGCAACCAAAAGAACCCCAAGGTCAATAAGCCTACAAATTCTATAACCTTGGTTACTTTGTTTATAACCCATGTCAACATGCGCTGATATATCTCCCTGCTTATTTCTATCGCGTTAATGATTACGTTTATTCCCGGCTCGGTTAAGACTACGCTAGCTGATGCTTTAGCTACATCAGTTGAATTGCTTACCGCTATCCCCATCTCTGCCTGCTTTAACGCTGGCGCATCATTCACCCCGTCTCCAGTCATCCCCACCATATGATTTCTTGATTGCAGCAATTTTACTATTTTATACTTGTCCTCAGGGTATATCTCGGCAAATCCATCGCTTTCTTCAATAGACCTTATCTGCTCATCTTCACTTAAGCCAGCAATATCAGAGAACCTGATAATTTTACTACCAATGCCAACCTGGCGGGCTATTTCTTGAGCTATGGCAATATTATCTCCTGTCAACATAATGGGTTTTATCCCTAACTTTCTTGCTTCCTCTATCATGTTCTTTGCATCCGGACGAAGCGGATCAGCTAATGCCAGTAGTCCTACAAGTTGGAGATTATCTAAATCATTTCCTTGCGATCTTGCGACTGCAATCGTCCTATATCCTTTTTGAGAAAACCCCTCTATTGTCTTCTTGGCTATAACTATCATGTCTTGATCAATCCCACGACACAAAGCTAGGACAGTCTGGGCGGCGCCCTTAATGACCTTAAAACGCACTACATTATTTTCGATAATCGCCTCTGTCCTCTTTAGCAGTGGATTAAATGGCGTGTACGAAATCTGTTTAAAAGTATTCAAATCTGTTCGCATACTTTTAGCATATTCAATAACCGCAAGATCGATTAAGTCCATCCCCTCTGCTCTAGACGTCAAAGCAGCTAATCTGATAACATCCTCTTTTTGATATCCTGGGAATGCTGTACTATCGATAACTGATAATATGTTTTGCGTTACCGTACCTGTCTTATCAAAACAAAGCACATCAATAGAGGAAGCATCCTCTATTGAATCCAATCTGGTTACCAACACCCCCTTACGACTAAGCTCCATTGCACCTACCGACTGAACGATTGTCATTACTGCTGGGAGAGCCACCGGAACTGCACCCATAAGAAAAATCACCACAAAGGTCAGTATTAAAAAGATACTTAGATGAAGAAATAAAGCGTATATTGAGACAAGGATTGATGCGCCAATACCTAAATACATCATGTATTTAACTACAGCCATCATCACTTCTTCTTGATGCGACTTGGGCTTTGCTATTTTGACTAATTCCGCTGTTTTGCCAAAGTAGGTATTGGCTCCGGTATTTACCACGACACACCTGGCTTCCCCCCGCTTCACTACGGATCCTGAATAAATAACATCTGACGGATGCACATCTTTAGGCAAAGATTCTCCGGTTAAGGCTGACTCATCAACCGATAACTCACCACTTATAATCTTGGCATCAGCAGGCACTATGTCCCCAAGCTTAACCACAAGGACATCTCCGGGCACAATCTCTCCTGATACTTCTGTTACCCATTTTCCATCTCGTAATATTTTTGCCTTAATGGCCAGTTTTTTCTTGAGAAGTTCAATTGCCTTTTGCGAACCGCGCGCATGCATATGACCGATGACCACATTCAGCGTAAGCAGCACAAAAATAATTATTCCTTCCAGATAATGCCTCAATACAAATGAAAGTGTCATGGCCAGTTCCAACAGCCATGGCATAGGGCCCCAGTAACGCAGCAAAAACTCAACTAACAAATTACTCTTTTTCTCTACTATTTCATTAGGACCAAATATGGCAAGGCGACTTTTGGCTTCTGGATCGGAGAGACCTTCTGGGGTTGTTTCAAGGAATTGGAGGGTTTCTTCTAAAGAAATTGTTTTATAATCAGAGGTGCTTTTAACTTTTAAATCCATAACTAAGATCCCTATAAACTACTGCTTACTTTTTTTACTTTTTGACATTCTTATCATACCAATAATGCATCCCGATATAATCATCATAAAACAAAGAACCTGCCCCATACTAAACGGACCGAAAATAAATCCTAGCTGAGGATCTGGCTGGCGGAAAAACTCTAAAAAGAACCTTACTAGCCCATAGCCGATAAGATATAAAGAGAAAAGTACACCAGAAATTCGTATCCTCTTACGCAAACTCCACAGAACGATAAAAAGAAATAGCCCCTCAAACAATGCTTCATACAATTGAGAAGGATGTCTCAATTGATGTGTAGGATCTAAAGGAAAAATACATCCCCCAAGGCACACTAGTTACCCTGCCGTAAAGTTCACCATTAATAAAATTTCCTAACCTGCCAAAAGTATAACCCAATGGAACAACAGGAGCAAATAAATCAGCAAACAACCAAAAAGACAACTTATGACTACGGCAGAAAATTACTGTAGCAATAATTATTCCGATGAGAGCGCCATGATAACTCATCCCATAGAGCCCAATATACTGCAATCCGTTATTAATATCAAATGGCAGGATTACTTCGAAAGGATGCTTAAGGTAATAGGAAAAATCGTAGAATAAAACGTACCCTAATCTACCTCCGATCAGGACAGCTAAGATCAACCAAGTAAAATAATTGTCTATTACTGCTTTTGAAAATCCGGTGTTTTCTTTTTTTATCCTGTTTAGAATAAATAAATAGCAAATAGCGAAAACCACTAAATACATAAGCCCGTAATAATGCACCTCTATAGAGCCCATTCTAAATACAACGGGACTGATGTGTTCAGAAAGATGACTCCACCAACTAATGAATTCTTTCATTCCACGAACTCATAAATAATACAAATATCTTCTTAATGGCAGCCGTGCTGGGCGCAAGCATTTGATACGGTTATTTCTTCAAGCCCGCCTTTGATAAACTGGCTAACAATATCCGCGACTGTTCCCGGAATAGATCGATAAGCCTTAATCCCACCCTGATTAAGCCCCTGCACCGCTCGAGCACCCATCCCACCGGTAACCACGGCATTAATATTCTTACCCATTAACGCGTTCATTGGCTGGCACATCCCATGCGCATGATGTTGATTGGCGTTATCAATAACCTCTACGGAATCTTTTTCTGTATCAATGATGGTAAAATACGGAGCGCTGCCAAAATGTCCATACACCTTCGCTTGCTTACCTTCATTTGTTTCGGTTGGAATACATAACTTCATTTTACTGCTCCTTTCTTAGCGATAATAACAGTCTGACATACATCCCTGTAAACTTTAACCACCAACCCGGCTTTGAGCAAATAATCTTTTACGCCTGACATCGGCATTTTAGACAGCGCGTGGCTATGGCCATCTAAAGCATGCACTTTTTCCATAATCCGCTGGCCTTTTTGATTAATATCCGCGATTACTAACTTTTCCTTAGTCACCCTTACCATTTCATCAATACATTTACCGGGATACTTAGCATGGTGAATAAAATTTACTGAAATTACGGAATTAAAATAATTGTCCGGATAAATTAACTTTTCAGCGTTCATTATCTTAAGAAAAACATATTTATTTAGCTTCATTGTCTTAAGGCTTAACCTGGCTGTACTTTGGACCTTCTTATCTAAATCAATCGAAGTAAGCTTAATACCTTTTCTTGCTAAAGCTACTGCCGTATACCCCCTGCCTGTACCGACTTCCAAAACTCGGCCCTGAATAGGCATAGCTTTGGCAAGAATAAAGTTTCTGGACTTAAGCATATCGTAGCCATGCTTTTTGAAAAGTTTTAATTTTTCCTGCTCTTTAATTAGCTGGCTATTCATTTAATCTTACACTTTCTTAAGATCAACATCATCGGGCACCAATTGGTAAACGCCGACTGTAAAAGATTAGCTCCTACAAAAACCGTAAACCACAGCCAGCGTAAATCCACAAAATGCGCCAGCAATACGCTGATAATAATAAATGCACCAGCAATCCCCCGCAACGCCCTTTCCATAAACGCTCCTTTCTTGACTTAAAAACTATAACGCAACCGCACAAAAGCATTCTTATTCTTTTTCATCATTCCAAAATCCGTGGTATCATCTTGTCCCCAGGGAAGATTAAAGCCAATGGTTAACTTCCATTGGTCGCTGATATCATAAGCTCCGGATAAACGCAGATACCCGTCCTTATCCGAAGGCGACCAGAAATTAAAAAACCCAAGCATGATTGTCTGGTTTTTATAAAACTTGGTAATCCGCTGGGTTAAAACGTGGCGGTATTCATCCCAAAA
>Ga0247841_10002752_pt1 | contig 34154 bp, 54 predicted proteins | sample LaCruzMarch2015__2_FD_192410 | JGI IMG/M metagenome (GOLD analysis project Ga0247841, IMG submission 192410) | Freshwater microbial communities from meromictic Lake La Cruz, Castile-La Mancha, Spain - LaCruzMarch2015_18m | ecosystem: Environmental > Aquatic > Freshwater > Lake | place: Spain...
CGAAGTAGGAACACCACTTGTTATCGGAACAGGTGCAACAAGAGGAGCAGGACAAGTATTCGTAGCAGCAGCAACAAATGCAGCAGCAGGAACTATTTGCGGAAAAGCTCTTCAAGCAGTAGCAGTTAATACAACAGCAGAAACTGAAGTATTAATTGACGCAGTTGTAGATTTTGAATAAATAATATAATATAGTATGAGGAGTAAAATCCTCATACTTTCTTTTTTTTATATAATAATTATTAAACAAATATCTTTATAAATAACTAATTTCACTTTATAGTTATGATTGATAATAGTGGTATTAATTTTATGTCGTCTTCGTTGGAAGCTAAATATAATTATATCGCTATTGGGGATAATAGCACGCCTGAAGTAATTACGGATACTGAATTAGTTTCTGAATTATTTAGAGAATTATCAACAAATACGATATATAATACTAATAGTGTGAATGATAGTGTGAAATATTATAAAAGATTTGAAACAGGAAGTGCTATGGTGTTAAGAGAATTTGGTTTGTTTGATTCTTCAACTAACGGAGATATATTCGCAAGAGAAGTAACACCGAATATAATTGTTCCAAATGGAGATTATTTAGATGTTCAATTTAATGTAATTATAAAAGAAGTATAAAATAAAAATATAAAATACATTGTGTGAGTTTTTATGACTGACTTAGAAGATGTGATAAGTAATCAAGTTATTACAGCCGTACGGCAAAATCTTATAAATTCATATATTCAGCATGGTACTCATAAAATTAATACTAAAAGTGTAGATATACAAGGCACAGAAGTTATTACAGAATCTGGTACAATAGATTTTTCTCATTTATTTAATGTACCAAACTACTTCAACAAAACAACTGATGATACTGATGATATTACTGATACAGCTACAAATAGATTTACTAATGATACTGATATTGCAAGGTTAGCTAATACTTCAGGAACTAACACAGGAGATATAACTGTTGCAGATAGTAGTGAAATTGATTTCACTTTAACAGGACAACAAATAACTGCTTCTATAAAAGATGCAAGTATTGATGAAACCAAACTTGATACAAGCGTTAATGCTTCTCTTGACTTAGCTGATAGTGCTATTCAAACAGAATTAGACCCTGTGTTTAATAATTCTGAAGCTGCAAATATTACAGCAACTGATATTACGAATTTGGGCAATTTAAGTGGAACGAATACTGGTGACCAAGATTTATCAGAATATTATTTGATAGACCAATCTACCCCACAAACCATAACCGGGCAAATTATTAATCAAATAGATAGTGCTGATTACACAAATGTTGGCGGAGCAGGAGCTTTAATAGTTGTTAAAAATTCAAATGTGGCTGGTCAAAATGTTATTTATTCTGAAGTTAATGGTGAAATGGTTGCAAAGTGGAGAACAGATTATGCTGGGTATATTAATTGGGTAGCAAAGCATATGCACACATTTTATGTTGGTGGAGATTATGGGACTGGTTCAGGAGTTGCACACATTTATAATAGCGGTAATCTTGGAATAGGGACTGCGTTTGATGATGACGATGGAAACAAATTACAAGTTAATGGTTCAATTAGACAAAGAACTGTTTCCGAAAATGGATTTGTAAAATACACTGAATCAAATGGAACTTTTGGTATAGACACAAACACTTATATTTCAGATATTTCAGGACAAGATTTATCTACTGCTGATAATACCACAAGTGCTTTTATAAAAATTAGTGATGTTCCTACTGTAATTTATTCTAAATCTTTCATTATTAGTTATCCTACAGCTACAGCAAATGCTCCAGTTTGGAAAGTACCAAACGCAATAACAATAACTGGTATTCATGTTCTTTGCATTGACGGAACTAACGTAGTAGGAAGACTTGAAGAACTTGATGCGAATGGTTTGAATCCAACAGTTGTGGGTGCTGATATTACAGCAGTTGCTGGAACTATTGAAACTCAAACAACTTTTACAAATCCTGGAATTGCAAGTAGTGGATTTGTTGGTTGGAGAAACACTTCAGTAAGTGGAGCAGTAACTAAGGTAAATATTACGTTTGATTACGTAATTGCATGATGTGATTTTTATGGGAACAAAAGGAAGTTTTAAAAAAGGAAGTACTCCTTGGAATAAAGGAAAGAAATCAATAATTCCAAATAAAAATAAAGGATTAAAAAATATATTTTCTATTGATACTATAAAAAAAATGAGTAATTCTCATAAAGGAAAACCTGCGTGGAATAAAGGAAAAAAAGGAATAATGCCAATGCCATGGAATAAAGGTAGAACTGACTTAGGTGGATATAAACTTTCAGAAGAGCATAAACAAAAAATAGGTGCAGCTAATAAAGGAAAAGGAAAAGATAGAATGGGGAATAAAACAAATAATTGGAAAGGCGGAATAACTCCATATTATTATTTATTAAGAAATTTAGATGAATATAAAATATGGAGAATGGATTGCATGAAAAGAGATTGGTTTAAATGTCAGACCTGTAGTTCAAAAGAAAATTTAGAAGTGCATCACATAGTTTCATTTAAACAATTATTGAATGAATTTTTACAAAAAAATAGTGAATTTAATATGATTCAAGATAGAGAAATTTTAATTCGTTTAGCAAAAACATATGAACCATTTTATAATTTAGTTAATGGACAAACATTATGTGAAAAATGTCATAAAAAATTAAGGAGAGGATTATAATGGGAGAACTTGAGTTAGATAATTGCGAGTATTCTACAGACCAGTTAGCACAAGCAGCTTACGTTACAGACTCTGCAGCTAACTTACAATCTTATAGCGAAGCGACTATTAAAACTGAAGGAGATTATTCTTTGAAAGCAGTTGCAAATACTTCAAGTGGAAAGAAATTGGTTCATACTTTTAGTCCTACAAGTGATTTGACTGATGTTAATAATTTGAAGATTGATATGAGAAGTAATAGAACTGGGGAGAATGTTAAATTTACTTTGCTTGGTGATGCTGCAAGTGTTACTGGTGGAGGACCAATAGAAGGATACTCTTTTGATTTTGATGGTGCTACTGTCGCTACTCTTACTTCTGAAATAATTGCTGGAACTAATATGACTTATAGTTTTTGGGTTAAAAATGCTACTTTTACTGGTAATATATTACCTGTTATGGGTAAGGCAGAATTGACTGTTGGTTATGTTGGTTTGTTTTATAGTGGGGATTTTTATGTTGGTGCTGGTACAGGTACTGAACAGATACTTTGGAGTATGTCAGGTTTCACTTATACTGATTGGAATCATTATGTTGTTGTTAAAACTAATACAAGTGTTGAATTGTTTATTAATGGTGTTAGTCATGGTGCCCAATATATTTCACAAGTTGCTCCTATTGATAGTTTAGGTCATGCTCAAACTAATTACATGGACGGTTTGATTGATGAAATAAATATTTGGGATAGAGCTTTGAGTGCAATAGAAGTTGGACAACTTTATAATGGTGGAAAAGGTTTGTATGCTAATACAAGTGTTGCTCCGTTTTCAACAAATCTTCTTTATGCTTGGCACATGGACGAAGGTTCAGGAAGCACTTTAGTTGATAGTATTGGATCTAACCATGCAACTATTACAAACGCAGAAACTTGGGGAACTGACAAAGTTTTGCATTATCCAAGAACAACTAAAATTACTAATTGTTTAGTTCATTCAGGTGCAAATGATGATTATGGTTATAGAACAGTTGATGGTCTTGGAACTGCAGCAAGTCCTTTTACTGCAAATATTTGGTTTAAATCAACTGGTGGAACAGATTACATGACAGCTATTTCTTGGGGAACAGGAACTGCAGGACACCCAATTTCATTAATGTGTGTTAGAAGTGCTACAGGTTATTTATATACAGAAACAGGAAGTGGCGCTAATACAATTTATTCAGGAGCTTCTGTTGTTGATGATGTTTGGCACATGGGTACAATTACTTATGATGGAGATAAAATGGAAATGTATGTTGATGCAGTTTCACAAGGCAGCAATTCATTTGTTACAATGGAAATTACTTCTACTCAAGTTCATGTTGGTGATATGGCTTGGGCTACAGGTTACCAATGGACTGGAAGTTTAGACCAAGCAACTGTTTGGAACAGAGCTTTGACTGCAAGTGAAATTGCTGTTCTTTATAATGGCAGAAAAGGAGTTGAAGGAACAACTTTAATACTTCCTTTTAGCAATGGGTTACTTGCTGGTTGGGACATGGATTCAGGTGCAGGAACAAGTGTTGCTGACTTTAGTGGAAATGATGAAACTTTGGCTTTTATTAATACTAATGGGTCTATTACTTCAGGAACAGGAGTTATTGAAAAAGAAATTCCTTTAACAGAAGTTGATGGAGCATATACGACTCACACATTTTTGAGTTCAGGAACAATTACAAATTCAGCACCTATTGATTGTGAAGTTTTGTTAGTAGCTGGTGGAGGTGGAGGAGCTTGTGGTGGTGGTGGAGCTGGTGGTGTGCTTTACTCAAGTTCAATAACTCTCGCTGCAGGAACTCATAATGTTACTGTTGGAACTGGTGGAGCAGGAGTTGCTGTTAATACTGCTGGTGGAGATTTCAGAGCCGATAGTGGAGCAGATTCTGTTTTAAGTACTCTTACTGCTGTTGGCGGTGGAGGAGCTGGTAACACAGGTAATACTGGTTATGGTGATGGTAAAGATGGGGGTTCTGGTGGAGGTGGAGGAGCTTTCTCTGGTGCTGAAACTTTTGGCGGAACAGGTACTTCTGGTCAAGGTTATGCTGGTGGAGGAAATGCAGCTTATGTTGAATCCCCTTATCCGAGTGGTGGAGGTGGAGGTTGGACTGAAGTTGGTGGCGATGCTAAAAATGCAAATGATTCTGGTGATGGTGGAGATGGAGATACCCACGCTTTACTTTATAATAATTTTTATGTTGGTGGGGGAGGAGGTGGAGGAACTTATGGGGAAGGTGCTGGGGGAACTGGTGGCTTAGGTGGAGGAGGAAAAGGACCTCCTGCTTTCGGACCAAATGGTGACAATGGAGTAACTTATACAGGTGGTGGAGGCGGAGGGGCTCCTGCTTTTTATGCTGAAAATAATACTATTCCAGGTATTGGTGGAACTGGAGGAAGTGGAATGATTGTAATAAAATATATTACTCCGAGCACAGCTGTTATTGCAGAATACACTCCAAACATTGTTGTTGCAAATCAATGGCAAACAATTAATTGGAACATTAGTGATATATCTAATAGTCTAAAAAATGCGGTAACTAAAATTGAAGTTGAAATAGTTGATGCAACAAGTGCAAATACTTTCTATCTTGATAATTTTAATATTGCTCAAGCGATTGATGTATTTGGTTGGGTGGAATAATGGCTTTAGAGATTGAAGGAAAATATTGGATAATTACAAACGTAGAATACTCTAAAGGTTTTGGAACAAATTGTACTCTTACTGCTTACAAAGATAAAGCAACAAGAGAAATTGGGATACACAAGTTTTTACCAAATACAAATAAGAGATTTGGATTTGTTGGAGAACTTTCAGTAGAAGAATTGTATGCTTTAATCAAACAAAAATACCCAAACGCGATTGATTGTTAGTAAAGCTTAAATACCATGAATTACAGGAAATGTGTATGCCGTATAACGATTTGCCAAAACAATTGGAATCACTCCAGAATGAAGCAAAGAAGATATTTTTATCTAAGTTAAATTCTGCTTTTGACCAATATAATGACGAAGAGAAAGCGTTTTCTGAAGCTTGGTATCATGTTGAAAAGAAATATGAAGAAATGTCAGTGTTGGAATTGAAAGGAGTTTTGTTTGATTTAGACAATCAAATAAAACAAATTCAAAATCACGCACAACAACAAGTAGTTCCGATATTGCAAAAGAAAATACAAGAAGAAAAACAAAATAGTGTATGATTATGGTTCAAAAAATAGCGACGTATGATGTTGGTTTGTATGATTCAGCAATGTATGATACTGTGGCGTTCGAAATAACACTCGGTATTAATTTGTCGTTAATTAATAATGTTTTTAAACGAATATTATTTCCGAATATTGATATAGTAGAAAATATTCCTAGTATGGAAATGGGGATATCTAATCCTAGTTTAAGCAGTATTATTTTTGTGCCACATAATAGGTTTTAAAATGTTGTTCCTTCCGCTTATAACGGAATTAATATTCCCAGAATATCTTTATAAATAGCAATTTGAATATATATGTGATTAATATGGTAATTAATTTAAAAATATCAAATCCGTTAATTTCTCATTTAGAATTAACTTACTTAGCGCAGAATGTTTCGGGAACGGCTACACTTCCAGTAATATCAAGTCAATTTTTTAGTGCTACAACAGAACTTATATTGGTTGGTAATGATAAATATGATAATGCTGAAGTTAAAACAGTTTCTTCTATAAGCGGCAATAATATAGTAGCAACGACAAGTGTACAAAATGAACATATAACTTGAGAAAAAGTAAGAAAATTACAATTTGATAAACTACAAATTTATAAAAAGTCGGACGGAGAATCTAGTTTTTCTTTATTGACAACTATTGATATCACTTATAATAATCCTCAAGGACAAACAGTATACATATATTCGGCAGGTATTTCTTCAGATATATTTAAAGTTAAATATTATAATTCTCTTACTACTATCGCGTCTGATTTTTCTTCAGAAATAACAGGCACTACTATTCCGAACGGTTCGGCATATTTAAGTATTGATGAGTTTAGGAACATGACAGGGATTAATGATTCTGAAATACCAGATAGTGTTTTGAACGAATTTTTAACTCGTTCTACATATGATGTACGAAAAAAGTGTTTCGCGTATAATAGAGAAATTTTAATCAATCCAGACACTATTAGTAATATTAAACGATATTATTTTCCATTTGCGCCAACAAAGAGTCAGAATAGATTGGGTTATTTAACAGATTGGAATTTAGATGGTAGTATAAACGCGTCCGATATAGTTGTTTATGAAAAAGATTCTACTGGTGCTGTAAGAACAGATATTACTGCATACATAGATACTTTAAATACTGAGCTTGGTTATTTTACTCTTGATACAGATTATCCTTCAAGTACAGCTTATAAAGTGTATGCTTCGTATAGTTGGATGAATTTTTTATTATCGGACGAGTATGTTGTTTACGATATGAAGCAATTGATAAAACATTTAACAATGACTTATATTATTGAATGGTATAGGAACCAAATTAGAAGAGGAGTAATAAAACAAACTCTTGGTGGATTAACGGTCGAAAGAAGTATGCTTGCTTGGGATAAGTTACAAGATTATCATATGGAGAAAGCTAAAGAATTTATTAATAGATTCAAACCACTATTATGGAGCACAGCGACAGACCAAAGTGCTTGGCATGGAAACGGAGCATATTATGGTTATGGGTCTTATTATAATACAGGAAATTATTCTCCGTATTATTCTAAGTATTAAAAATATTAAAGAATTAAAATATGAATTAACATAACATATATTATTATATATCTTTGGTGAATTGAATGTCTGACTTCATGAGCGATTTATTAGATGAATGGTCGAAAGATTTTAATTCTTTTCTCGACCAATATGGTACGCCCGCGATATGGAGAAGTAATAAAAAAAATTTTGATTCACAAACAGGAAGTGCCATATATGATTATTATGATAAACCTATAAAAATTATTTATAACGTGATATTAAATAAGGGTTTTATTCAAGGAAAATCTTACAGAGTTCCATCAGATAAAGTAAGCATAGCGACTTTAGAAGAAATACAAAATGATGATATTATTTTTGTTAATGGTGATGAATGGATAGTAAGTAATTCTACTACGGCATTAAAGTATAATAATCCAGATAAGATGGTTTATGTGTGTGCGACTTTAAGAAAAAAAATACCAAGCGCGAATAACAATTATTAATTTTTATGGTTAAATTTAAAGATAAATTCGTGTTAGATTTGAAAAGAATAACACGAGAACAAGAGACTAAGTTCGCAAAAGAGTCTGAAACATATATTAAAGATATGATAAATGATGCAAAAATTAATCTTATTTTAAAGGGGCATAATCATACTAGAAAACTTATAGAAGGATTTTATTATAACAAAATATCTGATACTTCATATATTATAGGAAATGAAATGTTTTATGCGGGGATATTGGAAAAAGGAGCCCCTGCGCATTGGATTGACGCAAAAGATAAACCTTTATTAGTGTTTGAGACTAATTCGTATCAAGCATGGAATAATTTAGTGACTAGACCTTTTATTGGAAGAGATGGTGGTTTTTTAAAAGTAACTACTTCTGTATATCATCCGGGGGTAGATGCTGAGTGGTTTTTAAAGAATGCTATAGAGGGTAATTTTAAGAAGATTAAGAAAATATATTCATAATCGTTTTAAATATCTTTATAAATAACAAAATCCTAATTCTATTGTCGAACAAGGTGTTTGATAAAGACACTCCCAGTGGGTGTTACAGTTTTAGTGTTTCCAAGGTGGAATGATGACTTTAGAGTATAAGAATGCTTTTATGAATCTTATGCGTAAGCATGTTACCGACCCTGCAGCTAGAACTAAAACTTTTGTTACTGAAACATTTACAGCAGGAGGAGTAAACAATTATGTTACTCTCGCCAATTCTTCTATTGTTTATATAGATGAAGTTACTATTAATGGACAAACCAAACAACTCATTAGAGATTATAGAATTTATTTCGGAAAAGCGAGAACAGACCCCGGAAAAATATTCTTCACAACCACGCCAACGATAGGACAAACAATTATAGTTAAATATTATTATGGAACCAATTGGATATATTTTGGTTATCCTCAAGTATCAGCAGAAATGCCTAGAATAGGAATGATGGCGAGAGACGGACAAATGGTTCCTGCTGGATTCGGAGATGTAGAACATTTTACATATCCAACAATAAATGTATTGCCAGTAATTAGAAGTGGCGTAGAATATACAGTGAGTGGAGAAGTGTATTCTGGAGAAAGATTAATTGATTTTATTACTAACGAGATAAGGAAAGCGATTGTGACAATAAGAAGAAATGCTGAAATGGGATACCTGATAACAATGAATTATAATGGTGACGAACAAATGACGTTCGAAGAAGAACCAGATTTGATTGCTAAAAGTATTGCAGTTACAGGACAATTTCAATGGAATTATCCGTGAGTAATATAAGGATGTGATATTTATGTCTGATTGGAACACATACATTAAACAAATGGTTACAAACGGAAATAAAGTTGTGATTAAAAAAGTTAAAAAATCTGAATTAATAAAAGAAGAAGACAATTCAGAGAGTCTATAATAGGAGGAATTATTTATGGCTATTAGTGAAATAGGAGTAGGGCAAGATGTTTCAGGTTTGAGACAACGTGTTCTTTTTGCGATTGAAGCATCAAGTTACGGTGTACCACCTTTAACTTCAGGAACAGCTTATACAGGAGCAAATTTAGATACATCTAAATTTTTAGGAATAGGTCAGCAACAGGGGGATGTTAATTTTAGTCTTGATAATCAGTTGTTAGAAATAACTGAAGCAGGAAGAATTAATGTTCGAGATATATTAGAAAAAGCAGTAAATGTTACTGTGAGTAATGTAGAATATTATCCAAAAGATTTTATTTTCGCAGTTGCTTGTATTGGAGATTATGATACAACTTCTCCAGTTACAGATATTACTGGATTATATAAACACATAGGAAGTATTAACAATTCTACAGGTACTTATGCAGTTCCAGTTGAATATGAAGCACGAAGTTTTAGTTTAAACATAGGATTAGCTAACGAAAACAAAGCAGTTCTTTTTACTGGTTGTAAAGCTGAAGGAATAACAATTTCTTTAGGAATGGAAGAACCATTAAAAATTAGTGTTGATACAATAACAGCAAGAAAACCTTATTTGTTATCTTCTGCTAATTGTGATTTGAGTGCAAAGTTTGTTCATAAAAATTGGGCACCTTTCATGTATCACGCGGGTGGAGAACTAAAAATGGATAGTGTTACTCTTGGTAATGTATCAGAAATGACTGTTGCTATTAAGAATAATTTATCACCAGTTTTCGGAATGATAAGAAGTTCAGATAAAAGATTATTGACTTCGTTACTACAAGGTCAAAGAAGTGTTTCAGGAACAATGACTATCAATTACAAAGATGACGAAATAATTAAGTATTTGTTATCTAACGCAGCAGCGCCTACAACACCAAGTGACTCAGGAGTAAAAGAATTCGATGCATTCATTTTAGTTGATAACCGAGAAAACGGTGGTTATACTACTGGTGCAAAGAATACAGATTACAGAGGTCTTAGAGTAGATGTTCAGGATATTAAATTAGGAAGTGTTGAAAGAAGTTATCCAAAAGATGGAAAACAAATAACAGAAACATACAATTTCAATGCAAAGAATGTAATATTGACTGACTGGGACAATAGTGCAACGGATGCGTTTTAGAGATATCGGGAGTAATACTCCCGATTCATTTTTATGGAGATGATTTAAAATGGTTGAATATGAAGTAAAATGTCCAAGTGGTGCAGAGTACAAAATGCGTACTATGAATTTCTTGGAAAGAAATGAATTGACAAAAGCGTGTACAACATATAAAGAAGTTAAAAATGATGCTGGAGAATTAGAAGTTGTTCCTAATGTAGATGGAATACTTATGATTGAGAAAGCTTTGTGCATGTTGATTGTTGAAGCACCTTGGTTAAAAGGAGAGAAAGAAATTTCAAGAGATATGTTGAAGAACATCGAGTCTATCGATGCAGATATGTTATCTGAGGGGATAACTGAGAAAAACTTTCTTAAAAAAGAATCAAAGTGAAAATATTAGATGGGCAATACGTTTAGAGAAAACAGACGATAAGAAAACAATAGAGTTGATGAGAATTTATGGTTTGTGTAGAAAATTTAAATGTTTGCCGAGTGATTTAGAAAAACAAGACGCGTATTTGATTGAAGCGTTCGAAGTTATTTTAGACCAAGAATCAAGAGAAATGAAAAAAGAACAGGATAAGATGAGAGCTAAGAGTTTGGCTGCGATGAAGTAGTAATAAAGAATAATAAATGTGTTTGATTTCCATGGCTAAAGAAAAACTAGAATACGAAGTAGAGTTTCCTATATCTGTTAAAGGTCAAAAGAAGGCTTTAAAAGATATGGAGAAACTTGAAAAGAGTTTCATGAAATTTGCTAGAAACGCTCAAGCGGCTTCGGCGAGAATTAACTGGGGCGCTCTTGCTAAGTCGGGAACTCTCGGTAGAACCGTGTCAAACATTGCTACTAAAAATTTAACTGATTTTATGCCCCATAAATCTTTCGCGCGCGCGGGTGCGAATATAGGTTCTTCTTTTGGTAAGAAAATGTGGGGAGCAGATATGGCGGCAGATTATGCTGAAAAATATCAATTGAATCGTTTAGCTAAAGGTAAAAGTTTAACAAGCAAAGCGGCGATGACTGGAGTTAATAAAGCGGCAGGAAGAGGTATGGTTGCGGCAGGTGCGAAAGGTGCTGCGATAGGTGGAATGGCTGGAGGAGCGCTAGGTGGTGCATTAATGTTATTGCCTGCTGTTATTGGTCTAATTGTTGCTTCTTCTCGTATGTTGCAAAAAACTCTTGGCAATATAATGAAATATTTGTTAATGTTTCTGCGTCCTATTGGAGACATGCTTGCAGTTATAATGTATCCTTTGATGATGATTTTAAGACCTTTAGCAATGATGGTTAATACTATTATTAGACCTTTTTTAATGGAAGCAAGAAAATCTTTCAGATTAAGTTTACAATTAGGAAAACAAGCTAAGACTGCTCGTCAAGCAGGATTGTTTTCTACTGCGAGTCAATTAGAAGGAGCTTCTAAAGACATGATGAATTTAGGACTACAAACACTCACAATGGGTTTTAGTAAAATGCTTGTAAATATTTCTGGAGAATTAATAAAAATATTTTCAAATAATGTTATAGATGGGCTGAGTCTTGGTTTTTCTTTACTTGCTAATATTGTCGATGGTTTAACAGGTGGAGTATTTGGACTATCAGAAAAAGTTGGTATAGCAACACAAGTAGCTAAACAATTCGTATCAAGTGGAATTGATTTAGCAGTTCAATCATTTAATGAATATGCCGATGATTTTTTGAATAATGTAAAAGAAAAAAATGAAAATGTTAATGATTTGGCGAGTTATACTAAGACTATGTTGTCTAATATACAGAGTTTAAATTTAGATGTTCCTAAATTTGATGGGTATTTATCTGATATGTGGAAGACTTTTAAAGAGAAAGGGATAGAAGCAGTTACTGAAACTCAAAAAGTTATGGATGCATATGTTGAGAAAGCAAAAGCAGAACTTGCTAAAATAAAACCTGATTCAACAAAAATAGATTTACGAGAAGCATTGTTAGATTTTAATACATTACCTTCTAGTGTTTTTAATGAACAGGTTGATTATTTAAATTCTTTAAATGATGATTTAAATCCAAAAATAGAAGAATCATCTAGCAAGTTTTCTTTTTTAAATCCTTTAATTTCTTCTTTTGGGAATTTAATGGTTAATACTAATCCATTGGTAAAAGGGTTGAATACTGGTGTGCAGTTATCTAATGTTAGTTTGGATTTATTAAAAGGTAAAAATATTGATATGACTTCAACTTTAAGAGATTTGGTTATTCCTACATTTTCTTCTTTTGCTTCGGGGTTATCTAATTTAGCTTCTAAGTTGAATAGTTTTACGGTTAAGACTGGTGGTGGGGCAGGTTCATCTAGTAGTAGTTCTTCTTCCTCTTCTTCTAAATCTTTAGGTTCTTCTGTAGAATATGTTTTAGATGGTTTAGGTAGATTGGTAAAAAATGATGCATATAAAGGCAAAGCTTCTGGTGGTCTTGTTTCTGAGAATGGTATGTATTATTTACATAAGGGCGAGAATGTTATGAATCCTGTTTCTTCTAGTTTTAATAATACTGCGGGAAGTTCTAATAGTTTGCCAAGTATTGAGTTTAATAATTGTACTTTTGGTGGTACTGAAGATTGGAAGAAAAAAATGGATGAGTATTTTAATAAGCAGATGAGGCATATAAGGTAAAAGGAGATTGGTTTAGCATGTTTAAAATATATAGTACTACAGGAACTTACCCTAATTTGGTACTAGATGAGTTGTTATTTGAGCATGGTAATGTTACTATCAGTGGTGCTATTGGAAAAACTCTTGAAGACGACCAAATTCCGTTAGAAACCTTTCCTGATGTTTGGGATTCTTATACTCTAAATAAAGATATTACTGTCGGTGGAACTATTATAGAAACAGACACACAAAGTGTTGGTACTCAGTACAAAGTATTAGATAAGATAATGTTAGACTATGCGAGCGATACCACTTGGACTAATCAACCAGTTTTTGATAATTCTGAAGAATCTGATGTGCTAGCGTTTTGTTTTTATATTCCAAAAAAGGATGGAACTGATGAGGAAATAATTTATTTTGGTTCAGTTACCAATTTTACTTGGAATTTTGCTTCAGGTGCACCACACATGAATTATGAAATCAAGTTTAAGAGTTACGCAAGAAGATGGGTATTATAAAAGAAGGTTTTATATTTGAGTAATACTAAATACTATGCACAAATATCTGGAACTGTATTAGATAAGGTTAGAAGTCTTACGGTAGAAAAGAATTTGTCTCAATATTCTGGTAAATTTTCGCTTAGTGTTTCAGACCCAGAAAATACTTATTATAACGAATTCACTTCTGGAGATGAAATAGAAGTTATTCGTGATTCTGATTCTGAAAAAGTTTTCGGTGGTTTTGTTGAGAATGTTCAACGAGATAAGGATAATCGTTATATTTTAAATATAGACGGTGGCGATTATACTACTAAGTTAAATAATATTATTGTTTTGGGTGAGGTTTATAATGGTAGAGAATATAGTGTTATAGTTCGGGATTTGATGCATAAGTATGTTATGGATACTAGTCTTATTGATAATTGTGAGGTTACTACTGATTGGACTGCTACGAATGGAACTTTGACTTTAGAAACTGGAACTGATGCGGACGATTACTTAATTTCTCGTTTAGGTGACGCGTGTCTTAAATTAGTACCGACAAGTGCTACGGGAACTTTATACAAAACAATGGCATACGCATTTAATTATGCTGCTACAGATTATGTTGTAGTTTATTTTTATATACAAGATGCAACTAAACTCAACTCATTGAGTTTAGACTTGGGACAAGATTCTTCTAATTATTACAATATAGCGGCTCCAAAACAAACACTATCTAACGGCTGGAACTATTTAGAGTTCGATTTATCTACAAGAACTACAGGCACAGGAACACCTAGTCTATCTGCAATAGACTACTTCAGATTAAATTTTGATTTAGATGATACAACAAATGTAATGTATATAGATGATTTCAGAAGAGTACCCCACACGGTTGATGATTATACATTAACAAATGTTCAGACTACACACGACACAAATACTTATAAAAGTTATTATGTTGATATTAAATTTAAAAACGTTACAGTTTTTGACGCTATCAGAAAAATAAAAGATATTAGACCGAACACTTATGATTTTTATGTTGACAATGATAAGATACTGAATTTTGGTTCTTTTGGCGAGATTGATTCTGGAGAAGTTTTACAACGAGGAGTTAATGTTTTAAAATCCGAGTTCTGGGACGATGATGATAAACTTTGTAATAAAGTTACTGTTTATGGTGGTCGTCAGAAGTTTAATTGGACAAACACTTTTGACGGAGATGGTTCTATAAAAGAATTTCAAATAGAATACACTCCTATAACTCAAGATGTTTATGTAGGCACTTCTCTTAAAAAAGGTTACGTGACAGGAATGTCTCCGACTGAATATGATTACAGAGTAGATACTGATAACCGAAAAATAATTTTTAATTCCGCGCCAACTACAGGGACGGATAATGTTATAATTAATTATACTTACGGTGTTCCGATTATTGTACAACGACAAGACGATGATAGTATTACTAATTATTGTTTGCGTGAACAAAAAATAGAGAATGAATTTTTGTTAAAAAAAGAAGATGCTCAAGTTGTTGCAGTAGATTATATAGAATCTTGGAAAAATCCTATACTTAATGCTAAGTATTCTGTTAGAATTAACCCAGATATAGATATTGGAGAACGAGTTGGGGTTGTTGACGAAAGATATTTTGGTGATTCATTACAAAGAGACTTTGGTGTGGTTTCTTTAAAAAATACTTTTATTGGTGGTAAGATGGCTACGGAATTAAATTTAACTCAAATATCTAAGTCTGTAGAAATGTACTTACAAGAAATATTCACTAGACTTAATGCTTTAGAAGAAGCTGAAAAATCAGACTCAGATGTATTAAGAAGATTGTTGAGTTTTAGTGATACGATTGGTACTGAAGATGACCCTGAGAATAATTTGTCTATTCAAGCGAGAAGTATTGCTGGGGAAAACGGTATTTGGGATAATCAATTTTTTGGTATTTGGGATACTAGCAAGTGGAGTTCTGGTACTTATGAAACAAGTTTTATTTTAGGAAACTCGTTGGCGGCTATTTTAGGAAGTAGTAAACTTGGGAGCGTAACAAGTGACTGGGGAGACAATTTAGTTGTAAATCCGAGTGATTGAAGCAAAGGTTTATATAGTAGATTGATAAATTATATATAAGGATATGGTTTTTATGAAGTTTCATGATAATGTTGGAGTAAAAGGGCATTTTAAGATTTTTGGTAGAGAGTCTTCTAGTGAACCTTGGAAGTTGCTAGTTGAACAGGATAATTTAATTGTTTCTACAGGGCGTACACTTTTACGTGACCTTCTAAGTGGAGAAAGCACGAACAATTTACAGTCTTTTGCTATCGGTACAGGAACTACTCCTCCAGTAATAGGTAACACAGGATTACAATCACCAGTAGCATACAGTGGTTCAGATATTTACAAAGCGTTTGAAGAATTTACAGAAGATGATTTCAAAACAGTAACATATGTAGGATATTTAAGTTCGTTACAACCATCTACAACAACAGACATAACTGAAATAGGTTTGTTTACAGGAACAGGAACAAGTGCCGGGGAAATGTTGTGCAGAGCAACGTTTAATGCAATAACAAAAACAAATGTAACAGAATTAAGAATTGAGTATTCCGTTCAAATCTAATATCTGTAGTAAATATCTTTATAAAGGGCAAAGTTTATTATTATAGTATGATTTCAGAAGAACAAAAACAAAAAATTAGTAAATCTTTAAAAGAAGCATATGCATCTGGGGAAAGAAAACGACCAAATTTATTTGGTGTTAATAATCCTATGTATGGTAGAAAACAATCGGAAGTAACAAAAGAAAAAATTAGACAAAAAGCAATTGGACGTAAGGGTTTGTGTGGAGAAGATAATCCTGCGACCAGAGATGATGTAAGATTAAAAATAAGTAAAAGTGCAAAAGGAAGAATACCTTGGAATAAAGGATTAAAAGGATGGGTAACAGAAGAACATAAAAATAAAATAAGAGAAGGAAATATAGACCGAAGCATTAATTATAAAAACGAGTATGTAGGAAATAAATGTTTTATTTCACCATTATTAATAGGTAAGAATATAAAATGTGAAATATGTGATAGATTAAATATTCAAGAATCATTTTGTTTAGAAATACACCATAAAGATAGAAATAAGAAAAATAATAAAAACGAAAACATCAAAATATTGTGCAGAAAGCATCATTTATGTGTTCATATGATTTTTAGAAAAATATACAATAGGAGAAAAACAACTTTAAATGAAATATCACAACAAGAATTAGATTATATAAGTGAACATATAAATGAGTTTATAACAAAATAAATATCTTTATAAACAATAAAAAGAAATGATTATATATGGCAGTACCAAATACTTTTTCCGCGGGCACGCTTATAGAAAGTGCAAAAGTCAACGCCAACTTTGCTTATGTTGGTGTAGTTCCTATTGGAACTGTTTTACCTTGGTTAAAGACTTTTGCGAGTGCTGATTCTGGGACTACTAATTCTACTACTGCTAATAAATTGGTTCAATCTGGACAAAATTTTGAAACAACTATCGAAGTTGGTTATTGTGTTTATAACTCTACAGATGCTACTTTTGCTTATATTACTGCAGTGGATTCTGATACGACTTTATCGCTTGATGCTGATATAATGGTTAGTGGGGAAGCATACACAATATACAAAACACCCGAATTAGATAACCATTTTGTTGAATGTAATGGACAAACCCTTAGCGATGCTGACTCGGTTTTTAATGGGGTTACTTTACCAAACTTGAATGGAAACTTAAATGTACTTTATGGTAATTCAACAAGTGGTTCAATAAGAACTGAGGATTTTTTACCAATACACTCACACACAATACCTTTTGCGAATAGTTATGGGGGTTCTGGCAATATTGCTTCAACTACTAATGCGGTTAATGATTCAAGAGCATCAAATAGCTCTTCAGCCGCAGGAACTGCTTGGCGTGGTTATTCAGTTGTTTTTATTATGAGGGTGAAGTAAATGAAATTACGAGATTCTATGGAAAGATTTAAACAAAAATATTTTTCTCCAAACAAGTGCATCGATTGCCAAAAAGAAATTAGTCGATATGCTACTAGATGTTGTGCTTGTACAAATTCCTTATTAAATAAATCAGGAATTAGAGGAATGAAAGGTAGAAAACAATCAGAATATTTTAAAAAACGAATGAGTGAAACACATAAAGGAAAGAAATTATCTATTGAGAGAAAAGAAAAATTGAGTAAAATAGCAAAAAAATCAGGTATTGCTCCTCCAAAAAAATATTGGTATAAAAAAGGGCATATTCCTGATATGAAAAAATGCTTAGCTAGAAAAGACAAGAGTTCTTTAGAATTAAAGATGGAACAAATAATTTCAGAATTAAGTTTACCGTATAAATTTGTTGGAAATGGTGAATTTCTAATAGAGAATAAATGCCCAGATTTTATTAATACTAATGGAAAAAAAATAGCAGTAGAAGTATATTCAAATAAGCATAAAGATTTATTTAGAAACGGAGTTAAGAAATGGAAAGCATCTCGAGCATCTTTATTTTCTAAATACGGTTGGCGTATTGAATTTTTTGATGCTATGGAATTAACAAAAGAAAATGTAAAACAGCGATTAGGAGATGATTCATATTACTGACAATACATTCCCAGTAGAGGACGGACAAGTTTTGTATGCTTCCACTATTAATGCTCTTGATTCTTTAAACATTTTGAGTGGTCTTGCTCAATCAGAAGCTTCAGTCACTGCTTCAAATGCTTCCACAACAGTTGCTAATGCTACTGTTTGGATTATTAAAAACACTGGTGCAAACAATGTTTATATTAATTTTGGAGCAGCAGCAACTACAAGTAAGTTTTATTTAAAACCTAATGAAGAAATTCAATTCCAACTACAACAAACACAATTAAATTATATTTGTGGAACAGGATTAACTTCTACTCTTTCAATCATTGCTGGTGTCGGGGCTTGGAAAAGATATTCTAATTTTTTATCAACCACAGTTACGGTGAATAATTCAACTACTGACATTTATAATTCTGCGACAAGTTATTCTAATTGGTTAATATCTAACAATGGTGCGCAAGATATTTTTGTAAGATTCGCAGCAACAGCAGTTACAACAGATTACAGAATTAAAGTAGGAGAAACACTTTCAATTAATTATCCTTCTATAAGACTTTGTGGAAGAACTTCCACAAGCACAAGTGTAGCAAGAGTATGGGCGGTGGGGTAAATGCCTATTTTATTTAAAGATAATTCACCAAAATATAAAGTACCAGTTGATGCAGATTTTACAAATAGTGGTGGAACAATAACTGGTGATGGAATATGTGCAGAAGTTGGTGGAGGAAATGTAAATGGTTTTGCTGCTGTTACTGCAAATATTTCTACTATGATGGCTAAATATGGTTATTCAAATTTTTTTTTAGTTTTAAGTGCTTCTTGTGAAGCAAATGCTCTTAATTCTTCTACTAATGGTTTTTGTACAATAGGGGATGGTTCTACAACAACTACATTATTAAGTGTTACAACAGGTACTTTATCAGGTTATCCACACAAATATGCGTACATTTCTGTTCAATGTACAAAAGTTGGAACAAATCAAATACAATATGTAGTAAAGGGCTCAGCAGCAAGTTCAAATGCTTCTGGTTCTGTAGGTGTTATGTCATCAACAACAGTAACTTATAATAATTTTAGCAATTTAGTTATTACTTATTGTGGACAAGCAAATAGTGCTGGAAATTATGGGGCTTTTGGCGGATGTAGTGGAACAAAGCCAATATTTGTAAGTAGATTTTAAAAGAAGGGTAATTATGGTTGATTTAAAAAATTGGATTGGAAATTATTTTGGTTTCAACCAAACTATTTTTGCATTACAAAACGATAACTTAAAGCTTACTTATTCTATTGATGATTTAACTCTTCAAGTTAAAAAAGCTCTTGAATCTGATTTAACTAAAACTGCTAAACTTGGAGAACTAAATAAGATTATTGAACTTGGTGGAAAGTCTATTAAGGAAAGAAATTATTTACCGTCCTGTTTCGCAGAAACAGGTGATGTTTATAAGTTTGGTTTTTGGTTGAAGACAGAGCAAGGCAATTCTTATTTGGAACCGATTGATGCAGGAGGACATTTATGTCTTACTTCTTTTTTATATTATATTATTAATAAAGCAAAACTAACAGGAAACGAAACCGCTTTAGAATGTTTTAACAAAATTCTTGGAGCTCAACAAGAATATACTACTTACATTTATGACCAAGACCAATGGGGAAAAAATTATGGAGAAAATTGGGAACCAAGTATTGTTGTATTAAATACTCGTAAATCAGATTGTGAATCATTAAGTTGTCTAGCTGTATCAGCTTTCGAGTATTATAGATTAATTGAAAATAAATTCCCTGAAGCTTATGCTTTTGTTGGCACTGGTTGGTATAATTGGAAGGCGAGTAATAATCGGTTTGGGCATGGTTTTCCTTGCTTGTTTATCAAAGACGCGAATAAGACTTTTGAAGAAAACTTTTATATTGGTGAATCAACTTTACATTCAGTTAGACCTGTTAAGCCTTTAAAGGATTCCAAAAACATGTATGATATTAGTTGGGGTTGTAATTCATTCTGGCATGATTTTAGATTAAAGAAAGAATTGCATTGGTGGACTAATTCTACTGCTGGAGAAGTTCGTTCTGAAGAAAAGGAAAAAGAAGTTGAAGAGCAGAAGTTTAAATCAATTAATAAGTTTTGGGGTTCAAAATAAACCTTGAAGGCGAGTGTGTATGTATATGGTTAAGAAAGAAGTTGACTATTTCAATGAGAAGTTAGATAAGATTTATGATGTTACTTATCAAAACAATGGCGAACTTGTTGGAATAAAAGAGCACTTAAAAACTTTAAATGGAAAAGTTGCTATTCATCAAGAGAAACTTACTGAAAGTGAAAAACGTTTTACTCAAGTTTATGATGATTTTAGAGCCAGAGAGGATTTACAAAAAAATGCTTTAGATACTTATAAAGAAAAAATGCAGTGCGAAATTGCTAAAATGAAACAAGATATGACGGAAGATTCAAGAATACAAGAAAGAGAAATTTGGGGAGTTAAAATTAAACTTATTGGTCTTGTTACGATTATAACGACACTTGTAACAGCAATTGTTAACTTTTTAATAGGGAAAATATCTTTATAATACACGCAATCCAATATCTTTATAAATACTAAAATTCCTTATATTTTAGGAGTTGATTTTAAATGGTATCGACAAAAAAAATAGAAACTAATATAAGTCCTGCTTTTAGTTTAGAAGGTTGGGATATTAAGAAATGGATTGTGGGAAACAAAGACTCTTTAAAGTTTGCAGTTCCTATGGTTTTGGGTTTCATTGTTAGTGGTGGTTTCGTAGAAGCAGGTGTTGCGGGAATAGTTGGAAAAGCAATTCTTGACATAGTTGATTTTTACGTTTCACAGGTGAGTCTTTCTTAATTTGATTTTTATTAATTTCATATAAAAAGGAGCGCATTTTTATGCTCTTTTTTCAATTTTTACGTTCTTTGGTTAGCCGAAAGGCTAGTCGATACGATTTCTTGTGTAGAATAATTTATATTATTCTAGGTATAATGTTATGCTTATGGTCTTTATCGCATTTTGTGTGATATTGATATAAGAAAAGTTCATGAGATATAAAAATGTTTTATATGATAAATTATAAGATATAAAAATGTTTTATATGATAAATTATAAGATATAAAAATGTTTTATATGATAAATTATAAGATATAAAAATGTCTTATGTGATGAATTACTGGGAGGTAATTTGTATGATAGTAGAAATTTTAGCAATAGTAGGAATTACAGGTGCAGTTGCAACAGTTGTTGAATTGGCACTTGTTGGTATCGCGGCTTCAAAAATTGTAGAGATTGTTTCAGAAGCAGTAAAGAAAAAGTAAAGTTAATGTAATAAACTTTTTAAAAAGTTTTTTATTGGGCAGATGTATCTGCCCAATATTTTTGTATATACGTTGTTAAGTTCCCGAATGGAACTTTATAATTTTCAAACAATACACGCACGTCTGTCGCATTAAAGCTTTTTTTATGATGGGTTTTTATACACGCGTTCAATACATCTACTGGTATAATATATATATCTTGAACTCCGCATTTATTGTCGCCACGAGCATTCCACAGGAGTATTCCTATGTGGGCTTCGTTTTGAGGTAGTGCTAACTTAAATTCATACATTCTGTTTAATTGAGAAAATCTTGTGAACGGTATTTGGTTGTTTTTTGATAAATCCAGTTCTTTACATTCCAGAACGATGTTGTGTTCTTTTGTTAAAATCATGTAGTCCCCAACGGTCGGATGATGGGCTAAAGGGTTTACTTGTATTTTCATATACCACAAGTTAGGTATAGAACGAAGGGCTCTGGATACCATAGGTTCGAAGTGCTGAATAGATTTATGGGGGTCGCACACCTTTTTTTTAACTAAATCTGTTTCAGGTTGTTGAAAAGGTGGCTCAGGTTGCTGAAAAGATGGTATTGGGGTAGGTTTTTTATCTGCATATGGGGTGTATCCGGGCAAATGTTTACCAAAATGCATGTCTAATTTAGAGAACCTTTTAATATCAAACTTATGTCCACAAGCCTTGCAAGTGGCATACTTTTTATCTTTAAATACTTCTTTTTTACCACATTCGGGACATACATATTTTTTCATAAAATCACCACACCTTTATATAAAAATATATTATTAATACTTTATATCAAAACTCGCATAATGCATCGCGTCTTTACGTAACTTATCAACAAACAAGTTTATAAACCCAACGGCTAACTCTTTACTCTTAAAGTGAGCTAACCAAATCTCAACACCCAACGCACCAACCGAAACAGTATAAGCCCCCTCATCAGGCGCAACAGAAAAAACTAAATGCTCATGAATCATGAAAACCATTTCCCTAATTTCTCCATATTAAAATTTTCAACCCTATTTCTTGTCTTTCTTTTAGTAGTTACCTTTATTTCTTTCAAGTCTTCAGGAGAAATAAAATAAGACAACTCTTTCCAAAAATTATTAATATTAATCAACCTAATCGGCATCTTCTTTTCAATAAACACTTCTCTAGGAATATACTTTTTACCCTTACCTATAGATATTTTGTTACCATTATCATCAAAAATATCTTTAACTACAGGAACCATCCAATAATAACCTGCGCCACCGAAATGCTTAGAAATCTGAGCATTCAAATTCCCAGCCTCTTTATAATCCTCAAAATCATTAGTAGAAAAACGTTTCGCGGCGAACCCTATATCTTTATCTAAATACCCATAAATTAAATCTTCCATAAACTTTTTAGGAAACTTTGCGACACGCTCTTTCAATATTTTATCTCTCAATATTTCATCATAAATTTTTCTTGATAATGTAGAGCAATTCTTTTTTATAACTAATAGTCCTTTCGTGGTTAGTTCTCCTTTATCCGTTATGTAAATATAATTTTTTTTTCCAAGTTTTAGTTTAGCGTACTCTGCATCTTCTTCATCAATGTACTCTGTATCTTCTGGGTCTGTTTTAGATTTATCAAAAAAGAAGAAATCTGTTGCTATGCATTCTACTTTAAAATCGAACATTTCAAATGGGTGTGGAAATGCTTCTCGCAAATCGTTTGTGATTTGTTTGGATATGTTTATTGCGTAATCTATATCTTTTCCTTCTGGGACTAACACAGCACACGAATCTGTATCGCCAAAAACGATACGACACCCTCCCTCTCTGAATTTCTTGCGCGCGTACTGAATACACTGTCTGCCTAAATATGTACAGTCACTAGCGGCAGTTTCATCATAAATATGTTTAAAAATAGGAGAAGAACTCGCACCATAAATAGAATTAATTAAAATTTTATAAATATTTTCAAGAGGATTTTTTTGTTTTTTTAGTTCATCACGATATTTAAACCATTCTTTTACTAATTCAGTTCGCCTGTCTAATGTTTTAGTACAATAACGACCATTTACTTTTAGTAATTCTCCGCCATTCCATTTTTCTTCTTTAGAACAACAGCCGCAATTGGCACCGAAAAGGTTTGCTTGGATATACATCGAGGGGTACAAACTCTTAAAATCAAAATACACTATTTTTCCGTGAATTTCTTTAGCCATAGGATTAAACACCACGGCTCCTTTAAATTTATCTTCTCGTTCTAAATCATTATACTCTTCCTTCATTTGTAACTTATTACATACAACTTTATACGCGAAACTCGCCAAAGAACAAGTCAGATACTGTTTAGTATCCACGTCTTTTTTAGGAACGAATTGTTGAAAACTTTCGAAATAATCTTCTAACCATTCGTATAATTTTTTAGTTAATTCTAAATCTCTACTAACATATTCCACTATATCTTTCTGTTCTTCAGCAGACCATTCAGATTTATTAAATATTTTATAATCAAAATCTTTTATCTTTGCAGTATCATCGTTAACCAAACGCAATGTTCTTGTTATGGTATCCAAAGAAAAGTCCATTAAGGCATCCTTTAAAACTACTTTTTTTCCGTCTAATTTTATTACCATCGCCGACACACGCTTTTTAATTAGTTCACGCATATCGATATTGACTTTGTTTCTGAAGGTATATAAACCGCCTTTCTTTTTCTTATTGGGCTTATATTGTATTAAATCATCGTACTTATTTCTATACATTACTTGGTTGTCGTACTCTTTGTTGTTGAAGCCAACTAACACATTATGTTGTGCTATCATTTGACGTATCAAAGAAGGTTGAGTTAAATAATAGTATTTGTTTGTGAGAAAACTATAACAACCAAATAACTTTATTATGTCTGTTTCGGCTTTAGCTTTTTTACGCTCTGTACTCGATTCTATATCATATATTAATATCGGTTGTCCTTGCAGTGATAACATACATATCCCCATATCATTTTATATGACTAACCTTTATAAATTAATCAGATTAGTCACATAACATTCGGTGTTCCGCGTTTAGGTGAATAGAATTCAGTGCTTTTTATGTTCATTCCTTCAAATTCTATTGGTGGTAATCCTTTCTTTTTTCTTCTGCGTTCTTCTTTTTTTCTTTCTTTCTCTTCGGCTAGTTCTTTATCTTTCTGTATAGCTTGCATCTTTTTAATGTTGTGCCTGCGTATAATAAATGCTACAGGACTAACCAATATTTGAAATAGCCCAAAAAGCATTAATTTAATGTTCGGAACTATACTCGTTATACCAGTCTTGTATGCCATTCCCCATGTAATAGGTTCTTTCAAAAAACTATACAAAGGCGAAACCAATATAATAAGAATACTAGAAATAACTCCAACTTCACCCATATAAAAGTTTTTCAATCCGTTAATAAAAGTATCACAACCATACACTATTAATTCGGATATCATTTGCATTATTTTATATATCATCTAATCATCCCCAATGCTTTTTCACTTAATTCTTCTTCGTCTTCTTCATCTACCATTTGTGCCAAAACTTCTTTCGAAGTCATAACACTGTCCGTTCTCAATTCCAAAATGCTACCACATGTAGGACAAAAAGTAAAAAACTTCTTACCCTTAATGATAACATGAAAACTAAAATTACCACAACCACATGCTATTGTTTCTATACAACTCACCTATACCTAATAAGAATGAAAAGGTTTAAAAAGGTATGTGTTCGGAAAATATAATGTATTTAACAAAAGCTGTCACATTCTTCCTTTGTATGATATCTAAATCGACAAAGGTTAGAATTCTTATAATATCGTATGTTATGAATACCAAATTCAAAAGTCTTATCGTTTATCTCGTGTTCCCAGTATCTTAAAACAACATATCCTTTATTAATAAGTTCGTGATTTCTTATATGGTCTATATCATTTCCAAATGGATAGTTGTGCCAATAGTCCCCATCACATTCTATAACTATGTTAAATTCGGGTAAGTAGAAATCACAGAAATAAGCGTGTGAAATATCCGATATTAGATATTGTCTGTAATAATGTATATGCTCCCCTATTAAAAACTCCTCTAGTCTTGATTCTATAGATGATGAGAACCGTTTTTCAATAGACGTATTAGCCCATCTTTTTCTTTGACCGATAGAACAATTGTGTTTTTGTTGGTCATTGAGATGGGTTCCCTTTCTAGATTTTTTTGGTTTAATCAAGTTCAAATAACGAGGGTCATCTTTTTTTACCAGTTTAATCCACGATTGTTTTCCGTTCTCATAATTTCTTCTTTGAGTCGTAGAGTTTCTAAATAATGATTCAAAATTCGCCTTATTTTTTCCTTTGTTTATTGGGGCATCTCCTTTTTTAAATCTTGTGTTCATTCCTCCAAGTACCATTTTTGTTGGGTTTCTTTTTCCCTTTTTCCAATCTAACTTCATTTTTTCAGATGTATATTTTCCTTTACAACTTCTACACCATGACCATTTACATTCTACTCCATTTTTTGTGCAAGTAACTAGGTCAGAAAATGTTCCACATGTTTTACATTGTGGTATCTTTGCATTATAATTATATAATGGTGGTTGCTTTTTTGTAGCGTTGACTTTCTTGCATGCCACGCATATGTTCCATGTTATATTTCTACCTTTTCTGGTTTTTTGTATCAAATTATCAGTAGTTCCACAATATTTACAACAATGCACTTAAAACACCAACTTGTTCAAATCGTATATCAATATACAATTATTATTGTACTTTTCTAGAATTTCTATTCGTATTTTTGAAGCATCCCTTAGTGTCTCACTATCTCCATCAAAAAAATCAACAAACACACCGTACTCTTTTCCGGGGCTCTTACGCTTCACACGCCCTATTGATTGCACTGCCATTATGGGAGATTTGGTGGCAGATGCGTTTATCATTAAATCTGTGTCTGGTATATTTATACCACTCGCCATCAATGATATTGTGGAAATCATTATTATATCTCTATTGTTTTTAAAACTATTGAATAATTCCCTGCGTTCTTTTCTAGGAGTAAATGAATCAATACATACTGATTTCGGAATTAAATCTAACAACAACTTGTTATGTGCCCTGTACTTTGTTAAAATAATTATTTTTTTAGTATCTCTTTGAGCGGTAACAATGTTTAGTATAATATTATTACGAACCTCGTTATTTAATATGTGTTCATCATATTCTTCCTTATACGACCCACCTGTTACGCTTAAATTTCTGTTTTGTGGTCTAATAAAATATGTTTTAGTCGGAACAATATAACCTTCTTTTTCTAAATCTCCTGTAGTTTTAGTATAAATAATATCTCCTACGAGAGAATTCATGGATAATGTTTCAGTCTTGGGGTTTCTAAAAGGACTACCCGATAATCCTAAAATATAATCGGCATTCACCGCATAATGCAAAATCATAGAGTAGAATGATTTATCTTTCACGTTCTGACATTCATCAAAAAAAACTGAATTACAATTATATAAATATGTAATCAGGTCTTTTGTTGTTTGGTCTTCTCTTTTAAGTATTGCACTGATTGTTTGTACACTCGCTACAGTAATTTGAGAATTAATATTAAGATTTCCTTCGTGCATTACTCCTACGTCCACGCCTAAGTATTCAGAAAACGCTTCAGCTGTTTGTTCAATTAATTCTAACCTATTGATAATAATCAATGAGCGTTTGTTTATTCGTTTACAAAGCTCTGCCATTATTGCACTTTTTCCTCCGCTCGTTCCACAAAATATTATTCCAATCTTCTTTTTCAACGCATAATGAACAGCTTCGTTCTGGTAAGGATATAATTGGAACGGTGGTTCACTATACTCTGTTTCAAATTTTACTTCGCGCACTTTTTCATTTCTCTTATCCTCGAACGCAAGTTTATAATTTAAACCAAACCTTTTATTATACGCTTCTATGAACTCTTGTATCATCCAATAAAAACCTATCGGTAACTTGTTGCCCGATTTGAATAGTCTTATTCTTCCGTCCCATTCTCCCGCTTGATACTTTGGAGAGAACTCATATCCTTCTGGGAAGTAACTAAACTTTAAGTCTATTGCTTTTCGCAATCTTAAATCTGTTAAGTCTGTAAATTGTATTTCGTTTCTGTAAATCGTTGCGTGCAATACAGTTTCGCTCGACCTGCGTGCCGCTTCTTTTCTACAAGAAGTAAAATGTTCATTAAAAATGTGCTCATATTCTCCTAATTCGTATTTAGTTTGGTCTTCTCCGCGCTCGATAATATACTTCACGAACTCTTCTATTTCTTTTTCTATCTTATGAACAGTATCGAGATTGAATTGGCGTTGCACTAAATTACCATTTTTAAGCATAACCCAAACAAAAGTATTCGGTATAACATTATGTTTTTTATAATATAAATAAGTGTAAAACTCTTGTTGCCCCACGAAACCATCTTCTGGTAAAGATGAATTAGTTTTCCAATCCAAGATTATAACTTCGTTATCTTTCTGAAGAATCAAGTCGATATATCCTGTAACTTTAACAGGCACACCTGCTATGTTTTCAGTAAAACTAATATTTTGTTCTGTTAATAACGAGTAACCCTGTAATTTATAATTATCGACTATCTTTTTTCCTTCCTCAAAACATTGTCGGAATTTATCAAAATTGATTGCTTCTCCATGAACTCCTCTTTTCTCAACCTTAGCTAAGTCGCGCTCAAATTCCACTTCTCCGTTACCTTTTTCTATATACGCGCGTAAGCCACTATGCACAGCAGTTCCTGCATCACCATAACTAGAATTAATCTTCTCAGCAGGTTCTTTAATAATTTTAGCAAAGAAATATTCAAGCGGAGAACGCTTAAACATGCTAAGACTTGAATAAGAAATTGATAGGTTCATAATAATCAAAAAAAAAAGTAAGATAAACAAGAAAAATCAATCGGGTGATTTAAATGAAAATTATGTTAGATTTTCATAATTCTCTTGTTTACCTTAAATATTATTTATTCGAACTCCACAACTCTTAGTCTTGCATAGTCTTTTCCTTTATATTCACCACTCAATGATTCTAATTTTACTTTCATTCCTTTGAGTCCTTCAAAGAATGATTTTTGAGTAGTTTTTTGAATATCTAAACCTTTCTTTTTACAATATCTATAAAATAATTTAGATACATCTGAAACTAAATTGTTAGTCAAATCTTTTTCTTGTAGTTTAACATTAAACCACGGATTTAAAAAAGTCTTTTGTTTTCCATCGACTTCTTTAACAGATTTAAACCATTTAATGTTTGGTACTATAGCTGCATAGTTTGTGTCTTTGAAAGTTAAAATTAGTTTAGATTGGTAATAAGATTTTTTACCATCCTGAGAAACTTTCATAGGAACTTCTGCACCATTGGCATCTATTGTTACTGGTTTTTTTACTATTACAGAATCTATTTCGAAAAACTTACTTTCGTCCCCTTCTGCTAACTGAACATCGAATTTAATAGAATCTGAAAAATCTCCAAACTCTACTTCTTCAGCTTCCTGTAGTTCTGTTGAATTACTAACAGGCTTAGCTTCTACTGCATCAAATACTACTTCATTTTCTTCCATTTAAATCATCTCCAATTTTGTGCAATCTTGCGATACACGGAAACAAAAGATAGCCACATTATAACATATTTTATATTATAACAACATATCTTTTGAGTACATATAATATACACCAAAGGGTTTATAAACCTTTGCCTAGTGGTTTGCCAGTGGGTGAATAGTCTAATAACATTAAACCGAATCCACTTTTATATCTTTTAGGACATTTTTTTTCCCACTTATTCCAAATCTTTAAACATATGTTTTTATCCAAATAATGCTTTTCATACCCTAATATACCAGTTCCAGAATATTTATTTTTAAACTGCTTCCAAGTAATACTCGGTACAGACTTTTTGTACATTTCATTCAACGCAGACTCAGCATACTTTAAAGCTTTTTGTTCAGTATTCATTTTCTCACCACGATATTTTCTCTACCAAATAATTTAGATAAAACTTTTTCATAAACTGATTTTTTAGTCAACGATTTCTTATTGTTCAATATTTTATTATTTTTCTCATTAATTATTTTAGCGGTATCATCTATAGTTAATTCGGGACAACCATCCACATAATGTCTTTTAAACTTCTGAACATCCCATTCGAAGTAACCCAATTCTCCATTCGACAATACAGGCGCGCCTTGTCCATGCATCCATTTAGAGAACTTAACCCAATTATTTTCACCAATAATTTTTATCACATCATCCTTAGACAAACAAGAAGGGTCATCAACTTCCTCTTCCCAAGGAGTACCATCCTTATTCATCTTATACTTACCATTCTTCAACCATTTGCCTTGCATAATTTTAGCCATAATAATCACAACCCCAATTCACCCTTTAATAATTTAGCATCGAAACCCTTAAAAACCTTTTCATTGAGTTCTATTATTGGCAATTGCCCACCTTGACTTAGAACAAAATCATAAGCCGATTTATCAGCATAAACATCAAACTCCAAATATTCTATACTGTTCTTTGCGAAGAACTCCTTTGCTTCTTTACAATGATAACATCCTGTGCTCGTGTATATTTTTACTACCATATCAATCACCTTTCATTAACAAAATTATTAACACTATCCAAAAACCTACCCAACCAAAGCACATTCCGAGTAATAGCCATAGTGCTTCTCCCAATGTCACACTAATCCACCTCAAAATCAATACTAACTCTATGCCCAATACGCACAACTTTACCGCCCACAACAGCGACAATGTCTTTAGGAGAAATATCAATCTCTCCCTTAGTCCCAAACTCTTTCTCTAAAAAATCCTCAATCTTCTTAACGACTTCGTGTTGGTTCATTCTTCCACCTTTCTAAAAGCACCACATTTACATTTCTGTTCGTGTATAAAAGTAGTGCAAGGACAATTGTCCGACAAATTGCAAACACACTTTCTTCCGTTTAATTCCACGCGCTTCAGTACATCAAAATTTATATTCCATGCCACAAAATCACCATTATATAATTACAACACTGAAGTTTATAAATCTTTCTCTATAACTTTGACTAACCTTAAACCGTCTTTGTGAATTTCTGCGTTCCACTCTTCACCATTGAGTTTTCTTATATCAAATGGTTCTGTAATGAAATGCACGCCGTTCACAGTTTCATATTTTTCCAATACTTTTATATCACGCATTATTAATTCATTTAAAAATTGTGCATTATTTTTCTTATCATCTTTATCAATCAAGAATAACCTTCCGGATGCACATGATTCTGGACGCATTAAATTAGAAACCCACTCAGAACTATAATGCTGTAACCAATCCATTTTATTTTCCTTATCGCTTCTTTGCCAATCTAATATTCTTTTTTGAAACTCAAAGTACGCCTTACGCAAATCCCGCCAATTAATAGTCTCATAAATACGCCACTTATACTCCGGATACAAACTCGCCACAGCTTCTAACTCTTTGATACGAACCTCGCGCTCTTCAGGTGTAGCCCAAACTTTACGAAAACACTTACGATGTTGCATCTTCTCGGTAGCAATCTCTTCATTCTCTTTCTTTCTCGGCAAGAGTAATAAGACTTTTACTAATTGGTCAGTCATATTCACCAATCCATCACTACTACAGTTTCGCCTTTTAACTGAAAATGTATTCTTTTAGTCGTTTCGCCGTTATAAAATAATTCTAACGCGCTATTCATATCGCCTTTCGCAGGAACTAACGTATCATACAAATCTTTGTTTAATTTTTTAGATAATGCTTTGTCTAATTCAATCTCATCAGAATAAAAATCTTCTCCGCTCGGTTCTATATAAGCAATGTTAGTGTTATAGTCATATCTGTATGTCAGTACAGGGTAGTCATCCTTTGCCCACTTGTCATACTCTTCACCAAGTTCTTTCTTCAACTTCTCAGTTATTATTTTATGAAACTTTTTATGCTGTTCTCCCTTATATAAAACTTCGTCATATCCGCCCATATTAATCACCATCTACAAAATCACAATCTTTACAAATATAATGACCTTCAATATCTATCATATTACCACCACATCTTGGGCAAGTAAAATCATTATTCATTCTTCCACCTCAACAATCTCATCTTCACTATGCCCATCTTTCTTGAACATCTCAATTGCTTCTTCTTCAGTTTCAGCATTATACGCTTCCCAAGATTCATAACGAATAACAAAATTCTTCAATTTAGGATTATACTCACTCATTCTAATTCTACCTCGCCATATTCATTAATTATTTCTTCTCCAAGAGTATCAGTAGCACGATATTCTCTATAACGCAACATTCTTTTGTTCAAAACCTTTATTAAATCTTTTAATTGTGCATCGCTTAAACAACAATATTCCCCGCCAATAGTAAACTGAACACTACCAGTCTCACCACCAACAAAAGCAGTAACACTCATCTCACGTTCATCATCAGACATCTTTTCATTTCTTCTATAAATTCTTAAAAGATTACTCATAAAATCCATCCCTTATTTTTATTTTCCTATTATATTTCATTTCATAAAATTCACACAAACATTTCTTTTCATACTCTAACTTTTTTTGTATCAACTCTTTAAAGGTCATATATCCCATATGAGGAACACATATTTTACTATTAATCTTTACTCCACTATTGAAACATTCATTGATACTTAAATCTATATTTCGTAAAGTTTTTCTATCTAAATCATATATAATATGAATATATTGTCTCATCCGTTCACAACCTTTTTTCTTCTATTATTCCATGCAATCCTACGATTATTTAATTTCACACTTTCTTTACAAAAATTAAATATTGCAGGATTTGCATTTTTGCTTTTATCCATAAGTCGTTGTAATATTTTATTAAACCTTTTCAAATCGTGCGTATTCATTCTTTCAACTCCACATTTATTTTATAAACTTCAACTTTCCATAATCCATACGCACTTTCTACACCAAGTGGGTGCCTTTTCTTTTTAGAACATTCTGGGCAACTTGGTATTCCACCCGGAAAAGCATGCATTGGCAAATCACAAACGCTCACACGAACACGTTCGAAATCACAACCTCTGACTTCACAATATTCTCTATAAAAATATAAACCATCGCGCGCAACACGTTTAATTAATTCTTCTTTACCAAGTGCTTTACCCATACACAATACACACACCGAAATATTTATAAATCTTTCTCCACAATATTCTCATTATTCTTTTTATCTTTAAATAACTTATCTGCACAATCATCACATACCCAAAAATACCAAGATTCACCATCGTACTTACTTCCATATTCAAAATCTATTCTCATAACTCCGCCTACTGGAAAAGTGCTTCTGTCTTCTTTACCACAAAAATTACACACACGACCAACAACTGAAATGTGTGAAATTTGAATAGATTTAATTATGTCTGTCATTATTCTACACCCCAACGAAATAACATAATACTACACAACGCCAATATAAAACTAATTAAATAATAATGCCAAAAAGTTAAAAACAATCTAGTTGATGTCATGTCTGGATTACTAAACGATAACAATATATCAAAAACAAATACAACAATAAGAAGCAATAATCCTATGAAATTGTATATCAATGTTTTATTCATTCTTTATCCTCTCCAATTCTTCTTGAATATCCATAAACTTTTTACACGCTCTTACATATTTTTTATATAATTTTTCAGGAATATCATAATCCCCATTTAGACACCTACTAACATCAAGAACTTCCAACTCATCATGAACTATATCTACTCTCATACAAAAAACCCTTTTAGTTTAACTTTAAACGTGCTTTTAATATTATCTCCTTTCTCTACAACATATATTTTTCTATTTACATATTTACAATATAACTCCACTTCAGTATCAGTAACCACGCCCTCTTTATACTCTGATAACTGAGAACCTAATGCTTTTACAAAATCTTCTATAGGAATCATTTGAAATCATCTCCATTTTTATGTTCATTTATTCCACTTACTATTTCGTATTTTTTTTAATATACTCATCCGCACATTTTTGTGAGCAGCAATGTCCTTCCACGTCATCCACACACCACACATCGAATCCTCGTCCGTAATCACACCAATCATAAAAAATTGTTTTACTACAAATAATACACTTTTGGTTAAACAAATCCTGACCACACCTAGAACACACACACTCACTAATAACATCCGTATCCGTTTTTGTAATCATTTTCTCACCTTTTCAACATATTTAATTAATTTGTTCAAACTTTTCAAGCATTCTAAATAATCTTCATTTAAAAAATCTGTTTCGGCATCTTTATATAACCATTCAAAATTCTGGTGTTTTTTACTACCATATTCATTCATTTACCTCACCAACTTAACCTTATCTAAAAACTTATTCTTCTCAACCCATTCTTTTAACTTTGGGTTTTCTATACCACGCATTACATTCTCTTTCATGTCATCAATATAAAATATTTCAGTACCATTCACTTTTTTACAATACTTATTATTCCATTTCTTAATATAATCAATTATATTAGTAGGGGTTTTTAAACCTATGCATTGGTCATCCACTACAAAATTTCTTTTA
>Ga0247841_10002753_pt1 | contig 34139 bp, 39 predicted proteins | sample LaCruzMarch2015__2_FD_192410 | JGI IMG/M metagenome (GOLD analysis project Ga0247841, IMG submission 192410) | Freshwater microbial communities from meromictic Lake La Cruz, Castile-La Mancha, Spain - LaCruzMarch2015_18m | ecosystem: Environmental > Aquatic > Freshwater > Lake | place: Spain...
TATAGTTGCGATGAGTGTGGTTTAGTGATAGATAGAGATGCTACAGGATCAAGAAATATTTTTATCAAGAATAGTAGGTTACGCTGTCCTCAAGTTTAGATTTTTCTAGATTTAAAAAAGCGGTAAAAGTAATTGCTATACGTCTTGGATATAGTTCAATGCCTATTTACTTTCAATGGTTTTATCAACTTAAACCAGTTGGTGAAAGAATTAAAATTCCTCTTGATCCAGGAGATATATATGTAATGTCTGAAAAGGCTGTTGGATCTGACTGGAAAAAACGACTTATACCTACTCTTCGACACGCTACAGGAGCTGCTAGTTTTTTAACGATTAAAACAAAATAATTTAATTTTTAGCACTTAATAAAATTCAATATATAGCACTAAAAAACACACATTTTTCATTTATAACAACCAGCAGTCAACTCTCTCGGATATATCCACAACCCTAGGGGATGTATTTAATACAAATAATGAGGACAGAGATTGCTACACTGAGGTTATGATGAGTATAAGGAGAGAGATGCTGAAAGACTGGTCGAAGGCACTAGGTTCAGCTCTAGTAAAGACAATTGTAAAAAAATTACTAACTCTTATAAAAGAGGCAGACACATTATTTTCAAACGAATTATTACTTAAAAAGTTTAAGTTTACAAAAGTAACCTACATTATAGATGACATTAAATATAATATTGAGAACCATAAACGAGATGTTAGATCAATGTTAGATTGTTATGATGAATATAGATATCTAGATGATTATCCAGATGATAATGAATACTTAAAAAACTGGATTTTAAGATCACAAAAAAAACTCGATAATTTAAAAATAAACATAAGTAAAGATGACGGTAACGAGACAATATATCCTATTCGTTTTTGATGAGCTTTTAGGTTTACAGGTGAAGACGACACAAGACTCAAACGACACCTTGTAGGTGTCGTTTCTTACTGTAATATATTACGTATGCGTCGGAGTTGATTTCTTTTGTTTTACAAACTTGATACAATGTTTTTGATTGCACCATTTAATACCTCATGTGAAATTGAAAATGTGCTGGGTGCTTATTCCTAATCTTGATAGGTGGAACTTGTCTAAGACCGTGACGATTGAAATCACCGTAAACAGTTGTCCAAATAGTTAAATTTTTGTTAATTTCATCCATACCCAAGTTATTTCTTACGTCAGAAGTAATGACTTCTATAGTCTGATCTATCATGTTTTGAACATAATCATCTGAGTTAGTTCCAGAAGGAATAATATAACGAGAATAAATATCACCGGTAGGAGGTCGGTAAGAATTATAAATTTCACTCATAACACTAGAAATAGTTTTATCTGGAACAATTATAGGTCGATTTTCTTCATTAACACCCTGAAGTAAGTCTGTAATTTTTGCAGAAATTATACGTAATGTACTAGTACTAAAGTATTTCCTAATACAATCGTTATCTTCTTTATAGCAAACATTTCTATTATAATTATCGTCTCGTATAGATTCACAAATTTCTATTCCGTATTCCATTATTTATTTATTGTAAAGATTAACTTATAGATTAAAAAAATAATTGACAGTCCATTTTATGTGTACTATAAGTCTGTAGTTTAATTAATACTAATTAGTATTAATTTTTTTAGCTCTGGTAATACGAAAACAGATCACCGTACTCTAGTTTTACACAGTCCAATAGTAATTTATTATCTTTGACTGTTACATTTACACCTTTTTTAGCAAGTTCTGCTCCAATAAATAGTTTTTGAGACTCCTCGATAATAGGCACTGTACAAGGGTCCTTATAACCAGCACCTTGTACAGTATATTCCTTAACATTTGTTTCTAATAATTGTTTCACTTGAAATTGAGTATGTAATTTATTTGACAAATCAGTCGCCTCTGGTATCAAAGGATCAACTCCAAGACTTTTAATATAACCACCCAATGCTCTGTTATCACGTGGAAAGCAAGGTCCGCCAAACCCATAACCTGGTGTCAAATATTTTTTTCCGATTCTAGAATCAGAACCGATAGCTTTTAATATATCAAATTTGTCAGCGCCTGGTGTAAGATCCGCAACATCTCCAATCATATTTGCAAAAGCTACTTTAGTTGTCACAAAACAATTTACACTTAATTTTGCGATTTCTGCACTACTCGGACTCATTCTATGAATAGAAATTTCTTCATTAGTAATAAGTTTATTACATTTTGCTATGTTTTTGTATATTTTATCTAGCCTATCTCCGGCTTCTTGAGATCCCTCTCCAATTAAAATAAAATCAGCAAAGAAAATTCCGTTAATTATATTTCCCTGTGAGATAAATTCAGGATTATAACTGAGTGAGGTATTGACGCAATCTTTTATCAAATAATTACCTACTTCTCTTATATATCCAGGAATAATAGTACAACCTATTACAATATGTTTATTTACAACTTTTTTCTCGTTAATAATCATAAGCAATTTACCTAACGCAGTATGATCATAATGCTTATTTCCACCACCAGATGGTGTAGCAACGTAAATAAAAATTACTTCACTAAATTCCAACGCTTCATCTATACTTGTAGTGACTGAAAAATTTTTGCTTTCCTTTAACATTTTTGTAACTCCAGGTTCAGGAGAGTTTAAAGTCTTATCATTAATTTCCTTTATATAACTTGTTATAGTATCAACTCCAAGTACGTTATAACCAGCCTTCTCTAAGCATAGTGAAACACAAATACCGAGCCTTCCAACACCAAAAACTGATATATTTTTATCCATTTAAAAATATTATCTTTGTTTTTTTAAACTAACTTACAAGAGAAGTAAGATTAATCATTATTGATTCCTCTGTTGCAATATTGCTTTTCTCTTAATAAATGTACTTTCTACAAAAATTTATTTAACTACTTTAAGTTTTTTATTAACTTCACATGCAGGTTTTTCTTTACCATTTTTAATATCTTTTATCATATTTTCCAACGAACTTTTAATTTTTAACAAATGCATATCATTTTCGCTGGATTCATCGGTAAACTTAAATGGTGACACTAAAATACAGTTGTTTGGTTGTGTTTTATATACTTCATCGTAATCATCTAATATAACAGTTGTATTTTTACAATAACCATCAATCTTATAATCGTCCCAAATAATATTCAAATCTTTAGTTCCTTTTTTTATACTATTGGAAATATCACAATGATATGAAAAAAAAATCCAATCAATTTTTCTGTTTTTCTTACCATTCAAAATTATCTTATCTATAACAAACAATGCATAATCCTTACTGGCCGCAGTCCAAACAGAAACTTTAAAATTTTTGAAAAGAAAACTCAAAAACGATTGCAAACCTGGGCGTTCAAATACAATATAACAATCATCCATGTTTTTATTTCGAAATTTTTTTGTTTTTTGCTTAATTTTTGGATCTTTATCATCATACTCTTCAAAAGTTTCTGAACATATTAAAGTATTATCGAGATCTACAAAAATCGATGGCTTTTTTTTATAGCGCGCTGACATTTATTATTACTCAAGAGAGAAACTATATTATAAATTTATTTTCAAATAGGTCTTTTATTTGTAACAATATCTCCATTCGTTCTGGGTTTGTTACTTTCAACCGAATCACGTTCTTTCTGCATTGCCATTGCTGTAGCCATTAAATCTTTTCCTTTTGCACTTCCTGATTTTTTTAGTTCTTTTTCTTCAAGACGTTCGCTATTATCATAACTTTCCAGTTGAGTTTGTTGTAAACTTTCTGATTCGATACCTAATTCTTCCATTGTTGTCTCTTTTTTTAAATTTTTTTGTTGCTCAAATTTTACTTTTCTCAAAGGTTTTTGAATAGGTTCTTCTTCTTTTTGTTCTTCTTCTTGTTCTTCTTCTTCTTTAGCGACAGGACGTGAAATAATCTTCCTAGAAACTTGCTTTTGAGGGTTTTTTTCTGGTTGATTTTGAGAAAGTGGCATAAATTTACTTACTGTTTCGTTAATCCATTGAAACGCATTTTCTCCTTCATACTTTTCTACTCCTCCAGTACGATAAACAATTAATACACATGGAACTGTTGAAATTTCAATCTTGTTAGCTCTTAAAATTTGTGAACGTATTCCCTCATTATCAATACATACAATATTAAGACCAACTGATATATTTAAATCAATAGGACAAGAATTCAAAGCATTCATTAACTTATTTGACATTGGAGAATATTTGCTATATAATAGTACACAAAGACGATCCATTTTTATTTTATTATGATTTAGTTTTAAGTTAAATAATTTTAATAAACTAAAATTGATTTATTCATTTAATATATTGATAATACTAAATTTAATCTATCAATGTCAGAATTTGCACTTTTTGATCAAGCTCTCGCCCAATATGAAACAACCAGATGTACAGATAAGGATTCTCTAAATGACGAATATACTGAGATTTTGTGCGATCATCATGATCTAGTTGCTGAAAACGGAATAATTAGTTGCTTAGAATGCGGAGAACAGATACATCGGACAATTATGCATGAAAAGGAATGGCGCTTTTACGGACACTCGGACAGTAAAAGATCTTCTGATCCTAATAGAGTACAAATGCGAAAGTCGGAAGAAAGAAGTATTAATAAAGATGTTGAAAATATGGGTTTTTCTGAAACTATTGTATCCACAGCAAATGAAATCTATGCCCAAGTTACTAAAGGTCAAATATATAGAGGTGATTCACGAAAAGCTGTTGTATTTGCATGTATTTATCATGCATATAAAATTGCTGGTAAATGTCAAACACCCAAAAATTTGATGGAAACATTTGGATTAAATAAAAAAAGTAGTCTGAAAGGTCTAAAAATTGTTAACGTTAATGCACCAAAAGATTCTCCTTTGCATACCACAACTCTAACAGCCGTACATCATATTCACGATGTTATGGATAAATTTTCTGCTACACCATCGCAGAAAAACGAAGTAATCGAATTGTATTGCAAAACAAAAAATAGATCTTCTAAATTGAATAGGGCCCGTCCTCAATCTGTAGCTGCTGCATTGACTTATTACTGGATTTGTAAGAAAAATATGGACATTAGTTTGAAAAAATTTGCTCAAAAGGCTGATTTAAGTGAACTCACAATAAATAAAAATGCCAAAGAAGTTGCAATAGTTTTAGGAACTCCTAAAATTGTCTAAATAAGAATAAAGATTTTGTTGATTGCATAATGAACCCGGATATATACAGTTGTTTGCGACAGCTTGTGAAGAAAGACCTTGTTTTAAACGTATTTTAGTATCGGACACTGCTATAAATCCAGTATTATAAAGTTTTGGCGCCATAATATAATTACTACTCATTTCTCTAAGTAAATATTTAATTTTAATATTAAAACCACTAGTCTAAAAAGAAAAAAAAGAATGAAAAAATGGCACACTACGGTCAACTATTAGATATATTTGAACCTGATAAAGAAAAAATGTATAAAGCTTTTTCTGATTATTTTAATAATCCTATTATGCACAAAATTAAAGATGTTAATAATCATAGTATGTACATGAGTAAAACATCATGTTTATTAACTAATGAATGTAGATATATTATTTGTTTTCTTCCCAAAGATAATATGGATAATAACACCAAAGATTCTTTATCTACACTACGATGGGTTTCTCTACAAACTAGAGCAATTGCAGATAATCATGATCTTCCTGCTCATGGTTATCACCCTAAAAGTGAAGGTTCTCTAAACATTCCTATTTTCAGAACAAATGTAACCACCGAAGCAAGTACATACAAATGTGACGCATTTCCATTGATTATCACATTACTTCATAAAAAAAGCGAACAAGATTATCAATCACGTGGAAATATTATAGCAGCTTTAGAAACTTATTCGACTATCATAACTTTACAATAGACTTAAAAAGAAAACTCTTTTATATAAATGACTTCTATTCTTGAAAGTGAATACATCGAATCAACTCGTCCATACTCTCAAAATGAATTAAAAGTTATGAGTAAAAATATACATAAGAATGCAAATCTCGGAAAAATAATGGCGAAACACTCAAAATGCGGACATATATATATAACAAAACAAAATGGTAGAAAAGAAAAAGAAATGATAAAACAAAACTCATCTGATCTAGGAAAATGTTCAGTATGCTGGAAAATTAGTAAAACACCTATCACACTTCGTGATAAAGCTAAACATCTTGCACAAGATTATTATAATACTTTTAACAACAACATTGACTTTTTTTCTTATCAAAAAGTAGATTTGGAAAACGCATATTATAAATGGTTGTACAAAGAATTCAATTAAAAATTTAAAATTATATATTTTTAATATATATAATAAATGGATCCAAAATGTTGGAAAACAGGTTTTAGCACCACACAAAAAAGAGAATACTACATAAATGTGGAAAAAGGTATTTCACAATGGGGAAGAACAAATTATCTGACGCCAGAAGGATGGGAATTGCACTATGCAAAAGGAGGTACTGATTTTTACTATGGAAATCAACTTACTGGTGAAACTCAATGGGAACAACCAACATCTATAAAGACTCCTCCTTTACCACCTGATTGGGAACTTCGTGTATCAGATTGTGGTAACTATTATTATATAAATAGAACATTAAATATTTCTCAATGGAAAAGTCCGGTTGCTAAAAGTCCGGTTGCTAAAAGTCCGGTTGTCAATGAAATTCTTGAGGATCGAGTTTTAAAATGGGTTGAAAACAGTTGTTATTTAGATAGCTCTTTATTTTGTTTATTTGCAGGTCCCAAAGATTTTATTAATGATATACTATATACAGATTTAGATGACAAAAGAAAAGAAATTGAAAGTAATACTGAGACATCTTTTTTCTGTGGTGAGACTCTTGATAAAGATATTGTTAACAGAAAAAGAGTACAAAACGAATTAAGATATATTGCAGAATCTATTACTGGAAAAAGCGACAGAATAGTTAAAAATTGTATTAACTTTCGTAAATCCATAACTGTTTGCAGACCTAAAGCTGGAGTTATAGTTCAAGATGATGGCACAGTTTTGCAGGGAGATGAGGATCAATATCATACAGGAAATATTGGAGATCCAGGAGAATTTTTGACATATTTATTTAAAATTCTCCAGCCTCTTAAAAAAGCGGTTAGAACCAGAATTACATATGCAACTAATGATCTCAAAGAAATTTCTAAGTCTAAACTTACAGAAACAAGTAGTCGTGACGAGGAAATATCAGTAGTTAATGTAGTTGATAACAACATACTTTTGAACGTCCCAGAAGAGGGAGTCCAAATTTCTCAATTTATGGAAGAAACAGAAGACAGTGGTGAATTAACAGATGATCCCGACCCAAAGAAAAGTAATTTATTTAGGTCTGGAGGTAAAACATACAAACGACGTATACAAATTACTTCAATACAACAATCTCCTATTATAATTGTCAGTATTAAAAGAGCTGTATTAGGTGGGGGAATATGTGAAACTCCTATTTATCCAGATGAACATATTTTAACACAAAACGGACAAAAATTTGTCTTTTACGGAGTAATTATGTATAACGCTGGTCACTATACATGTATAGCAAAATACGGTAAAATATGGTACCATTATGATGATAATAATCCTAAAAATCGAATAAAAAAATACAATACTTTTGAAGATGCTGCTGCAGATGATCATAATATTAATCCTTATACTCACGGCACACAATATTTTTACAAACCTTCTAAGTGAATTACATCGACCGAAAAGAAAAATTAAACAAATTTCCTTTCAGAGATGTAAATCCCATTCAAGCAAGTTTTTTTCAAGTGATAATTTTTTCCGATCAGTGTAATAAATGCATAAGTGTTGGAAAGAAGGTTTTAGTAATAAAAAAAAAAGGGGGTATTACATAAATTTAGAAAAAGGTGTCTCTCAATGGGGAAATCCATATTATTTAAACTGGGAAGCAGAAAAGTCAAGAAAATATCCAGGTGATGTTTACTATGTAAATAAACTTACAGGTGAAACTCAATGGAAACAACCAAAAGTTATAGAGCCTCCTCCTTTACCACATGGTTGGGAATCTCGTATAACAGATTGCGGTAACAATTATTTTATAAATAGATTATTAAACATTTCTCAATGGGAGTATCCTAGTGCGATTTTAATTGTTCCGCGTCCTTTAAAATGGGTTGCAAACAGTTGTTATTTAGATAGCGCTTTGTTTTGTTTATTTGCAGGTCCCAAAGATTTTATTAATGATATGCTTTATACAGATTTAGATAAAAGAAAAAAAGAAATTGAAAAAAATGGAACACTCCGTTTCTGTGGTAATCCACTCAATACAGACATTACTAACAGAAAAGAAGTACAAAAACAATTAAGATATATTGCTGAATCTATTACTGGAAAAAATGAAAAAATAGTTGAATATTGTACTGACTTTCGTAAATCACTAATATATTGTAGAGGTATACAGTGCGAGGAGTCGGTTCTTGAAGAAGAATATCATACAGGAGCTGAAGCAGATCCCGGTGAATTTTTAAGATATTTATTTAAAGTTCTTCCTGTTAAAAGAGCAACTAAAAAAATAATTACATATGGAAGCAATGATGACAAACCCGTTTTCAATACTAAAAGTACAGAAATAAGTAGTATTGAGGGCACAGACTCGGTAGTTCATATAGTTAGTATATTTGAACTTTTAGACTTACCAGAAAGTGGAGTCAACATTTCTGATTTGATAATAGAAACAAATGATAGTGGAATTATTGAAGATGAAGATTACTGGACTTCTGAATTTGATGGTAAAAAATACAAAAGATGTATAAAAATTACTTCAATTGTGGATTCTCCTATTATAATTGTCAATATTAGAAGATTGATTACAGAGGAATTGGGTGGTCGTAAGGAATTATGTCTCACTCCTGTTTATCCAGACAACATTATTACTACAGCAAACGGACAAAAATTTATCTTTTACGCAGTAATTATTCATGACGGAGAATGTCACTATACATGTATAGCAAAATACGGTAAAATATGGTACCATTATGATGATGCAACTTACGGAAAAGGAGTACCGTTAAGAAAATTCAATTCTTTTCAAGATGCAATTGGTAATATTACAAATCCTTTTACTAACGGAACACAATATTTTTATAAACCTATTTTTTGAACTTAAAACAATATTTTGTTTTAAGTAAATATGGACGAAAGAGAAGATATAAGAGCAATGGCTGTCGCAGCATCTGTATCTGAACCTACAATAATGCAATCCGCCAAAACAGAAGCTGATGTGCTTTTCAAATCTAATAACTTTTCAACAGCTCCTCTGAGTAAAACAAACAAAGGTAATGAAAATATAATAGATAGTAAAAATTTGCCTAGAAAAATCAAAGATTTAATGAAAATGATAGTAAAGACAGAAACTACTCCAGAAGCAAAAATAAAAATTGCCGAATTTATGGGTAATAAATTATTCGATATTTATCGGATGACTGATAACAATCGAGAGATTATAATTAAGGAACTAGTTGGAGCTATATTAAACGCAGAAACTATGTCAACTCCTTTACGACTATTTTATCTAAAATTTCGAGACGAATCAATTTCATATCCTGTCTCAATAAGACTTTTCAACTCGGAAGTAAGAAATAAAATGGCCGTTGTTCCATACTTTCAGATTCTAAAATTTATTCTTCATTCTAGTATTAACTTGCGAAAAGAAGAACACTGCACTTCTGTTCTAGATGAATTTGAAAATTTATTTAACGACGATCAAGTTTCTATTTTTACCAAGATGGAAATAGCAGACATATTCTTTCTTAATAATAGAAATGAAAGAGCTCATCAAATGCTAAGAGTCATTAGAGAAATAGAATTTAATTTAAATCAACATGAAGATACATACCAAATGTTTGAAGAAAAATTACTCACGGTTTATGATGACAGTCAAAATGTACATAATTTAAATGTGAATAAGTCTGTATTAAGCGCATGTGTTCGCCTAATGGAGATTGAACAACCTAATTCATTTGATCCAGATAAAGTGAAGGTAATACTAAAACTATGTTCGCCAAATTTTTCAATGACTATTGACACTGTGATGGAGCGTATTGAGATTGATACTTCCAAATTCAATTCAGAATCAAATATATTTGGTCTTTACGATGTCTTTTCTTCTTTGTGGGCTTGGATAAACAAACATCCTGAGAAAGATAATTTGTATATACGACTAGTAGAGGAAATGTCTGGTATGGTAAAACATTGTACTACAGGTCATCTAAGTCGTTTTATAAACACTATCCAGGGATACACTGATGACGAAAAGCTTCAAGTGTATATTTCTGAACAGGAACAAATTAATGCAATATTAGGACACTATCTAGATCTAAAATGTAAAAATGCTCCAGAAAATGTAACGGAATCAATGTCCTCTGAGTCTAAACAACCATTCTACGATTTTATTAAAGAGGTAACGAATGATAAGATTTTAGATATCTTGAAAGAATATGGTGATGTTCATTTACATATTATAGAGGTTTTAAAAATATATTCAAACTGGAAATATTGGAGCATTGTTGACAACATTATTTCGTGTGATCCAAAACCTTCTATACTACTAGAAGTAGGAGATTTATGTATGGAAGGTTGTCCGTGTAAACATACATGCGTATTGGATACAAATACATTTATATGGAATGGTAAAGAAATATTCAACTGGTTTTTACAGAATAACATAGAAGTACCAATTCATTTTTCTAAATATGAGCATGAGATCAGTTATGATGATTAGAACAATTTCTGTAAACTAAAGTATATATAGAATGCCTACATCTCCAAATGAGATTATTTTTAGCATCAAGTTTATAAAATAAAAGCATCATTAACTTTTATTTTGATTTACAATCTTATTCCTCTTAATTTACTTCATGATTATCATAATAAGCAAGATTTTTAATTTAATCACCTCAAAAACATATAAAAAATAACTTCTTACTCATTATAGAGTTGAATCTTTAAATAATAATTTTCTTTAAAAAAAAAAATCTAAAAAGGAGGAGAAAGAAAAAAGTCGAAGGAGGAGAAGGAGAAGGAGAAGAAAAAAACCAAATCCAAAGAAAATTTTGTATAAATTTTTCGGAATTATGAAAAAGAAAAGGAAAAACAAAAACCTTTTTTGCTCCTCCGCCTCTTCAAAAGTTCGGAGGAAAAACTTCCAAAATCCGGAACGGTAAGTAAAAAAAATCTCAACACACACAATTCTTGTGTTTGGTGAGATGGATAGCGATGATTGTTATAATATTTTTTAATGTGAAATTATGGTACTATTTTTTTTTTATATCTATATTTTTCAACATATTTCGAAAATTTTTCGAAATAGATATAAAGAAAAAATTGTTTATGTAAAATGGAATGTGAATATTGTAAACAAATTTTAAAAACATCATCGTCATTAAAACAACATCAACTGACAGCAAAATATTGTCTTTCTAAACAAAATAAAGAACCAATAAAAGAATATTACTGTAATGCATGTAATACAGGTTTTACATTAAAATATTCATTACAAAAGCATTTACAAATATGTAAATCAAATACACCTGAAATACATCAAATATCTCAAGAACTTGATCTTATTAAAAAAGAATTAGAATTAAACAAAAAGAAATTAGAAGATATTCAAGTTGAGTATGAAAATAAATTGTCTCTAAAGGATAAAATTATAAAAAAAATACGAATAGAAACGACACAAAAGCTTTCAGAGAAGGAAAAAATCATTGAGGAACATAAAATTGTTATAAAGGAATTACAAGCAGAGTATAAGAGACAGATGGAAATGCAGAATAAAGATTTACAGGATCGGATGCAATCTATGGCAGAGAAGGCAATTGCAAAACCGTCTTCCTTCAATCAGAACACAATAATAAACAATTTATTGCCTATAACTACGGAGCATCTTGATGAACAGGTTCAATATTTAACTATTGATCATGTAAAGAATGGAGCGGTTGGTTATGCAAAGTATGCTCTGGAACATCCTTTAAAGGATAGGTTGGTTTGTACTGATACTTCTCGCAAGAAAGGAAAATACAAGGATTCTGATGGAAACATTGTATCTGATCCAGAGATGTCGAGTATAACAAAGAAATTATTTTTTGCAATAAATGAACGAAACGGCAAGCTAGTAACTGAATACGCTAACGATTTAAAAGCCAAGATGGACAGTTTTAGTTCTTCCTCAAATAATGAGATTACTGAAGAAGAAGCATCTATAAATACCGGAATGACAGACGATCTGATTGATCTTATAACAACTGCTTTCTCTCAGAAAAGACAGTCGACTGAAATTTCTGATGGATTAAAGCCAGATCTTTTCCATCAATTTGTCAAGGAGTTAGCAACTGGTTCTTATCGTTCGAATTAAAAATTTATTATTCTATTTAGAATAATAATTATCCAAGAACAGTGAATTGATTATAAGTAGGATCTTTTTCTTGTATCTTTTTTATACAAATTTCAGTCTTTTTAGTTATGTTATCATTTTTCTTAACAACTTTCTCAACAACTTTCTCAACAACTTTCTCAACAACTTTTTTTCCAGTTTGATTAAGAAGACGCTTATGATTGGTTGGTGGTGCACGATTCATAATCTATAATTGTATAGAATAGATAAGTTTTTAAACCAGTATAAATGTTTTTATAATATAAAATGACATTAATATATTGTGGAAATAATTCACAAGATCCTGAACTTCTTTCAGGTAGAAGTGTTCTTGGAACACGACATGCATGTATGAAAAAAGGTTTTGGTAAAGGTTTTAACATGCCTTATGATCCAAAATTTGCAGGTCCGTATGCGCCGATTGATGAACGCAGAATTTACTGTGGAAATAGATTAGAAAAACCAAATGATTATGATAGTGTAGGAAGTTTGGCGCAATGTATTCAAAAAGGAATCGGAATTGGTAAGCGCAAACGTGCAGAGAAAGGTCCTCCTCGTTTCAACAAGATGATAATACCTATTATAATTTTTCTTATTATAGCTGTAGGATTGTTTATGTATTTATACTTTTCAAAACCTATAATTGTAACTACAAAAGATAGTAATAACATAGAACATATTGACTGGAGCAAATTTCTATCATTTTATATACCTACTATTGTATTAACTGGTGTAGTGTTGTTTTTGGTATTTAGGAGATATTAAAATTATAATAACTTTTTACTATCAATTGATCGTATTTTATAAAGTTAGAATTTGAACTTATATTTAATCACTTTTATTCAAGATCTGAATAAGTTAAGCGCATTTTATATGGAGCATTAAAAGCTGGTGATGACGATGCATCATCATGAGTATAACAATATGTTGTAAATAAATTATGATCTCGACAAGAACTTGGTCCACCAATTTGTTTCCAATCGGTGTTTGAATTACTATTTGCACATTGTCCATTATGAATAGCATCACACCAAGTCTTTGTTTTATCAATAGTGTTGCAAGTACCTGCAGGGCATGGTTCAGAATCCCATTGTGTTCCGGACCTAAATTGTCCATTAACAGATGGATTTCTACATCCTTTAGGATTTAATCCCACCTTTGAACATGGATTAGAATTAAAATCTATTGTAGTAGGACCATCTTTTGTAGAAAGTGTATATTTTAATAAGTAATTAACACCATCAACGGCACTCATATCACCTATCATATCTTTTCCACTTTCTATTAGTATCGGCATTCCACAATTACCTCCACCTCCAACACAAGGTTTTTCATTATTATATTTTAGAGGACGAATACTCCATGCTTGTTGTTTTGGGAAATTAGGAATTGTAAGCAAAACCCATTTATTAGGTTCAAGTGTAAGTATTTGCCATGTAGCTGATCCTACATCATTTGCATCAACAAGTGTTCCTATAACTCCGTATGGAGCAGGAGAATTATAAAAATTTATAGGATCGGTTAAGATACCATTTCCATAAATAATTTTCCATTTAGTACCATCAGTAGGAGGATATAAGCTAGGAGGACCTCTAGGAGGAGGATTATAATTAGCGTATTCTAAATATATCTTCATTGTACTTTTAGAATTAGAAGAAATAAAAACACTGCTCTCTTGTTGAAGATCATAAGTAGGAGGTATATCTGCCGGAGTATTCTGTTCGCATGATGCTGTAGATAATGAACCATTGTTGCATGTTCTGTTTCCACTTAGTGTATATCCAGAATTACATATCGGATAGCAAGTTGCTCCATCCACCAAAGTAGATGTACAGTCGCCGATTGTTCCATTTGGTATTGAACCAGAAGCGTCACAAGACGAACCTGGAATATTTAGATTACACTTAGCGGTGTCAGTTAGTTTACTATTGCTACATTTCTTGTTTCCACTTAGTGTATATCCAGAATTACATATCGGATAGCAAGTTGCTCCGTCCACCAAATTAGATGTACAGTCACCAATACTTCCATTTTGTATTTCAGAAGAAGCATTGCATGTTTTAGAATCTGTTTTAGAATTTGTTAAATGTATTATTAATAATATAAGTAAACTTAAACCTAAAAGTATAGAAAAAAAAATAAGACCTATTTTTAATTCTTTTTGCATTTATATTTAGAAATATAAATAAATTTGTCTGCATTATTTATAAAAATATTTTATATAGATAAACAATACTAGCAAAAGCAATGAAGGCTGATTGTATTATAACTATTTTTTTTAAATAAAAAGTATCTTCACATATATCAGTATTAAGTTTCTCTAGTTTGTTACGTGTATGACGTAATCTTTGTACTTGATAATATAAATTATTATTCTTACTCATACTCATTTTTATGTAATATTTTGAGTTCTTAGATTTGATTTAAAGGGATATTTATTAATAAACAAAATGACAAGTGTAAATCAAAACGAATCTCAAAATGCTCGTTCGGATACAAAAAATAATAATGATAACAATAATGATATTGATAACAATGTGCTAAATAACCTATTAAGTTCGATGTTGTCTCAATCTGTTGGGTCTCGCAAGCCTAAGTCACCTCTTAAAGACTCTAAGCTAGATGATAATGAAGAGTGTAATGAAGATAAGAATGAAGAGGTTTCAGATAGTGAGGGTTCGGATAGTAATGAGCTTATTTCAAATGAAGATGATCTTAGGTGGATAGCATTGAGCAAACTTCTTGATTCACATTTGCGTATAACAAAGTCTTTTCTACATCTTGTGCGTGAAAATTAAGAGTGTAAATAAAGTGTAAATATTCATTAATTGTAAACTTAATGAATGCCTGATAAAATATTACCTAAAACAATAATATCCTAATAAAAATAATCCTGTTACAAATATACTAAAAATGAACCCATATATAGCAATCTTTTTACGCTTTTCAATAGTCATTTTTTGCATATATATATATATATATGAAAGTACTTAATAAAAATTCATTTTTATTTATACAGTAATAACTTGTTCCATATTTTTATATTTTTCGTACAATTTCATAAGAATTTCTATATACTTTTCACATGAGTGTGCTAAAATAGGCTTAAAACAGTTAATTTTGAAATGTATTATTCTTTCCAATAAATTTCCATCTGGTAACTCTTTGACAGTCAAGTCATCCATAATACATTTGGAATTAAACACATGTTTAAAATAAACAGATATAGGTATCTGTGCTACAGGATCTTGTCTGTTCATAATACGCGCACAGTTTGAAGAAGAAACATTTTGTTGAAACCATTTGGAGTAATTCTTGTTTCCTACTCTAGGAGATCCGAAGGTGTGACAAACTATCTTAAGGTCATTATGTAAACTTGCTATATATCCAGCAAATAGAGTTGCTAATGCTCCTCCAAGAGAATGGCCAATAAATTTTATAGTTTCAATATTTTTTTTATGATTAAGAACAGTCATTAAAACAGGATTTTTTAATACAGTAAATTGTGATAAAAACCCAGCATGAATCTTGCATTTTTTATTAGCTTCAACAAAAGGAACTAGAAAAAAGTTCAAGTCGACCATAATATCTTGAGAATCATTTGTTCCTCTAAAAACAAAGTATAAAGTATTTTCTTTTACAATAGAAAAAGCGTATGCACCTGTTTGATTGTCTGTGTAAAATTCAGGAACTTCTTTTACTCCTCTAAATATATTATCTTCATTTGAATCTTTAGTATTTAACCAAAGATTATACAACTGTTCAGAATTATTATATGAAACATTAGCTAACATAGCTGAATTCAGATAATCTCTGTATTGCTCCATTCTTCTTTACTTGTAAAAAAGTTTATATTTTTTTTTTATTCCATTCTTTGCTGATTTCTTTCATACGTTCAGATGGTGTAAATGATTTGTATTTATTTTTTTGACTTTCTTCTTTGACAAACTTTTGATATGAATTTAGAGATCTTTTTTTTTTATTTGGAGGAGGAGATTGTTTTACTTTTGATTTTTTATGGCTGCTAGAAATAACATTTCTTGTAGAAGGTGATTTTTTATGACTGCTAGAAATAACATTTCTTACAGAACGTGATTTTTTAGAAGGTTCGATTCTATTTGGCTTCTTTTTAGAACTATCAAATGTTTTTTTTATACATTCTTCATATGCGACTTCATATTTTCTGAGGCGAGCAGAACGTGAAAGAGAACTTTTATTAAGCAAATTCGTCATTCTGTTACTTTAAGTAAATATATTTTAGACCAAAATATATTTCTTTACGTAGTATTTAATCTAAAAGTAAATTTATTGAGTTTAAAGTCTTGGTTAAAAGAATTAAATGTCAAAAATAAATAGTTTAAGCGATGTTTATGGATATAATGACTTATTTTCTTATTATGAAAAAAATAAGGATCGACCATGGCAAGAATGGCTTTCTTTTGACACAGTGTTTGATAAACCTGGAAAGCAGGGTTTGGTTGGTTTATTTAGTCAGAGTGATGATAAGAAAAAACAATACGTCTTTAAACTTTCTCAGTATATAAATTATTTAATCCAACATGAAGAATGTGTGATGAAAGGTTTGAACGATTTATCTCCTTATTGTCCTCATTTTTGCAAATCTTTTGGTACAATTTTGTGTTCTACTGATCCAAAATCTGGAAAAAAAGGAAATCCTTTTAATTTAAAAGCTGAACATCCTATAAAAAAGGAAGTTCTTCTTTGCGAATTTATAGATAAGAGTTGCAAGTTTTACAATTATATTCGCGCTGTGGATAGGGTTAAAGAGGATGTATTATATTCTAGTATTAAACAAATTTTATTGGCTATAGCCATAGCTCAAAAGAAAAAGGAATTTGCTCATTATGATTTACATTCTTTTAATGTTATGATGCGAAAGTGCTCTAAAGATGTAGTTTTTTTATATTCTCTTGACGCTGAGAATCAGTTTGTTATTCCTACTTATGGTCATTATCCTGTTATTATTGATTTTGGATTTTCTTATATTAAAGATATGACAGATGGCCCATTATGGCCTAGTATGGCACATACTTGTGTAGGATTTATGAGCGACCGTTTTGACTGGGTAGCTGATCCTAAACTTTTTCTCGTAACAGTATCAGCAGAAATTAAAGATAAAAGAAAAAGTAAAAAATCCAAGAAGTTAAGGAGAATAGTAAGAAACTTATTTGATCCATTAGATATAGATTGGGGATCTGGATGGGATGAGGGTGATGAGCTTGGAGCTTCAGATTATGTTTCGGAAATGCTAAAAAAAGATAATCCAGGATCACTTTTATTTGAACAATATGAACATTATTGTCTTGATATTTTACAAACTTTAATTATTATACCATTAGAAAAACAAAATTACACAAATATTCACAAAGCATATCGTACAATGATAGAAGAGTTCTTAAAAATTGAAAACCAGATATCTTCTCCTTTTTATAATCTTTTTATACTTAAAGGAGTAACTGACGCGGCGCGATTTGTAAGAGCTGCTTATGTAAATAAAGATACTAGAATAGATGCTATACGTACTTTTAGACATAAAGTACAAGAAAGAGTGGCAGAAGTTGCTAATTTTTGCAAATTAGAAAAAATTCATTTTGAAAAACTTTTATGTTCTATGATAATTTTTGCAAGATGCATGGAGGGTGTTTTATACAAAGTAATAGAAAAAAGAATGAGTGAAAAAAATCGAGAATATAGAAAACTTCCATTAAAGTCAGTAGAACAAATATACGCTAGTATAGAAGCTAATTTGCCTGATGATTATGTATATAACGAAAATACTTCTGTTTTTATCATAGATGCGCATAAAGAGGAATGCCAAATGTATAAAATTCCAAATGAACATTTGCAAATGGTGAATGAATTACACCCAATGTCTCGTGGAACTTACATTTATGACATATACAATTCAAATTAATAAAATACACTATCTTTTTATTTTATGAAGATCAACAGAAAAATTAAATTGTAACCGTTGCTCGTGAGAAAGATGATTAATAATATATTCATATGATTGATGAGGACATTTCATTTCTCTAAGTTTAAGAGCTAATCCAAGTGTCATAATTTGCATGTTTGGAGTTTCTGTACCCAACTTTTTAACTAATGCAGTTGTTATTTCTTTTGCCATGCCAAAGTCAATAATGTAAAGTTTATTACTTTTGTACATGTAATTAAGGAGATTAGCGTCTCCATGAAAAACACCAGCTTTATCAAGTTTTTTGTATATAGAGATTATTTGCTTTTGTTGTTGTTTAGATAAAATACCTTCTTGTTCTTTGATTAATTCTAAAAGATGTTTGTCCATTTTCTCCATAACAATGTATTTTGACACTGTATCTATATCAATAACATTAGGTGATGCTCCTAAATCAGCCGCCATTTTTTGCAATTCTGCTTCTTTACACAAGTTTGAAGATGACTTTTGCTTTCGAAATGTTTTCATAGCATATTCACAACCATCTTTAGTTTTTACTAAGAAAGTAGTTCCTTCTTTTCCTTTATCTCCAAGTTGCTCAAATCGTTGATATTTATCAATTTTTGTACGTTTATATGTTTCATATTCCTTGAATGCATTTGTTATTTCTTCTATAAGTCCTACTTTGTTACGTTTGATTGGTAAATCCATTTTTTGAGCAAGATTTTTAAGGTCTATGTAAGTATAATTTTCTAGTTGAGAATAGTCCATTTAGTTAGAAATAAATATCCTTAAAATAGAAATTTTATTCTATATTCAGAATAAAATTCACAGTTTTTCTAAAAACAACAGTTTGCTAATCCTTTAAATAAACCAAATTCGTCTGTTTGTACACATCCTGTCTGCACAAGACCAATTTTCCATCCTGAACATGTCATAAGGAATTTAGTCACCTCTTCTGTTCCATAATACCAATGATGTAAATCTCCTATTAGACCATGAGCTAGAGTAGAAACAATAGTGTTGCTAATGATCATATTATGATCATTACCATCTAATAAAAAATTATATAAAGCAGGACATTGTGCTATAGAGCGCGAAGAGTTTGAAAAAAGTGTTGTTGGATATTGCCATTTTTCTTCCCACTTTATCGGGTGATAAGGAGATATTTTTAGTATAGATGAAATGTTTCTGACATTGATCAAATCCGTCTCACCTTTCTTACAGTATAACTTAAGAACACATAACACTTTTGCCATACCAAACTCAGTTTGTACTCTATCTCCTTTCTCAATCTTATAAACTTTTTTTAACTGTCCATCATTCATTTCAACCAAGCATTCTCCTGCAAAGCCTGATTCAAAATCATACTTGATCATATTTTTGCATTGTATTTTATTTGTCATTTTTTATTTGTTAACTTTTATTTTGTAAAAATCATTTTATTTATTTCGTTCTTTAGTACCGTTCCGACCACCTTTTTTGGTCTTTGTATGTTTTCTTCGTGTAGTTTTAGGCCAATTATTATATTTTTCAAAACAATCAACATGGCAAAAGTAGATAGGATGGAATTTTCTATTTGTTTCAATAATTGTTTTTAGACATTTATCAACGTCTATATCTTTTTTGCAATTTTGACAAACAAATCCTTTTATTATAATAGTTCTGGTCCCAGGTGAATGCCCATCTTTTTCTTCATCATCATCTTCATCATCTTTTTCATCATCATCTTCATCATCATCATCATCTTTTTCAGAATCGGTATAAGAACCAAACAGATTACGTTCTTCTTTTTTAGGATCATCATCTTCATCATCATCATCATCTTTTTCAGAATCGGTATAAGAACCAAACAGATTACGTTCTTCTTTTTTAGGATCATCATCGGAGGAAGAATCAAAAAGATCATCTATTTTATCTTTAGAAGGTGGCGATTTTACTTTTTCAACTATTACTTCTTCATCGTCTGAATCTGAATCTGGCTGTTCCGGATATAATTCAGACCATAATTTATTAATATTCTTAATTATTTTATCTAGCAATTCAGGAGCAAGAAGTGCTTTTTTAGGAGATATTTTGACTGGAGAAGGAGAAATTTTGACTGGAGAAGGAGTAGTAATAACAAAATTGTCTGTTTCGGTAATATTAAATTTTGAGTATAGTTCGGTAAATCTTTGAACAAAGTCTTTATCTAGATTTTTACCTGTTATAGGATTTGATGGATTTTCTGTTTTAATTTGCTTGAATATATCAGATATAAGCAAGCAGTATACTTGACCATCTTCTTTGTAATAAACAACATGTGCATCTGGTATATCTTTTACATCATCTTTATTTGTACAACCATCTTTCCATTTTTTAAGATTATAACGAGCAGGAACTATTCTAGATGGGTTCAGTGGTACATTTTCAGTAACGTATTCTTTTTGATACATACTTTCACCCATTCTTTGTATAAAATTGCTAATTTCTCTATTTATTGTACTGGTAATTAACAGAATCTTATCTTCTGTAGTTTCAGGATCGTCAAAAAGTTCTGGAAGTTTTTCTTCTTGTGTAAGTGTAACTAAAATTTGTGGTGTGTAATAGGCTTCTTTAACACGAAAAGCAAATACTCTATTAGTATTTTCTAAATATACTTGAATATTTGCCAATTGTCTGAATAGGTCTTTTGCACTGACAGAAGTTTCTACCATTTTTTTTACAGCATCAGTAATATATTTTGTTTCGGGGCTTTCATAATCTTTTATTTCTGGTGCAACTTTCTTTAAAATTTCGGATAACCGAATCCTTGTTAATTGCTCTGTGTTTTTATTTACTTTAGAATTCAGCATTTGCTCAATTTCTTTGCCTCTAGTTAAATTCTTCTGGTATATGTATTTTCTTTCTGCACTAAAAACTTCATCATCTTGTATAATAAATTTATCCGATGTTGTTAAGTAAGCAATTTGCATACTCACTTCTTTACCACTATTAATTTTTGCAGTAAGTACTTTTCCATCATGTGTGCGAAAACTATTGCACATTAAAGAAGAAAAATTCCTTTTAACTGGATACCAATTAGTACGACCTATTTGCACTTTTTCTTTTAAGAAACAGTATTCGCTTATTAGATCTTTGCTTTCGTTTGGTGGAGGTGCAATAAAAGTTTTCTTGACATTTTCTATCCAAGGCATCTCTTTTAACCAAGGAATATCTCTCTGATCTCTGAAACATCCTTTATACTGGGTAATTTTTATTTTTTCTTCTGTTACAATTGGAAATTTTGGCTTAGGTTTAAGAACTGGAGGAATCTTTTCTATTATGTTACCATCAAAATCAAGTTCTATTACAACTTTTTTATCTTTTGGATCAAGAGGTACTTTAACAGGTTTCTTAACAGGTTCTGGCAAGATCTCATTTAAAATTTTCTGCTTTCTTTCAGCTTCTATATCATCAGCTAACTTTTTTTCCCACTCTTTATCAATCTCTATTCTGTGTCTTTTAGTATAAGAACCCCAAAATTTATCTAGAGACTTGTTCTGATTTAAATATTCAAAAGACAAATTTTTGTAAAGTGATTCGGGAAGAGTAGTTATTATTATTTCAAATTGATTTTTTCTACCCCAAAGACCCTTTTCTTTTGAAAACTTTTCTAATTCTGTTTTTGATTCTTCTTCGGTAAGAGTTTGAATTTTTTCAAAAAGAGCTTTAATTTTTTGTTCTTCTTCTAAATTTGCACGTAAATTTCCTTCCGAAAGAGGAAAAGGCTTAATAATTTGATATTGTTTTTCGCGTTCCTTATCCTGACGTTTTTTTTCAGCTAGTTCTTGCTTTTTCAAATCCTTCTTAAGTTTTTTTAATATCGTATCGGCTTCTTTGTCGATTTTCTTCGGTGGCATACTTCTTTACAAATGAAAAGATTTATAATCTATTAAAATGATTTAATATTAAATCTTTTTAGTTAAGTCAAATGTTATTGAATAATATTCCTGATGATTTAATATTAAATATTTGCAATTTTATTTACAATAAGCAGTTAATATACTTTCTAATTAGATCATCCAGACATTTTGAATTTTTACATACTTACTTTAAGTATATTAAATTCAATTTGCACGGTGATAATAAAAATTTTATACACTTTATTAGATTCTGCTCCAAAAATAAAGACTATATAGAACGACTAACTATAGAAGGCATAGATTATGAATGGCTATCTTATTTTTCTTTGCCTAAAGAACTTATATTAAAAAACTGCTGTATACTAAATCAGCGTGTAGACATTCCTGATTCATTCACAGAGACACTAATTATTGACGATTTGCATCGAGACAAGAACAGAACAGTAGTCAATATTGAATGGGGAAAATTATTAAAATTAAAGGTATTAGATCTCAAAGTTTATGATATCAATTTTACTGGAATAGAACTATGTAAAAATATAGAAATAATCAGAATTGACTTGGGAGTTGATAGGTATTTGCCAAAATTTTTTGCGGATTTTCAAAACTTAAAGTTAATAGCAACCACTTGTTTTTCTGTTGATCCATTACATTTTGTTTCTGAGAGCTTGAAAATTTGTTTAGTTAACAAGAAATACAAATTTACTTCCAATTCTAAAATAGTACCAGAATCACATCTTGGGTTGAATTTTATGATGAATATACAGTCATTGGAAAACTTAGTCGCATATTAAAGATACTTTTTTATCAATAAGTTTAAGTGTTTTTATTAAACGAATATGTTTCATAACCTTAGTTATATCTTCTTTTGAAACAGCTATATAAGTAGTCATCTTTTTGTCTGGAAACATAAAATTAATCATATTAAATGCATCTAAAATACAATCTGGAAACTCATCATATTTACTAAGAATAATATCTTTATCTTCTATCTCACAAGTCAGAAGATATCGTCTGCTCAGATAGCAAGTACTGATAGTATTTTGGCCATGACAATCTCCTAATACGTAAAAAATACTTTCTCTGCCACCTAATATGCTAAAACAATTATCTATAATTTTTCCCCGTATAACAGGATCAGTATATGGAAAAAGTATAAATATAACTATATTATTTTTGTCACCTTTTGGTTTTATAGATCGACAAATCTTATCTGTAAACAGAGGAACCATACAGGTTATATCATACAGCTGTGGTGAAAGTAATTTCATAATTTTTTTTTTGACCACACCATTTATACTTATTTTGTTTACTATATTGTATCGTCTTTGTATTGCAAGCAATTCTTCAATATTATCTAGATATGCTATATCACCTTCTTTTCGTCCTTTAAAAGCACACAAAAAACGCATATCTGTATGCAACTTGTAAAGTTTACTTATATCTTTGAATATTACTTCACCAAGATTAATGAAATAGTTTTGAGATGAGTCACATGGCTTAGATACTAAACCTATTCTACATAAGAATTCATTCATTTTGGTTTATCTTTATTGCTCTATCTATAAAATTGATTTTTAATATTCAACATTTTTATAAAAGTAAATGCCAAAGCTTTACTTTCGATATGGAGCTATGAATAGTTCAAAAACCGCAAATTTACTTATGGTAGCATGGAATTATCGTTCACAAGGTAAAAAAGTATTACTCGTAAAGCCACAGGCAGATGATCGATTTGGTAAAGACATGATCTCTTCTCGTGCGATAGAAGGAGCTAAAGTAGATATTATTATGGATTCAAAAATGAATAATTTTGATAATATTTGTCTGGAAAATATACATTGTATTCTTGTGGATGAGGCTCAGTTCTTATCTGAAACAAATGTTGAAGCTTTGAGAGAAATTACTAAAACAATTCCTGTAATCTGCTACGGTCTTAGAACAGATTACCGTTCCAAACTTTTTCCTGGATCAAAAAGGCTTTTTGAATTAGCAGATGTTTTAGAAGAAATTAAAACAATTTGTGTAAAATGCGACAGAAAAGCTATAATTAATGCTAAATTTTACATACATAAAAAAGACAGAATAATTATCAGAGATGGTTCAGAAGAGCTAGATTTAGGTTGTGAGGAAAAATACCAACCCATGTGCTGGAAGTGCTGGAGTAGTTAATTTTCTTGATATAATTCTTCATATAATTCTTCATATGAAGACGTACTTATCATATATTTTCGATTAAAATCTTTCTAAACTCCTCCATAAAAATAGCATCCTCATTAAAATCAACTATATTATGTTCAATAATCAAATTATTCTTCTGATTATTAAGAGAATCAATTATCATCTTTCCTAAAAATAGTCCATTTAGGTCTACTATTATATCACCATTAAAGTCTTTATACTTTAAAAATGTAACTTTATCTTCAGAATCGTAATAATCACCGTCAATGATAAGTCGGTTGTTTAAAGGATAAGATAATGCATAATCCGCATATCCCTCCGGACCTCTTAAAATATGTTTTATAGTCAGAAACTTTGCATTCTCTAACAACCACTCTTTTGTGATTGATAAATCAAGTTGTTCATTTGTTGAAACCAGTTGTTTAGCACAATTTTTTCCGGTAAGTTTTGCCATTGTTCTATTGAATAAACCAGGTTTAGTTTCTAATTCTCTGATAGAACTCTCATTCATAACAATGTCTTTAAAAGCAGTTGGGTTTTTTACCGATTCCTCTGCTGCAAACTTGCTTGCTTTTCTCTTAAGAGGTAAATGTACTTTGTCTATCAAATGAGAATTCTTATAATCAACAACATGCTCACCATTAACATCGATGTGGTGAAATGTACCACGTTCTGTATCAGTACAAACTATCTGAGATTTTCCATTTGAGTCTGTAGACAGATATTTGTAAACAACCTGAGCTGCTCCTTTCTGACCTTCATAAAAATCGTTTTTTGTATACTTTTCATCTATTATACTATCAACACGAGCCTGAGTTAAATCAAGAGGAGTAAGACTTGAAATCATCAGATTGTTTTGAATGTTTTTAGTGCTGTTTTTCTGATATGTAGGCTGTTTTGCAATTTGTTCAAATGCAGCCTTGTATATTAAACCAATTTCTTCAGCTTTTTCAGATTTTAATTTCATAATCTCGTCAGTAAGAGATTGATTTTTTTTCTTACATATTGCATCGTGTCTTGTAAAATTTTTGTCTGAAAAATTTTTACTACAAAATTTACAAGTAACTAATGATGATATAATTTCTTTATAATTTTGAGATTCTTGCAGCTTAAGACAATATTTTGTATGTGTCTGATGATTACTTAAAAGATATTTGGTTTTAAACTCCTTACTGCAAAACTGACAAGTTAATTCCTTAATCTTTTCTTTTAAAGAAAGTTCTTCTGCTTCTTTTCTCTCTTTGGCTTCAAGTTCTTTTCTCTCTTTTTCTTTAGCTTCAAGAAGAGTTTCAACAAGAGCTTTAGCTTTAGCATCCGCATCTTCTTTAGCTTTAGTTTCTTGTATTTTAAGACAATATTTCACATGCATTTGATGATGTCGAAGTATTTTATTAGTTGTAAATATTTTACTACAATAGTCACATTGAAACATCTTTAATGATTTAATTTGAATCCTTAAAGCTTTATATAAAGATTCCTTTTATATTTTCTTCTGATAAAATATCGCTTTTTCCTGATAAAATTAAAAAGAGTCAAAAAGAGTTGAAATAAGAAAAAAAAGTGACTATTTTCTGATAAAAGTCACTTTTTGCAAAAATCTCAAATTTGTGTGTGTGTAGGATTCGTTTTAAAAAGCCATTTCTCCAAAAAAACACGTTTTTCGTCCGAACTTTTGAAAAAGGCGGATGAGCAAAAAAAGGTTTTCCTTTTTTGATTTTCTTTCGTAATATTTTGAAGAATTTATACAAAATTTCCTTTGGATTTGGATTTTTTTCTCCTCCGCCTTTTTGAATTTCAGTTCTAAAGAAAATGTTGTTCTATATCCAAAAGCAAATTAACTATCTTATTGCACCAGAAAAAGATTTATTTTTACACAATATTCTTGTGTAAAAAATTATAAGTTCTTTATTTATGAATTAAAATTAGGAGGGGCACTTTGAAATTTTCTATCATCTTTTAGTGTAAATTTTGCTTCTTTTCCATCAGTCGCAGACCTTGTCCTGTATGAGGAAACTGCTTTACTCACTTCACGAGTCGCACCTATCATTTCACCTGGTTCGCATCTGTATTCAGAACAACAATCAGCTCGCATTCCCATATCTCCACCAACTGCAAACGCATCTTGATTGGCTCCTAGATATACAAACTTCCAATTATGATTTGTCTCCATATCTTTGATCATAGTTTTAATTTGTGAAATGTTAAAAACGTTTGAGCTGTTTTCTAGACCATCCGTGAGAATAACACATACAACATCATCATATTTTTCTTTCTTTTTCTTATTATTTATTGCTTCCCCGATTGCATCATACAATGCTGTCATACTATCAGGCTTATAATCTTTAAATTCGTCAACATCATGCAGAGGTACATCATCGATTACCTTTTTTACAATAGAGTTAAATGTCCACAGTGAAAAAGTAGAACCGTCTTTATCCAAAGTTTTCTTTTGTTCCTCAATAAATGCATTTACAGCCTGAACAGGTTCATATCCCATAGTTCCCATAGATCCAGACTCATCTAGAATAATCATAATATCTTGAGTAATCTTAGGATTAGACAATTGAGTTGTCATGATTTTGATTTTATACTAAAAAGAATAAATATAAAATCATTTTTATTTTCCATTATATTCAACGTTGTCAGTTTCATCATACGTATGTTCAGTTCCATCTCCAAGTTCAAATGTCAGAGATCTATAACCAAAAAACTCTGGGTTAAATCTGCTTCCATGCCAGTCATATTGAGGTCCCATATATGGAAGTATAAGATCTGTCACATCATTCTCTAAATCATTACTAATTTGCAAAATAGGAGTAGGCCCACGTTTAGGTATTGCAATCATCTTATACATTTTTCCATTAATCACGTACGTAAGTTCAAAAGTTTTATTATCAAGTTTACGTACTGAATTATTAATATATTGAATAAATGCAACATAAAGAGTTCTAATAAGTATTTTTAAACTAACCCAAATCATACGTGCGTTATTCTTTTCAAGTTTTGATACAAGACGATTCAATCTTTTCCATTTAGTATATTTTGATATAATTGATTGTTTAATTATTACATGTGCTTCTATTTTCCAGCATAAGGTCACAAACATTGATCCGATAGCTAGTAAAATATAAGTATACATTTTAGTATATGATCATAATTGTTTAAATAATTAATTTTGATTTCTTCTATTGTTTGTCAATTCACGCCAACATTTTAAGTACAAATTATCTAAATTATCGTGAAAATCTTGTATATTCTTATTATTGTAGATTATATAATTCCATTCTTTATCTTCAATAGAATCAAGCGAAGTTTCGCTATCATGATCATTTTTACCAGTTCCTTTTCTAGTTTCTTCTTGTTCAGGTCGAACAATCTTTACACAAAACCATCCTTCCTTTTTTAAGGCATAAAATTCATTCTTGAATCTTAAATCTGATAAGAATATATTTTCATCTTGCATGTGATCTTGTAGAGCAAGACGAACCCAAACATCAGGGTCTTTATTTCTAGCCCATTCAGTACCAACATATTGTAAAAATTCTCTGTCTTTTTCCTCAAAGAAACCGCATTTTTGCTGAGCATAACGTTGTATATCATATAAAGGCATTGCAAACGAAATATGTTTACCTCCATATTTGTTAATAAGGTGTGAACAAGCAGCATCTTTGCCTACACCCATTTTATGACCAAATGCAATTTTTATTTTGTTGAACATAATTATATTTATAAAATACATGTTTATAAATATATATTTTACAAGAATAGCTCTTTACTATGTTCTCAGTTTTATAAAATTGTATAAATCACGAACTTTAGTTTCATTATATTCTGTTTCTTCCAATTCAGTTAATATTTCTTCTACCTCAGCTATGCTAATATACCTGGTTAAAAAATCATTTTTTTCTTCATTAGACATAAAATTTAATGAATTACGAGTTTTATACAATAGAATTTGAAGATCTGACATATTCTTAAAAGTAAGTTCTTCTCTATCATTATCAGTCATAATTAATAATTTTGGTGTGTTGTCATATAAAAAATCATCCCTTTTTTCATAATCCATAAAACTTAGTATTTCTCGCATTTCATCTTCTAATTTATCTGTAAGAATATCTTCCTTTAACGAATCATCCATCAGAGTTTGATCAACATCTAAGGATTCAATCAATTGATCATCTACATAATATTTTCGTCGTATGTAAAACTTATCTTTTTCATATTCAACTGTTTCTAAAGTTTCATTAATAGGCCAGCAATTATCACCTTCACCATCTCCTTGACAAACTCTTATAGTATGAATGGTCTTGTTAGATCCATCTTGACAATGATCTATAGATCTAGCGTTATACGAACGATATGTATAAACCATAGAAGCAGTGTACCGAAAAACTTTTTCTGTTGGGATTAAAATAAAAATCTGTTTTTTAGTGTTATATATAGCGTGTATAATTTCTCCTAAAGGTACATATATTTGATGACCTCCTAAACTTAATTTTATTATAGCTTCATCTATTTCCTCTAAAAGTTCGTCTTTTTGAGTTGCTTTTCCGTTTTTACAATTTAAGTATAATCTATGACCAAAATTGTTTGCCAAATCGCTTAGAGTATAACAATATGGAGTTAAGTCTGTTAAGTCAGCAGAGTTTGCTAAAAAGAATACTAATCTTTCTCTGGAATCTTCCTCAATTAAATCAAGATCTTCGTCTCGAAGATTATCTTGTGTATTATAACCTTCTACTGCTTCACCTTTCAAATAAGAGTTTATGTTATAGATACCAAATGTATGTATACTCATACAACCTGTAAAATTTTTTGAAACTTCTTTGTCATCCTCAATAGTAATAATCGGTTCTTGTGAATTAGAAGTTACAAGTTCTTTTTCGTTAAATCTTACCGGATCTGTAACTATAGGATTTGTAATATTTAACCATTCTATTTCACGAGTATTATTTTCTTTTCGAATATCCTTTGCAACTTTTTGAAACCTGATTTCTTCATCTTTTTTCAAACATAACATTTTACCTTTTTCATATATGAATGTTTGCTTTCTTTCATACTTATAACTTTCATATATTTTTTTATCATGATAATTCTTTTTTGAAATTTCAGATAAAAATTCAACTCTGCCCTCCTCATCAAGTTTGTATTTTTTAGATATGAATGTGCTTGCGCTTAATTTACCTGATCGAATTAGTTTAGATAATTCACATACATCAAACAGTAACATTTTCACAATTTCGGTTTTATTTCTATCATCTTCAGTTGGTGGTTTATATGGTTTAAATTCACGTTTGCGAACTTTATTTTGTTCAGTGTATGTATATTGTATCCAAGAAGGTAATAAACATTTTTTCATTTCTAATTTGTTTAGAAAATTTAGTAACATTTGTAATGGATCTTGTTTGTCATTTTCTTCTAACCAAAAGTAGGTAAGATAAAAATCAGCTTGTCCTAACACCAGTTTATAATCTGGATTATTGTATTCTATTGAATTATTCACCATTTTTCTTATCAAGTTTCTATATAAAAAATTAACTATTACATCACCATCAGGCACTCGATTTCTTTGATTGGCGCTGCTTATTATTACAGGACCAGGATGAGTATCATATGTTATTTCAAAACCTCTTTTTTTGTATCTGTTAATCCTTTCTATCAAAATTGGGTTTAATTGAAAAATTAAATTTACGTATTCATAATTAAGTTTTCCTCGTTTCTTTTCTATTTTTTTTTGTTCATATGTGGCACTAAGATTATTTCCATCAAACCAGATCTGCGTAAAACTTAAATCAAAATTTTTCACACTTTCAAGCACATTTTCCACTATGTATATTTTTATCATAGGATATAAGTGTGGATGTTCGTGTGCAATATAATATTGTAACTTTGCCTTTATTCGAATTTTAAAAAAAAAAGCTTCTGCTTCAGAAGGAATATTATTTGCTTCTGTAATGTAAACATTCTGTTTTTCTGTTTTAACAATTTTTTCGTCTTTCAAAAAGTTATTGATTTCTAGAGCTGCATTATAAGTACAGTGTATGTGAACAGATTCTGGATGATAATCTTCAAATTCAGAAAGAGAATGTAAAATAAAGGCTCCGCATATAACAGAATTTGTATTGTTAATTAAAGAACAAAATAATATGAATTGCTCAGATGACATTCCCATAAAATCTTTCAATGATTCTTTTAGAGAATCTGTAGCAGATTTGTCAAAATTATGAATTTCCATTTATTATCATCATTATTTTTATAATCTGATTAATTGTTCATTTATCATTCCGGTTTGTTCATTTTATATATTGACTGTAAAAAATTCCTAAAAATATAGGAAACGGTACAACAAGCCAACACCACATGCTTGCCTGACCACAACCATAAAACATTATTGATATAACAAGAGTTATTATTAGATAAAAAGACCAGAATAAAGATAAACTGACTGGTCTTAATAATAATAAAATTATCATTATAAGTGTTATACAATACAAAACTCCGCTATATTTGATATCACTCCACCATTGTAATGACATATGTTTACATTTTTGGTGATGGTTTTAGAGCCTTATATTCTTTTTCTTCATTTAAATTTTTTATCATAAAACTAATATAAAATAATATTGTTATAGATGCTACTATCTTGAAACTTAATTTAACATTGCTAATAAAAATTAAACATAAAAACACTACCAAAGGTTGTGTTACATTGAAAATAAGAGCGGCCTGTGATCCCGTCTTCAGCTCTCTTTTCCGATCTTGTTCTTTCCAAACAAAATACTCTGAAAGTTGCATCATTAAAAACCATTGCCATATTATACATATGGCGAATATTATTGTATTCTTGAAATATAACATTACAGAAATATTGATGATTTTTCCGACTATAAAACTAGTCAAAGAAGCATTGGCGTTCCATCACATATTGTTTAATATTTACAATTATTTAGAAATTTGTTTTATTAAAATTTCGATGTGCATAAATTTACAATGAGAATCAAGAATTGGTGGATATAGTTTTATTGAATTAAATTACAAGGCTAGTAAATTAAAATTGGAATTTAAAGAAGACCTATCCTTTAAATAATAAAATGACTTCATTTGATAAAGTAAAGACTGGTGATAGTTTGATATTTCCTAATTTTGATGATATTAAAGTATCTACTAAAACATTCACTGCTACAACTAATTTGAATATACAAATAGGTGAATTATATGAAAAACTTCCGATAACTGATTATGTGGTTGTATTAAAGAAAAGAGGTCGAAAGAAGAAATGTGAGCAAATTGATCATAACAAATCGGTTGAATCAGGCTCAATAATTACAGTAAAGTATGAAAATCAAATAAGAGGGGTTGAATTGAAACCAAAGAAAGCTAAAGCAGGAAAGAAAAGAAAATGGTTTCGTAACTCTATTACAGTTGTTATTATATTCGATAAACCAATTAACTTTAAAATTTGTCGAAATGGTACTTTTCAAATGACTGGATGTAAGACACATGAGCATGCTGACAAATGCGTCCAATTCATATGGCAATACATAAAAGATTTTAAAGATATTTACTCTTTTACTAGAGGAAATAGTCTAGAAGCTATTTTCATACCTTCTATGCGTAATATTGACTTTTCTCTTGGTTTTATTGTAGATAGAGAAAAACTAAATAAGTATATGTGTAGCCAGAAGGAATATCACTGCCTTTTGGAAACATCTTTTGGTTATACAGGTGTAAATATCAAAGTACCTCTTACTAAAGATATTACAACCATGAAAGTTAAAAAAATATTCATTAAAAATGAAGAATGGCAAGAAGTATGGACTACATATAAAGAATACTTAGACATTCTTTCACCCAAAGAAAGAGAAACAAAATTGGAATCTGAAAGACATAATACATTTTTGGTTTTTCACAGTGGAAAAGTAATTATGTCTGGTTTAACAGCTGATTTTATGAGAGAAGTATATTATTATTTTCTTTCTATTATTCGTACATCATTTGATAAGATTGAAGAACGTCTGCTACCACTTGAAGATTCTGACCAAGAAAATAAACTTTCTCTGGATGAAGAACTTGCACTTCTTGAACTATAATAAAAAAAATTTTTTCTTTTTCTATAATAAAATGCCAGCTATTACTATTAATATGTTTACAGTACTTATGTTTATTATAGGAATAATAATAACAATTTATGCTTTTAAAATATCTAATGATGTAACAACTTGCAGTGCTAACTCTCAAAGTTCTGTAAGAGGTCTTCTTGTAATGGGAGTCGCACTTGTGTCTATTTGCGCAACCACTTTGATATGTGGATGTTCATCAAACAAGACACATCCGTTACTTGGCACCGCATTTGTTGGTTTAATGTTTATTATTGCTTTGACTACTACTATACTAACTTATAATATTCAGACTGATTGTCAAGCTGCGAAAAATGATACTTCTGTTATTTTTACTCTTAGTATTATTGGAACAGTTCTTTCGGGAGGATATCTTGGAATACAATTTTATAATTATAAAGAGACAGATGGTAAAAGTAGCAAGTCAACAGAATTGAAATCACTTTTTTTGAATGACTTAGTTTTTAAAAATAACGGAGCACCTTTAACTTCAGGATGAGGTTAAAAAATTAAACAATTTATCTTCATAACCACCAAAGAATTATACGTGACGAATCTTCTTTAAACCTTATGGAAAGTAGATTTTGAAAAAATTAGTTCTTGACATACAATAAATGTATCAAAAGTTTGGATTTTCTCCATCTGTGTTAAATGATAAAAAAACTGGAAACGCTCTTTGGATTTTTATAGCAATTATTATAGCTTTATTTATTGGTCAATCGATATACATGTTTATAACAGATAAAAATTAATCTAATACTTGATAAGTATTAGATTGAAAATATCTAACGATATTTTACATTACATACTCCGTTATCAATAAGTTTTAAATCTTCTTTTTCTGTTAAAAAGCAAGGTCGAACAGTACTACAAGCAGCTTGAAAACAAAGGTTGGGATGCAAAGATTTACAAGGTTTATCTTGATTTTTGTAGCATTCGTCTCTGCGTGGTCTCCATCCAGCCTCTCTTTCTGCGACAATAGGAACTGAAGATGTTGGTATACCACGAAAATATCTCGGATAAGGAAAAGTATCATAATCTGTTAAAACCTGAACAGCTTGATGAGTAGTTGCAAAATACGGATTAGATTCCTTCTTTTTTGCAATCTCATTGTGTATATTTGCAATGTTAAACATTTATTAAAGTAATTACAAAAGTTTTAAAATATTATTTTATTATAAATATGAGCAGTCAGATTACAAAGAAGAAGAAGAAGAAGGCATATTTAATAATTACAACAGGTATGACAGGATCAGGTAAAACTAGTCTTATCGAAAAAACGATTGAATATTTGAATATTAAAGGCGAAAAATATGTCAAAATATTAATTGATGATATAATAGAAAATAATGACAAATATAAACAAGAAATAATAAAAATTCTCGCTAAAATTAAGGAAAGTTGCAAAGATGAAGTTGATTGTATAGAAAAGAAATATAAAGAACCAACTAAAGAAATGTACAAAGACTTTGGGAAATCAACTGTTGCTTTTAAATCTATAAAAATAAGAAATGACCTAAAAGAATGAGTTCTAAAATAAAATATAAATGATACACAATGAAGAAAAATATCTTAGACCCGAAGAAGTGTCAAAA